>Ga0209697_10004993_pt1 | contig 16822 bp, 13 predicted proteins | sample AliMusrvi5mmetaG_FD_184115 | JGI IMG/M metagenome (GOLD analysis project Ga0209697, IMG submission 184115) | Freshwater lake bacterial and archeal communities from Alinen Mustajarvi, Finland, to study Microbial Dark Matter (Phase II) - Alinen... | ecosystem: Environmental > Aquatic > Freshwater...
GGCATTGTGGACGCCTTACTTGTTTGCTGCGGCAATCGTGGCCATGGGAAGAAAGAGTTTCCGAGGACAATCCTTGAAAGGGATGAAGCCGTATTTCTGGTAGAATGCGACAGCAGATGAATCTTTGGCTTCCACGACCACCAATGCGGATGCCACTTCTCTGGAACTTGCCAGAATGCGTTTCAAGGCATCGGCCAGCAGGAACCCTCCCAGCTCTGGTTCGCCGACATCCCGGGCCAGTCTTCCAATGAGGGTGGCGGGAGTGGTGGGGTAGCGCGGGAGTTTACGGATCTGGTCTTCGGGAAGACCTGTGGTGCGCACGGCGAATGACGAAAGAGTGTAGTAGCCGAGAATTCGTTTCGGCCGTTCCTCCGCAACCATGACAAAAACCGCAGCCACCCGCCGACGGATGTCCTGGGACGCCTGTCTAACTAAATAATCGTCCAGTTCGGGAACCCCGCATCGAAAGCTGCTCCGGTCATGCAGGCCGCCCAGCGGCTCTGTCCGCAGACCCTTCATCGGACCACGACGGTTTTGGCGTGGCGGGAAAGGATGCCTTTAAGGGCGCGCTTGGGTTTAGGTGGTGAAATCATCGCCCGTGCAAACGCATGGCTGTCCGCCGTTGTGAGTTGCAGAATCTCATGCTCACGCACCACTTGCACTGCATGCCTCTCCAAGGTCGCGATGACGTAATCTGTGATGCTCCTGCCTTCAAGCGCGGCGGCCCGATCAATCAGGCTTTTGATTTGCAGAGGAACTCTTGCCTCCAAACGCTCGGTGGCGGGTTTCAAGGGTGACTTGCGGGCGGCGGTTTTCATGGGGTTAGTTTCCGGCAATTTGCCGGAATGTCAAATACGCATTTCCAGGGCTATTGGGAGAATGGGACTTATGCCCTTCGATAGGCTCAGGGTAAAATCCTTCGGATTTTAGGATTAGGATGGGACTTATCCTGGGTTGCGGGGCGCGGCTATTTGCCTGTGGCCTTGGGGCGGAGAGTGACGAGTGCGACGGCGGGTGACGCCAGCTTGAGTTTCAATGATGAGTTTAGGAGCGTTTGGTAGGTGGCGGGTTCCAGTGTGTGGGATTCATCCACGATGCGCACTTCTGCTTCGGTTTGGTTCTCCCACGGCAGTTTGGATATTGTCAGAGTGATTTCCTCCGGGCCACCCGGATTTCCTATCAGGATGGCAGCTTTCTTTTTTGCGGCATCGGTGCCGGCCATGATGGCGAGTTTTCCCGGTATGCCACCGGCCACACTGACACGTGATGGGGTTTCGAGCATGCGGGCGTATGCCAGCATGGCATGGTAATTTCGGGTAGGAGCGCCCACCTCGGTGAAGAGACCGAATGACTGGGTCTCTCCATGATAGAAATTGGTCATGTCAACGGGTGCATCCTGCAGGCCGATGAGGGTAGCCACGAGGTAGGCCCCGCCGGGCGCTCCGCTCATCCGCTCGGTGGAGCGTTGTCGCACCTCGATTGGGAGGTTGGTTTGGAGGACTGCGAATTTTTTGTCCGGGAGGTAATTCCACTCGTTGAGGTGGCTCTCGGTTGTTTTGAACCCGCGTGCGTCGAGGATGCGGCGGACTTCACGCGCCCTGGCCACTGGTTCGGCGGGATCGTCGGTGTAACAATGCCAGGAGAAGAAATCCAATGGCAGCGACTCGCGGCGGCAGAGATCGAGAAATGAGGTGAGAAATGGTGTGAGTTTGATCGTGGTGCCCTCGAAGTCCCCGTAATAGCCGAATCCGCAACCGCCGATTTTGATGGAGGGGAACTCCTTGCGCAGAGTGCGCGCGGTCACCTGATATAACTCAAGGAATTGCGCGTCGTTGCCGGTCCACATCACCGGGCGGTTTTCCGGTTCGTTCCAGATTTCCCAGTAGCGGATGCCGTAGTGGAATCCTCCAGCCCAACCCTCGTTGTAATGACGCACGATGCCGGCGCACACCGCCGCCCAGTGTGCGGGATCCTTGGGTGGGTCCACATGGCGTTTTATTTTTTGCCACTCGATGCTTTGTCCTAGCCGATAGATTATTTCCGCGCCCGTGGCGAGGGTGGCGGCGATGTATTCATCCGTGGCGCGGAAATCATAACTCGCGGGCAGCGTGGGGTCGGCATCGGGGTTGGGAAAAACGGCGTGGATGTCCACCACGTCGGGGTTAGGCCAATGGCAATCGTGCAGCCGCGCGGATGGTGGGTGCAACTGCTTCAGCGGCTCGGTCAGATCCGAGAGTCCGCCGAGGGCGAGCGGTCCCTTGTTGATGCCGTGGATCGCCCGCATTTTTCCCAGCGGTGCCGAAAAGTCCACCGTGACACCGGCGGGTTCGGCCGCAGAAACGCTGGCGGCGGTGGCCATCAGGGCAAGGAGGGTGCGGGCGGGTAGGCGCAGGGTGGGGGATGGCGGTATTTGCGGGAGCTTCATGGGAGAATTGATTGGGAGGAAGCGGCCTGATATTATTGTATCTCAAGCGGCATGGATGGATGGGCGATACGGATTGGAATCCAAGCGCCTTTCACTGCGCAAAATCCACCACACGAATCGGTTGCCAGCAGGCATGGATACGCTATGCTACGCGGCCCGGCCGGAAGTGTCGGCCTTAAAAATGAATCAACCTCATGTAGCGATTGTAGGCGCGACGGGTGCCGTCGGCGTGGAAATGGCCCTATGTCTTGAACAGCGTAATTTTCCGCTCGGCAAGCTGAAGCTTCTGGCTTCGGCGCGCTCTGCGGGCAAACGCATGAAATTCCGCGGCGAGGACGTGGTGGTGGAGGAGCTCACGCATGATTCGTTCAAGGACGTGGACATCGCGCTTTTCAGTGCGGGTGGCTCGATTTCCAAGGAATTCGGACCGTCTGCCGCTGCTGCGGGAGCTGTGGTCATCGATAATTCATCCGCCTTCCGCATGGACGCCGACGTGCCGCTAGTGGTCCCTGAAATCAACCCTCTGGCCGCGAAAAACCACCCGCGTAACATCATCGCCAATCCAAACTGCACGACCATTATTTCCCTGATGGCGCTGGCACCTTTGCACGAAAAGTTTGGTCTCAAGGCCATCATTGCTTCCAGTTATCAGGCGGTTTCCGGCTCGGGCGCGCAGGGCATCATAGAACTGGAGGAACAGGTGAAGGCCATCACCACGGGCCAGCCATTCACGCCGAAAGTCTATTCACGCCAGATCGCCTTCAACGTGATCCCGCAGGTGGATGTGTTCACCGACAACGGGTATACCAAGGAGGAGCTCAAAATGCTGCACGAAGGCCGCAAGATCCTCGACCTGCAGGAACTGCGTGTTTCCTGTACCTGCGTGCGCGTGCCAGTCTATCGCTCGCACTCAGTATCCATCACCGCGCAGTTTGAGAAACCCGTGGATGTGGCTTCCGCGCACGCTGCCTATGCCGGAAAATCCGGTATCCAGGTGGTGGATGATCCGACTAACGGAATATTCCCGGTGCCTCTGGACACGACCGGTAAGGACGACTGTCTGGTCGGGCGCATCCGAAAGAACCTTGTGCTGGAAAACGCACTGGACCTATGGGTGGTGGGTGATCAGGTTCGCAAGGGTGCCGCACTCAACGCGGTGCAGATCGCGGAAATCCTTTGATAGAAATCCGGTGGATCATCGGCATCCTTGAATTCCAATCTTATATAGGAGAATAGAACCACGGCTGAACACGGATATTTAAGAATGGGAGGTATGGGACCCGGCGCTTACGCGCAGCCCTTCGGCAATTCCCTTAGCCAAGCAATATAGAACTGATTATGTCCCTCACTGCCTACCTAGCCGCCTGCACAGCCCAAGTGGATGCCGCGCTGGATGCGTTCCTGCCGAAAGCGAAGGAACGCCCGGCGACCATCCATGCGGCGATGCGCTATGCCGTGTTTGCTGGTGGCAAACGCCTGCGCCCGGCGCTCTGCCTTGCTGCGGCTGAAGCCTGCGGTGGTGGGACTGCCAACGCGCTTGCGCCGGCCTGCGCGGTAGAGTTGATGCACACCTATTCGCTCGTCCATGACGATCTACCTGCCATGGACGACGACGACCTGCGCCGCGGACGGCCTACTTGCCACAAGGTCTATGGCGAGGGGATGGCCGTGCTCTGCGGTGATGCTCTTCTGACAGAAGCATTCGCCGTGATCACGCGGACACCATCTTCGAAACGATATGGCGCGCGCGAATACGTGGCCGAACTAGCAGCGGCGGGTGGCAGTAGACAACTCATCGGTGGCCAGGTGATGGACCTAGAGGGCGAGGGTGGGCAACTCGTCAAACGTGATCTCGTTCGCATCCACGAGGCGAAGACCGCAGCCCTTCTAACGATATCACTGCGTCTTGGTGCCATGACTGCCAATTCGACTCCTGCAAAACTAGCGGCGCTCACAGCATTCGGGTATAACCTTGGCCTCGCGTTCCAGGTGATAGACGACATTCTCGACGTCACTCAGAGCACGGAAATGTTAGGTAAAACCGCCGGCAAGGATGAGGCTGCGGGTAAGGCCACGTATCCCGCCATCATCGGCCTCAAAGCGTCGCGCGGGGAAGCTACGCGCCTCACCCGGGCAGCGCTGGAGGCGCTCGTTCCGTTAGGTAAAAAAGGCTTGCGCCTGGAGCAGATCGCGACGCATCTGCTGCGCCGGGAATACTGAAAACGTGGAAGTTGTGGCTTTGCCGCTTGCGGAATGGGTCTATTTGCGCTGGTATAGGCTGGAACTCGAGGATGAATCCGGTTTTTTCCAGTGTTGCGGCTATGAACCGTAATGCAGGAAGTTGGAGCCAGTCGTCTTGCTGAGAATCAAACTCATCTCAAATCCATCCCTTCATGAAAGCATATGTCCCATTCCGCTCGCATTTTGCTGGAAGCCTAACAATGTTTGATTGTTCGCGACGGGTATTCGCACTGCTACTCACCTTGGTGCTGGGCACGCTCGCACTCGGTGGCCGGGCTGGAGCCACGACTTATTACGTGGATCTGGCGGGCACGGATGGCGCGGTGCGGAGCGGTTCAAGCAGCCAGCCGTTTAGAACCTTGTATTATGCGTCCACTCGCGCCGTTACCGCGGGGGACATGATCCAGATCAATGCGGGCACGTTTCAAGAGTCTATCATGACCTCGCTCAGCCCCGGTGTCAGCATTAATGGTGCTGGGCAATCCCAGACCACCGTCACCTGTGTGGTCAGTCCTACCGGCAACCTCTTGAGCTGGCTCATCACGATGGGTTCCTGGAATGCAGATACCCCGGTGGCGGGCAATCAGTCGATTTCCAACCTGACGTTCGATGGTAGTGCGCATACGATCCATCAAGCGATAGGCACGGGAGCCAGGAGCAATCTCACGTTTCAGAATCTCACCTTCCAGAACTTCAGTCTGAATGGTCTCCAAATATCGGGTTCGTACACCCCGTTCCTCTCCGCCAATGCCCACTGGCCGGACACTCTACCGCCAGATTCCGCATACTGCACCAACATCCAGGTCCTCCACTGCACGTTTCTCAATGGGGCCGAGGCTCCCACGGGTGTCAACTGGGCATACGGCGATATTGGTTTCGTTGGGGTGAAGGATTCGGTCATCAGGAACTGCACCTTCGACGAGACCAGCTATGGTGGTTGGGGCATCAAGGGTAGTTGGTTCAAGAATAGCAACGTCAACAACTGCTCTCTAAGGGTCAAATCCTTGGTTACAACCAGGGATAACTTCAGCATCGAGATCTGGTATGCGTATAACAGCCAGTTATTTGACAATTGGGCCACTGGCGCGTTTTCGATAGGGATGAATACCAACGTACGCATCCACCATAACGAAATTATCTGCCCAACGGGCGAAACCGCAAGTTACGCCGTAGAGTTCGGGGGATATAGCAGTATGGTGGACCACAACTGGTTCGATAGCGTGAATGGCGTGGACGTCTGGGGCGGCCCATACAGCAATTGCACCATTGCGCATAACGTGTTCCGCAATGGTACTAGCGCCATATTCACCCGCTCTGCGGACGGAACCCTGGGTGCTGTGTCTAACCTCCACGTTTATAATAATACTCTGGACAATTGCGGCACGCTCTACAACGGGGGGCCCATCAGCCTGAATGCCCAGGGAGCGAACCTTCTTTCCGGCACCCTGATTAAGAACAACATCGTGGCCAACACCACGGTCACGAGGACGTCCGTGACGCTAGGTGGCCAAAATTTAGGCGACACATACGCCAGTTATGTCAATGGAACGGTAGTCACCAATAATCTGTTCTACAACAACGCCCACGGCGATTTCTCTCAAACGGCATCGGTGGTCGGTACTGTCTCCTCACCCAACACCGTGGCCAACCCGCTATTCAAGGGTGGTAGCTATACGGTGCCATCGCCCTATTATGCACTGCAGTCCGGCAGCCCGGCGCTGGGTGCCGGCGTGGATGTGGGACTGCCCTATCTGGGAACCGCGCCCGACCTCGGTGCCTTCGTGCAGCAGATAGGCCAGCGAATCGAGGCGGAGATGAACTACAGCACGGCGGTGGACACGGGCGCGACCGGAGCGGTGGCAGTGGACACTCTGAACTACGACAGTAACAAATGCGTCAGGCTCCCTGACAGTGGGGACTCAATCCGCATTCATTTCAAGGTTCTGACGGCCGGCTACTACAATGTGGCAGCCAGGGTGCGTTCTGGATCATGGACGGTGGCCACCAACTCCGACCATAATCCGACGGGCATGTTTTCTAATTATGCCTGGTTGATCGATGGGGATAGCGCGTCGTTTACGGGTGATGTGAGCAGTTTGTCCGCGCCGGACCCCTCTGGCGGGGGAGTTTATTGGGGAACGATGCGCTGTCAGAACGTGTACCTCACATCAGGGTTGCATGATGTCCAAATCAGCATGGCTGCCGCCGGAGGCATTGCTGATTACTTGGAGGTGACGAACTTGGCCGCCACCACCACCTACACATGGACCGGAACGACCACCCCCCAAAACTGGAGCGGCACTACAAACTGGGACAGCAACGGTATTCCTGCGTCCGATGTGACCAACTCCCTTGTGGCCTTGAACCCGGGCGCAGTGACCCTGACATCCAAAGTGGATAGCTCATGGAACGGCCAAGACGCGAACAGCATCAACAGCCTGACCTTCAGCACCGGCACTCTCACCCTCACCAATGGCGGGGCAAGTACCAACCTCACCATAGGCAGCGGCGGCTTCACCAACGCCAGCACGAATAACGCCGTCATCAACTTCGCTAACGTCACTGGTGGTACTGTAACCGCCTCGGGCAGCCAAGCATGGAACATCAACACTGTGGGGACCAACAACAAGGGACTTACCTTCTCCGGCAACCTAGTGGCGGACAATGCTGCTGATGTGCTGACTGTTAATTACGGTGCGGTCAATTACACCGGCATCACTTTCAGCGGAGTATACACCACTCCATACAGCGGCAGCTTGCAAACCGGGGCCGCCAACGGCACGGCACAGACCTACTTCGGCAACTCCCGCTCTGGCAATTACGACCGGGTCGCAAATCTGGTAATCGACAATGCTAGTGCGAATCAATCCCAGCGGATCGCTTTCGACAATGTGACGAACAATAACAACGTTACTACCAACATCACCTTCCAGAACTTCCTTAATAGTTCCGATGGCCGGGCCATGATTCAAGCGAGTCCCGGCAACTTGGGCAATCCCTTTGGTTCTGCTGCGGTCCCCTCAGTTCATCTGGGCCTGAACCTGAATTTCACTGGTAACTGGAGCGGTGCGCTGGTGGGGAAAACAACCGGCCACCCGCAGTATCCAGTGATTGATTTGGGTAACACAGCAGGAGCGTACACCCTTTCGGGTAACAACAGTGCTCTGACCATCGATGTCAATAATGTGGCCCAAAACAAGACAGCCATTGACTCACAAGCCGGGTATCTTGTGCTCAATCATGCAAACGCTTTGGGGACTGGCAATGTTCTCGGTGTGAACATCGGCCAATCTAACTCAGCGACCCCCTTTGGGCGCGATGGACTTCTCGCCACGACCACCGCAGGAATCGTCAGCTCCGATGTGTCGGTCAACGGCAATAGTTTCACCGCCAATGGTGCCTCGGCGCAGCCAGGCTTCGCCTGCGTCGGACTTCTACCCACTGCGGCCAATACCGACACAGTAACATTCAACGGTAATGTTTACAGTCGGGGTTATGGCTATGCCCAAAACACGATCCGTTTTGTGACGGGGTTGGTCAATGATTCCAGCCACGGCGGGACGCTCATCCACAATGGCAACATTCAGGATTTGGTAACGTACGGCTACGGTGACTCAGGCTTCACGGTGGGGACAGAATCGCCAGTGCAATATCTGGGCACGGGCACGTTCCAAGTCAACGGCGCCAATGTTTATGTCGGCGACACATCTATCCGCAGCGGCACGGTGCTGGCCGGTGACAACGCCTCCGCTGGCTTTGCCATTCCCGTGGCCGGGGTAGGTGGCACCATGCCGAAAGTGGGTGCCGCCGCCTCCACGGGTGCCACCTCTATCACTCTGAATAGCACACCCGGCACGGCGGGCTTATACGTGGGCCAACCGGTCGGTAATGTCCAATTTGGTTTCGCCCCCGGCACTAGAATCACGTCGATAACTGGCAATGTGATCGGCTTATCACATCCGCTGATCGCAAATGTAGGCATCAACATGCTAATCCCGGCTGGGGGAGCGTTCGGTTTTCATAACAGCGCTATCAGCCTTGGCGACAACGTGCCTGCGGCGCAGAACGTCAAGGCGGCCACCCCGTGCTACAATGTGGGGCTGCCTGGCGGAACAACTTGGAGCGCTGGTGTCTTCACTTTCACCGGCAGCAATGGGACCACATATGACGGACAGGCCCTGAGCGTGGGCGACCTAGTACTGGTATGGGGGCAATACGCATCCACAGAAAGAAATGGCGTCTATCAAGTTACCGATTCCACCCACTGGACTCGCGCGTCGGGGTGGGACACCACCACAGCCATGCTGGCCAAGATGGGTTCTCGAGTCCATGTGACCAACGGTAATACTTGCGCCGGTTTTGATTTTGAGCTGGCACCGGTCAATATCAACACCGGGGTGATCTGGACCATCAACTCACCCGCAGGCACTGGCGCAATTGCAGCTCCAGTGGTGTTTGTGCCTGATGTAGGCAATCCGAACGTGGCCATTTTAACCAACGGGGCCTACACCATCGCCCGTGCGATCAATGTGACTAACAATCAATCCACCGGCAAGAGCACCCTTGGTGGGAACACCGCAGACGCATCGACCTTCTCCGGTCTGGTGACCTTGAGCAAGAACGTCTCGCTTACCGCCGCCGCCAGCGGCATGGTGACATTCTCAGGTGACATCACGGGCAGTAACAACGTGACCAAGGAAGGCCTGGGCACTGTGAAACTTACCACGGCCAAGAGTTACACTGGGACAACCAGCGTGACGGCGGGCACCTTGGAAGTGGACAACGCTCTGGCGTCAAGCGGCGTCACCGTGGGTAGTGGCTGCACGATTCAGGGGACGGGCAACCTTGCCGGCCCACTCAATGTGACTGGCACGGGTATCGTGTCTCCTGGCACCGGCGGCACCGGCACTATGTCCGTTGGAAGCGGTAGCACCATCTCGGGCCATCTGGCGGTAAATGTGGACGATCAGACTAACACTAAACTGCTCAGCTCTGGCACCATCAATCTGGCAGGAGCCACTTTGGACTTTACAGTGGGTGGTGGCGGATTCACGCAGCCCTACTATGTGATTGCCCAAGGTAGCAGCATCACAGGCGCGCCGAGTATGGCCAGTGGTTACACCCTGACCAACACCGGCACCCAACTGCGCCTCGGCCTGGCCACCCACAGCATCAGCGGTACTGTGACGCGCAGTGGCTCAGGTCTGTCCGGTGTGACTGTGTCTGACGGCACGCGCGCCACCACCACCGATGGCAGCGGGGCATACACCATTACCAGCGTTCCGGACTCTGCCACCTATACGGTGACGCCCAGCCTAACGGGCTACACCTTCGCGCCAGCCAGCCTTTCGGTGACCCTGAGCGGATCGGATGTGACGGGCAAGGACTTCGCCGTGGCCAAAGCATATGGCAACTGGGCCACTATCCATGGCCTGAGCGGAGCTGATGCGGCTACAACTGCCAACCCGAGCCATGACGGACTGAGCAACTTGGTCAAATACGCGTTGGATCTTAATCCGGCAGTATCTGCCCAGCCTGCGGGCACCCACAGTGGCAACTCTCTGAGCTTTACCAAGGGAGCGATGGCCAAGGCTGACGGCTCCCTGACATACTCCATCGAGGAATCCACCGATTTGGTCACTTGGGGAGCCCCGTCGTTAGGATCATCCACAAATGGAGCAGACACCATCAGCTACACTTTCCCGAGCGGGCAGCCCCAGGTATTCGCCCGCCTGAAGGTGATCCAAACCCCATGAGCCACCCCTAGGCGGCTCCTTCGGTGGAGAGAAATGATTTGCGGCAGAGTTCGGTGTATTTCCCGTTTTGGGCGAGCAAGGTGGCGTGGGTGCCTTGCTCGATGACCCTGCCGTTTTCCAGCACGTAGATACGGTCCGCGTTTTGGATGGTGGAGAGGCGGTGGGCGATGACGAATGCGGTGCGGTTCTCCATCAGGCGGTCCAGTGCGTCCTGGATCTGGCGTTCGGTTTCCGAATCCACCGATGCGGTGGCCTCGTCTAGCAAAAGAATGGGGGCGTTTCTGAGCAGTGCGCGGGCGATGGAGAGCCGTTGTTTTTCACCGCCGGAAAGTTTCACGCCGCGTTCGCCCACGTTGGTGTCGAGCTGATTCGGCAGTCCGCGGACGAAAGTTTCCGCGTGTGCGGCCGTTAGGGCAGCCCACAGTTCGTCGTCAGTGGCATTTCGTTTGGAGAGCACCAGGTTTTCACGCACGGTGCCGTTGAACAGGAATGGCTCCTGGGTGACGTAGGCGAAGCGTTCGCGCAGTGAGGACTTAGCCAGAGTGTGGATGGGGATGCCGTCGATAGTGATGGTCCCAGAGGAGACTTCATAAAACCGCGCCAGCAGGGAGAGCACCGTGGTTTTTCCTGCGCCCGTGGACCCCACGAGGGCGATGGTCTGGCCAGGCGGCGCATCGAGCGTGATCCCGCTGAGTGTCGGCTGGTCCTGATAGGAAAATGAAACGTTCTCGAAGTGCACGTGGCCGGTGATTTTATCCGGCAGTAACTCGCCGTCGGAGGCGTTGGGTTCTTCGTTGGCGTCAAGGATTTCAAATACACGGTCAGCAGCAGCGCGTCCTGATAGAAGCATCTGGTTGAGTTGGTTCAGGCGGTCCACCGGTTCGTAGAACAGCGAGAGTAAAAGCAGGAATCCCGTAAAGTTCCCCAAGGTCAGATTACCTTTCATCACCTCAGCGCCGCCGAATCCGAGCACCAACACGTAGCCGGTCATGCGCAAAAACGACATGCCCGGGGAATACAGCCCCCACCATTTCATCAGGCGCAGAGTAGTGGTACGCAGGACGTTGGAGAACCGGTTGAATCGCGCGTGTTCATCGTACTCCGCCGCGTAGGCTTTGATCTGACGCACTCCGGAGATGTTGTCGTGCAGCAGGGCGTTGAGGTCGGAGGCGGCATCGCGCTGGTTGCGGTAGCGGTCACGTCCCTTGGTCGAATAAAGCCACGCACCCAAGGCCAGGAATGGTATCGGTATTGTGGCCCAGGCCGCCACCAATGGATTCAGGAAGAATAGATAGATCCCGACTCCAATCACCTGCAAGGCCGCCACCAATCCTTGTTCAACGCCATCAATGAGCACGCGCTCCATGTTGGTCACATCCTCGACGACCCGCGTCATTATATCGCCGGTGCGCCTAGTGTCGAACCAGCGCAGGGGCAGGCGCTGGATTTTCGCATAAAGACCCGAGCGGATATCGAAGATGACCTTCTGCTCAAAGGTGTTGTTGATGATAATCCGGAGCGAATTCAGTCCGTCCTTGGTCAAAAATCCGACTAGAGCGATGGCAATCCAAAAATAAAATTCGTGGTGGCGGCTTGGGTTGGGAATTATTTTGTCGATGACGTGAATGGTCGCGTTGGGGAATACAAAAACCGCCAAAGTCATCCCAAATGCGCAGAAAAGCTGTGCCAAAGCCATCGAGGGGTAATGGCGCAGGTAGGAAAAAACTCTCAGAATCGACTTCATGACCGGCGGAGGGATGGCGTCCTGTGGATGCTTTGTAAAGCCAAGGCCGAAAGAAGTTTCAAACTCTTTGAAATTTGGTGTTGCGGAGCCGGATGGAGACTTCCTACTCTCCCGGCGCACGGAACCTGTCGCCTCTCACACAAACTCTTAAAACCCCATGGCCAACGTCTTTGGAATCATTACCGCCATAGTCCTCGCTCTCGCTGGATTTGTCGCATACAAGAATAAAGAAGCTTACAAAGGCGAGATCGCAAAAACTGGGAATGAAACCCACCGGAAAGCCGAATATGATTCCGGGATCAAAGCCAGTCTGGAAACGAAGAAAACCCAGTTCGACAACGAAAAGGCCAATCTTGGTTATAATCAGGGCCGTTTGAAGCGTGCTCAGACCGACTTTAAGGACACCAAGGAAAAGCGCGAGGGCGTGGATGGAGAAAACGTGAAACTGGGTGAAGATAAATTTGCTCAGGACAAGGTCAACGAAGGCCTTAAATCACAGAAAGAAGAGAAAACCGCCAAGATCAACGAGAACAAGGCGAAGCTCGATGACATCCGTGAGAAGACTTCCAAGGTTGGTGATATCAATGTTCTCGCTTCCAAGCTGAGAGGCCTCAAGGCAGACATTGAGGAACTCGCGCAGAACATTTCCGATCACGAGGCCAAGCTGGCCAACCTCAACAATGAGAACACCCAGGCAGAGGCACACATCAAGGCTCTTAAGGACAAGTTTGAGACCATCAGTCAAAACCGGTCGCTGCCCACTCTCAAAACCCAAATCCGCTCGATCTATCCAACTTGGGGTTTCGTCACTCTCGCCTCGGGCAATGATGCAGGCGTAGTCACGGGTTCCACACTGGATGTCATCCGTGACGGATCGACCATCGCCAAGTTGCTGGTCACCGCCGTGGAAAGAAACTCCGCCTCGGCCAGCATCGTGCCAGACTCAATCGCCCAAGACGTGACTCTCACGGTTGGTGACCGTGTGGTCCCCTCCCAGAAGGCTCTCACCAACGAACCCGCAACCAAGACTACAGTCAAGCAGCCTGCCGCCGCGCAAAACTGAGCTCAGGAACGACTCTATCAAAGCTTCTATAGAAACCCCATGAAAGCCATTTTATACGCTCTTGTCATTCTCGTCATCGGTGGAGCCACTTTCCTCTCCATCCAGCACTCCCACAAGTATGAGGCTCTTCAAAAAGACCGCCTCGACACCATCGTGGAAAGAAAAAATGTGGATAGTCAGGCGGCCGCGCAGATCACTGACCTTAAGAAAGAACGCGCCCTTCTGGCTGCTGCCGAGCAAAAGAAGGAAGAAACCATCCAGCAGATCACCGACCTCAAGTCCAAGGCTGCCAGCATGGAGCGTGAAATTGCCGAGCTTGATACCACCTTGAAGGGTCAGGACGCAGAGTTCGCCGAACTGGACAAGACCATGAAGGAAGTTCAGGAAGTTCTCAAGTCTCTGGGTGATGACACCACGCTCGAAAATCTGGCGGAAAAGATCCAACAGGTCACCGACGTGAAAAAATCCAAGGAAGACAAGCTTGATGAGTTGAAGACCCTAGTGGCTGCCGCAGATAAACTGCTCGCCAATAACCACACAGAAGTAGACCGCTTGGTGAAACATGACATCGAGCGTGATTCCAATATCGGTCACAATTCGGTGGAAGCAGTGCTCAATTCGGTCAATCAGGATTGGGGATTTGTGGTCATTGGAGCTGGCTCTATTACCGGATTCTCCCCGCAGACGGCGTTGCTTGTCAAACGGGACGGACGTGTCATTGGCCGTGTGCGCCCTTCCTCCATTGAGCCCAGCCAGACCATTGCGGAAATTGATTTTGCAAGTCTCGCACCGGGTGTGCGCCTGCAACCCGGCGATCATGTGATGCTGGCCAAGCCGATTACCCACTAAGACCGGCTAGGAAAATTTTCCCACTCTCAAAGCTCCGCAGGCTTGCATGCCTCGGAGCTTGTTTTATGTTCCTAGCCATGAAGCACAATACTTCCCTGTGGTTTGCCGCTCTCGTCATCAGCTTGGGATTCACTTCCTGCGTCAAGGAACCCGAGAAAAAACCCGTTCCCCCGACGTCAGACACCAGCCAAATCCCATGGAACAGCCCAGTGCCTGGACAAGGCCAAGGACAGTTCGGCATGCTGCCGCAGAATCAATACCGCAGGTGAGAATCTGACTGTTTTTATTCCTTTGCCTTCCGGTTCATTTCCCAGCGGTCTTGGGAAACCAGAACGGTGCGCGCGCCGTCACCTTGCAGCCAGTTTTTTGCAGCGGTATTTCCCATCAGTTCTGCATCCCAGAATGCGGTGGTGAGCGCGAGGATGGCTCTGTGGTAGCGTGGGTCTCTGATCGGTTGGCCCATCAAGTCACGCTCGCCGAAAGTCATGTGCGTGGCTTTGTCGAACACTACCTGCCAGGCCTGAGCCTGCTGGAGATAGGGAAAGACCTGCAATCGGTCTTCCGGGCGAGTACCGAAGATGACACCGTCATCCTGCGTGCCGGTCAGTAACAGACAGGGAATCTGTATTGATGCGAAGGCGGCGGCAGGGTCTCCTATCGCAGGCTTGTTAGGGCTCATCATTACCGCGGCTTTGATACGGGAATCGCGGAAGGACACATGCTCCGCCACGAACGATTGACCCGCAATGGCCTGAGTGGTGATGGCACCAAAAGAATGCCCGGACATACCGATGTGCCCGGGATCGAGTCGGTGATACAGGGTATGGCCTTCCTGATTGTTCCAGTGTGTGAGTGCGTCGATTACTGCGGGGATGTCCTTGTTGCGGCCGAGGAAGTTTTCCAGTGAACCTGCCTGCTGCATTGCCAGCTTTCGCTGCGACGCGGGTTGATCTTTCCAGACACTCTCGTCGCTACCTGGGTGTTGGACGAAGACTACCACGTAGCCGCGTTTTGCCCAGTGGTTGCCCAGATATGGGTTATTATCGCGTGAACCACCTAGGCCGTGGGAGAATAGAATAATGGGCGCGGGATTCCGGGATTCCGGAAGATAGACGCGGAGTGGCAGAGTGCGATTTCGCTTTGCGTCCTTCACCTCAAAGGTCTGCGATTCTATCTTCACATCCTTCACTCGCAAGGGATCGTAGGAACTGGATTCGGCGGCGGGCGCTCCTATGGCGACACTCAAGGCCAAGAGTAATGCCGGAAATGATTTCGTCATGCACTAGTCAACCCGGAAACCCGTGGAGAGTTGCGGTTCAATCCCTGTGATAAGGCGATCCGCTCTTCAATGAGGCCACCCGGTAAAGCTGCTCCATCAGGACTAACAGCGCCAATTCGTGCTGCAGGGTGAGTGGAGAGAGCGTGAGTATGAAATCACAGGTGTCCCGGAGCGATTGGCTGTGGCCATCGGCCGCTCCGATCAGGAAGGCCACAGTTTTGACATCACCCCGCAGGGCTAGGTTTTCGAGTTTTTCGGCCAGGGCACGGGTGCTGAGGCTGGCGCCTCGTTCATCCAGCGCGATGCGGTAACAATCCCGGGACTTTTCTAACAATCTTGCGGAAACTTCCTCCGGTGTCCCTGCCTTGACGGTCACGATTTCGCAGTCACTGGATCGGGACAGGCGCTTCAAGTATTCCTCCACGCCTGCCTTGGCATAGGCGAGTGCGGGTTTTCCGGCGACTATGATGCGGATGTGCATGGAGATGCTTCGGAGCTTGCCCCAATCCATGTTGCGCGCCAACTTCAATCCCTCAGCATGGCACGCCGATTTTATTGCAGCGCCATAAGATGAATTTCATGTACGAGTCCCGCCGCTTACTCTCTGAGTATCTGCTGTTCCATTACGGAGCGGTTGATGAAATTCTGCCTTCAGACCGCGTATGGCCGTCCGGAATGGCAGCGGCATTGGATTTCCCATGCCGGACAGTGGCCCGGTTCTCACCTGGGAGGATTTCCCGAGGCTTGGATCTCGGGTGCGCGGTCGGGCGCTCGACTTTCGAAATGGCCCGTTTGTGCGACCATGTGCTGGGTATCGATTATTCCCAAGCGTTCATTACCGCAGCGGAGTCACTCAGACGTGGTGAAACCGTGGAGTATGACCGTCCCGAGGAAGGCCGACTGCACACCCGCCTGCTGGCCCGGGCACCTGCTGGCATCCCGGCACAACGACTCACTTTCCGCCAAGGAGATGCCATGAACCTAGACTCTAATCTGGGAACATTCGAGCGCGTGCATGCCGCAAACCTGCTGTGCCGCATTTCAGAACCACAACGTCTAGTAGAAAGGCTGCCTTCACTCGTTGCTCCCGGCGGCGAGTTGGTGCTGGCAACCCCCTGCACTTGGCTGGAGGAATTCACTCCCATGGAAAACTGGCCATCTGGCACCACATTTGATTGGATCGAGTCGCTTCTAGCAGGCTTTTTTGTGCTCCAGTCCCGCCAGGAGGAACCGTTTCTCATCCGTGAAACCGCACGCAAATTCCAGTGGAGTAGCTCACTGGTTACCCTCTGGCGGAGAAAACCGTGCAAACCAGCGGTTTGAATGCGTGCTGGAAACCCAGGGCGTTTGGCTGGAAGGGTCATGGGAACGGGCGGGCGTTGAGGACAAGTTCGATGGCGAGTTGCTTGCGCCCTTGGTAATCGGCGATGAGCGAAGGCAGATTGCGATCTTCATCGAACGGGAT
>Ga0209697_10004995_pt1 | contig 16819 bp, 17 predicted proteins | sample AliMusrvi5mmetaG_FD_184115 | JGI IMG/M metagenome (GOLD analysis project Ga0209697, IMG submission 184115) | Freshwater lake bacterial and archeal communities from Alinen Mustajarvi, Finland, to study Microbial Dark Matter (Phase II) - Alinen... | ecosystem: Environmental > Aquatic > Freshwater...
AAAAGTATAAATATTTTTTTGAAAAATGCAATTTCACTTTGTTTTTAAAGTTGATATGATAACGATGATCAGGTCATGAATCTTAAGAAAGTTATAATTCTTAACAGAATCCCAAACAAATCTGATTCTTTTCGTATCACAAATCATCATATCTTTGTTTACAATTGATCCATTATTATTCTGACACCTGATTTAATTAATAAAATTATCAATAGCGCCTTCTATGGATGTCAGAGGAAATTTATTTTAAAAAATGGTGTATCTTTTTTAAAAGTTTGAATTATGATTGCAGAAAAAGGTTCAGAAAATCTCAAAAAGCAAAATATGGAAACTGTTTCTAAGTATCACATTCCGGATAAACTGATAATTGAAGAGAAAGACCAGATTGCGAAAGCATGTAATGATCCGTCAGGGTTTGAAGTTCTTTATAAAAAATATTATAAAAAAATACTGCTGTTTGTCTATCAGCGGGTCAATACCAAGGATGATGCTCTTGATGTCACTTCACAGGTGTTTCTGAAGGCACTGATAAATATCAGGCGTTACACATTCAAAGGGGTTCCGTTTTCAGCCTGGCTTTATCGCATTGCCCTGAATGAACTCAACCTGATGTTTCGAAAAAATAAATTGACAAGAGCGCTGAATGTTGAAATGGATAATATTGGTGATATCGCAGAAGAACTTGAGTTGGCTGTGGAGGAAAAGGAAATTTATTTTGAAAAGCTGACAAATGCACTTGCAGAGTTGGCCGCAGATGATCTGACAATAATAGAAATGAGATTTTTTGATGAAATGCCTTTTGATGAAATCGGGGATATACTTCATATTACCGGCAACAATGCAAAAGTTAAAGTTTACCGCATTATTGATAAACTTAAAAAGTCAGTTTTGTAATAATTTTAAAATTTATCACCATGAAAAAAGTCAGGATAAATATCAACCACGAAAAATTTACTGAGCAAGAAATAGAACAAAGTATGAACTTTGGTAAAATAATTTCATCAGTAACTCCACCGCCTAAGCCATTTTTCAAAACCCCCAGGTTCTATGCAGGCATATTTACTGCAGCAATTATTATTACTGTGGTGGTTCTGAAATTTACAAAAAATAATTCATCCCGTTTCATTGATCCACCATTGAAAGGTGTGAATATCACTTATTCCGAATTTAAAGTGAACAATAATTCAGATACCGTTTTTGACTACACTACAGGTTCGGTTATCTACGTTCCTAAGAATGCATTCCTTGATAAAGAAGGGAATCCTGTTCATAAAAAAGCCATACTGAAATACCGGGAAATGCATACACCTGCCGATTTTTTTCTTAGCGGTATTCCCATGAATTACGATTCTGCAGGTATCACTTATCCTTTTGAATCAGCAGGAATGCTTGACATAAAAGCAGTGGATGAGGATGGAAATTTATTGTTTGCAAACCCGAAGGCTCCCATTACCATTGGCATGGCGTCCCCGCAAAAGGATAACAAATACAATATTTACTACCTCGATACGAATGCACGAAAATGGAAGTTTATAGGAAAAGATACTTCAAAGAAAAAGTCTGATTCAACAGGGGATTCTAAATTTTTAAAAGACACATGCAATAAGATGAATTCAGAAGAATCCGTTAATGCAGAATTGCAGAAAACGCCTGTAGTTCCGAGAAAAGCTGATTCGAAAAAATATCATTTTAAAATTTCATTTAATAAAAAAGATTTCCCTGAAATGGCAGTTTATGAAAATGTACTTTTTGAAGTGGATACAAGAGATGAAAATTTTAAACCCGTGTTTGCTTCTACGACCTGGGAAAATGTGGAACTCAAGAATGGTTCTGCTGAAAATGAATATTTAGCCACCTTTTCAAAAGGAGCAGAAACACATACCTTCATTGTTCATCCGGTGTTTGAAACAGGAGATTATAAAGCAGCTTTGAAAGTTTACACTAAAAAATACAATGACTATCAGAATGCGTACAAAGTGAAAATGGAGAATGAAAAAAAAGAAAAGGAGAAAAAGAAAAAAGAACAGGAAACCCTGAACGAAAACAGGACTACCGAACTGAAAAATGTGCAAACACAGCTTATCGTCTGGCAGCAAAGAATGGATGCAAAAATGAAGACTGAGGATATTTTTTTCAGAACTTTGCAGGTGAACAATTTTGGTGTCTGGAATTGCGATTATCCGGCAAGCCTTCCTCAGGGGATAAAATTAAATGCTAATTTTACGGACGAAAACGGCAATAAGCTTATTCTTGATAAAGTTTATCTTGTAGAAAAAGGAAGGAATGCAGTTTTTACTTACACCAATGTTGGCTTTATTAATTTTCAATTTAATCCCAATGCAGAAAATATGATTTGGGCTGTTACAAATGATAATAAAATTGCGGTTTATTCTCCGGAGAATTTCGCTGCGATCAGTAAAAATGATAAGTCATTTACATTTAAACTTAACACTACCGACAAGACATTCACTGATTATAATGAGGTAAAAACATTTTTGAATATTTGATTACGGATATGCAGACAAAATCAATAATTATATTGCTGATCATTCCCTTTTATTTACTTTCCGGATGGGTGGATGCACAAAAGGATACTACCTATGTTTTCAAAGTAGTCAGCCCAAAGCTTAACATTGCTGTTTTACCTGACAGGGACGAACTTTTTATTGGCTTACAAAATAAATTAAAAATAAGAATTTCAAAAGGATTTAAAATAAGCAAAGTCACTCTGGATGGAGGAACTATTACGGGAAAAGACAGTAGTTATTGTGCCATTGTGAAAGAAGGTTTACATGCAATACTATCCGTTTATGTTACCGGCACTAATGGCACAGAAAAACTCGGGATGACTAAATCCTTTAAAATTTCTCAACTTCCCGAACCAATAATTTATATCAATGGAGTAAAACGTGATTCGGTTATAATAAAAACAAAAATCATTGCTGTTGGCAAGCTTTCAGCCGTTTTACCAAAACTTGAACGACGTCTGCCCATTATTTCTTTTGATATGATTTATGCAAATCAGGACTCCGCAAGAATGGATACTTTGAGGGCGCAAAACAGCCTTCTTACAAAAGAAATGAAAGTTGCCATCTCAAAAATGAAAGATGGGCGATTGTTGTATTTTGAAAATATAAAATGCCTGATGCCCGATGGTGCTGTATATGTTGCCAAACCATTGCAGATTTATTTGATTGAAGGACCACCTTTATACAAGCTCAATATAGGCAACTGAATTTTTAATAATAAAACAGAATCACTCAAATTTTATTTCAAACTTGTTTATCCCTGTGGCTTGCATGAATGTTACAGTTTCTTTGGGGTAATCAGTTCGTGGCTTATTGGCTTTTGTGTCCCAGTCAAGATTTGTCCAATCTGGGCTGCTTCCATTTTTGGATTTTAATTGAGCATTGAGACTACACTTCACATCATAAGGCAACCACTTATCAAGAGGTGTTTTCCCGTTCACCATTAGATTCTTGACTTCCCAGATTTCAGCAGTTTTGTAAACAGTGTCGCCATCACTTTCGAAAATATAGTTTTCAAAAGTCATGGTTGATTTTGGTGGAATGCAGAATGCGATGAAAGGATCTTCACCGGTAAAATCAATATCTACAATTTGAAATGAAGTGAGAGAATCCGGATATTTTCTTCCTCCAATTTCACCAGGATCCCACGGAGAATATGTTTTAAATTTACCACTTTTCTGCAGTGAATCATTTAGCCACCATGGAAACAAATACCACCTCAAAGAATCATTGTTGTTGGTAATGGTCAAGTTGACAAAGTTGAATTTCAATGGAGGTTTACCACTGTTCTGAAGCAGAAATTTAATCTTGACAGGAGCATTTACCTGCGCTAATGTTGATAGAACAAATAGAAAAAGAATGGCAAGTAAAGTAATTGTTTTTCGCATTTTTGGATTATTAAATTTTAATTTATCTTTCATCAAAACCAGTTCTGGAGAACCTTTTGCATTTGGGAATTCGTTATAGAAATAAAAGGAAATCCGCCGAAAAACTTTTTAAACATTCATTGTAAACTGGTCAATCGTGTTGATCAAACTTTCGAACGACAACAGATCCGCATGATAACGTGCCTTGTTTTCGGTGATCCTTTTGAAAGAATATTCAAACATGCTTTTCTCTCCGTGAATTCCCAGGTAAATTCTATTTTCATAAACTTTGATAAAAATCAAATTTTTGTTCTCATCAAAAAGCTTCAGGATCAAATCTGATAATTCATTGGAAGGATAATCTGAATTTAAATTTTTAGCAATGCAATATTTTTGAAAGTCATCTCTCAATATTGTAAAGCCATTTATAGAATGATCATTCGCAAGTTGAATTTTTGCGACATAACCATCAAACACTTTTTTCATGAAAATGTTCCTGATATGGTATTCGCTGATTTGAAGTTCATGTTTCCTGAATCTTCCCATTAATAAATCATCACCAAAAGAAAAATCAAAGGTCCCTGACAATATGCGAATGTTTGACAAAATGCCCTCCGGGAAACTGGCATGAGGATAAATTTCCATTGAACAGTCATATTTATTGAGGTAGTTAAACATGACTTTTCTCTTAAGAGTATTGTTGATTTCACCCAAATATTTATCAGGAAGAAAAGAATAAAGAGGTGAAAAAATAAATGGTATGATCAATGCACACATTCCCATTGAAAAGACATAGAGAAACAACGTAAAGGAATAAATATGTTTTAGCGTTTGTCCGTATATTTCTAATCCACCATATAACCCACCACAAAACACAGTTCCGATAAAAGCAAGTTTATATTTAACAGCTGTCAATCGCAATGATCTTAATGATTTTTCAGCTTCCCCAAGAATTGAATCCAATAAAAGTTCGGTTTCCATTGCAGGAGCTATAGTTTGTGATGAATTATCAATGACTGCTTCCATAGACTTTATGAATACTACTTACCGTTTAATTATTCTACGTCAAAGATAATTTTTTTTAAATTCAAAAATAAATTCTCTGACATTCATAAAAGTCACCTTTCTGGATTTTCACAGCAATTTTTTGTTTAAAGTTTTCTGACATTTTATTTCTTTTAGTTGGAAACATACGACAACAAAGCGTTAATCTAAAGTTAACATCATTAACCTTTAAGTTAACTTTCCATTAACTTTCATCTTCAATTATTTTTTCCGGATTAAGTTTGTAAACATTGAGGTTTAAGCATTTTACTATATTGGCACGACAATTGAAATGACTTAGAAATAAAAGTAAAAAAATGATTGACATTAAGCAAGAAGTAATAAACCTGACCACTCAAAGTTTTGATAAAGTAACAAGTCAAAAAAGGGTTCTTGTTGACTTTTGGGCTGAATGGTGCGGACCCTGCAGGATACAGGGACCTATATTAAAAGATGTGGCAATTGCCACCGGCGGCAAAGCAATTATTGCCAAACTGAATGTGGACGATAACCAGGCAATAGCTGCAAAATATGGCGTGAACAGCATCCCGACACTACTTCTTTTCAGTGAAGGAAAAGTTGTAAGACAGTTTGTAGGAGTTCAGCCAAAACAGGTACTGGTGAATGCTATTAATAATATTTGAGAAATCAATTAAACTTAAAAAACAAGAAATGAAAAAACTGTTTTCAAACCCAATGTCGCTGGTCATCCTATTGTTTGCAATAACGATAGCAGGAAGTAATATCAGTTGCAACGGAAGAGCTTCAAACAATGACAAAAATACTTCTGTCAGCGAAACTTCATCAAATGCAGTAATAACATTGACGGATCAGACTTTTGATTCAAAAATCAATACCGGTGTAACCCTCGTAGATTTCTGGGCAACATGGTGCAAACCTTGCAGGGCACAGGGACCCGTGATAGAAGAAATAGGAAAAGATATGGCAGGAAAAGTTACCGTAGGGAAACTTGATATTGATGAAAACCCTTCAATTGTCAGCAGGTTTGGCATTGAAAACATTCCTACAATGATCATTTTTAAAAACGGAAAGGTTGTCCAGCAGTTCATCGGACTGACAGCAAAGGAAGATATCGTCAGCGCCTTAAATAAACAACTAAAGTAAAAAGAAAGAAATTGGAAATTTAATCAGTATCAATTCAACATTAACACAAGAATATCAGTTCAACAATTTAATAAATAAACAATGGAACATTTAACATCAGATACCTTCAAAACAAAGGTATTCAATTATGAAACTAACAAGGAATGGAAGTTTGAAGGAACGAACCCCTGTATTATTGATTTCTATGCCGACTGGTGCGGACCCTGCAAAATGGTTGCGCCTATAATGGAAGAACTTTCGCAGGAGTATAAAGGAAAAGTTGACATCTACAAAGTTGACACCGAAGACCAGCAGGAACTTGCTGCAATATTTGGCATCAGCAGCATTCCGTCAATTCTTTTTGTACCCAAAGAAGGGCAACCACAAATGGCTACCGGCGCTTTGCCAAAGGAAGCATTTGTTGAGATCATCACAGAAGAGCTTCTAAAATAAAGTTTGATGGACAACACTTGCAGCACCAAAGAATCATGCAGAATAAAGATGATTAAGAAGGTTAAAGAATCAATGCCACAACTGATTGGAACCATAGCAGGAGCTGCGGTAGGTTTTATGTACTATAAGTTTGTGGGTTGTTCAACGGGAACCTGTGGGATTGTTTCCAATCCATGGTTAAGCACACTGGTTGGTGGTTTCCTTGGTTTTTTTGTAGGAAACCTGATCAGCATGAGGGAAAAGTAAAGATCCAAATTCCAAGTTCCAAATTCCAAATTCCAGGGGTTTTTGGTCCTGGAATTTTGGATTGAGATTTTAATTTATTTTTTTAAGCAGCCAGGCAATGTTTTCGCCGAGGATTTTCATAGTATTCATGCCTTCGGCATCGTCTTTCACTTCGCCCTTTTGTCTGCCTATTCCAACATTCCAATAATTAGAACCCGGAACGATCATTTGATTGATCAGGAAAAATTTATTGAGAGCATCAAAAACATTGGCCGAACCAACTCTTCTGACAGCAATAACTCCTGCGCCGATCTTTCGTTTTAACATGCAGTCATTAGACATGGAAACAAGACCGGCCCGGTCAATCAATGCTTTCATTTCGGAAGTGACATTTGAAAAATAAGTCGGTGAGCCAAGGATGATGGCATCTGCCGAGATCATTTTTTCAATGCATTCATTTACCATGTCATTCTTTTGCCAGCAGCGCTTGTCTTTATTTTTAAAACAATTGTAACAGGCTTTGCAACCATGAACATCGGTACCACCGATCTGAACCATTTCTGTTTCTATTCCTTCTTTGTTTAATTCTTCAAACACCCTGTTGATTAAAATGGCAGTATTACCTTCCTTGCGGGGGCTGCCATTAAAAGCTACTACTTTCATAATAATTTGAATTTTTAGTTTTATGTTTTAGGCAAAGTTATAAAATTTTCTCTGTGAACCTCTGTGCCTTCTCTGTGCTACTCTGTGTTCCATTTTTTACACAAAGACACAAATATCGCAAAGTTTTTCTATTCTCATTTTTCTATCTTCTTTTTCTCTTCTTTTATCACTCTTCAAATTTCTCACTTAACTCCAGCCAGCGGTCGGTTTTAGATTCACTCAATGCAAGAATTTCTTTTAATCTGTTTGACTTTTCAATCAAATCTTTTACAGCCAATGAACCTGATGAAAGTTCTGTTTCCATATCTGTTTTTTCAATTTCCAGTTGTTGAATTTCCAGTTCAAGATCATCAAATTCCTTTTGTTCTTTATAGCTAAGTTTGTTCGACTTTTCTCTCACTGCCTTTTCCTTTGCAGGTTTATTGACCGCTGCCGCTTCTCTTTTTCTTTTCAGCTCGTTCAATTCTTTGTATTCAAGATAGCGTGAATAATTACCAGGGAAATCTCTTACCACATTGTTGCCTTCAAACACAAAAAGATGTTCCACTATTTTATCCATAAAAAATCTGTCGTGCGAAACCATCAGCACACAACCATTGAAATGTTTCAGGTAATCTTCAAGAACATTCAGAGTAAGAATATCAAGATCGTTGGTAGGTTCGTCAAGAATAAGGAAATTGGGATTCTGCATCAGGATGGTCATCAGGTAGAGCCTGCGTCTTTCACCACCGCTTAGTTTTCCTACAGGAGTATATTGCATCTCTGGAGTGAAAAGAAAATGAAGCAAAAATTCAGACGCTGACACCTTTTTCCCACTGCTCATGATCACCACTTCTGCAATTTCTTTTGCTATGTCAATCACCCGCTGATCTTCTTTAAAAGAGATCCCATCCTGTTTGTAATAACCGAAAACTACGGTTTCGCCAACATCAATAGTCCCTGAATCAGGAGGGATCAAACCAGTAATAATATTCAGAAGTGTTGTTTTTCCGCAACCGTTTTTCCCGACAATTCCTATCCTTTCATTGCGTTTAAAGATGAACTGGAAATTTTCGAGAAGTACTTTATTATTAAATTTCTTATTGATATAGTTAACTTCAAGAATCTTTTTCCCAAGCCTTGTGCCTTTCATATCAAGGCGGACACGTAAATCATGTTTTTTTGATGAAGCGATATCTTTAATTTCATAAAAAGATTCAATGCGGCTTTTCGACTTTGTAGTTCTTGCTTTTGGCATCCGTCTCATCCATTCCAGTTCTGTACGCAAAATATTCTGAGCTTTCTCGATCACTGTGTTTTCGCGCTGTATGCGCTCATCTCTCTTCTCAAGAAAATAGGAATAGTTGCCTTTATACCTGTGTAGTTTTCCGCCATCAATTTCAATAATATCATCACAAACCCTGTCAAGAAAATACCTGTCATGTGTTACCATCAGCAAGGTGCAGTGTGAACGTTGAAGGAATTTCTCAAGCCAAACTATCATGTCGAGGTCAAGATGATTTGTTGGTTCATCAAGGATAAGAAGATCAGGTTCACTTATCAGTGCATTGGCAAGTGCAAGTCTTTTCTTTTGCCCTCCTGAAAGTTCATAGATCTTTTGCTTGAGATCCTTAATTTCGAGCTGACCAAGAATTTGTTTTATTTTTACTTCATAATCCCAGGCCTTATTTGTCTCCATGGCATCAGTGGCATCAGAGATTCTTTTCCTGTCGCCCGAAACCACAGCCTCTTCATATTCTTTAATAATTTTCAGAATTGATTTTGAAGAAGCAAACACACCTTCAAGAACCGACAATGATTCATCATATTCAGGATTCTGATCCAGGAAGGCAAAACTGACATCATTGCGCATGATAATACTTCCTGTGTCGTAGGTTTCAATCCCTGCAATTATTTTCAACAGGGTTGACTTACCGGTACCATTCTTGGCAATGAGGGCTATCTTTTGGTCTTTGTGCACTCCGAATGAAATGTCTTCAAACAGTAATTTCTCACCGAAGGATTTGGAAAGATTGTCAACCTGAAGATAGATCATAGAAAAAAGTGACTAAAGTTATAAGTGACTAAAGTGTCTAAAGTTGAAAGTGTCTAGAGTGTCTAAAGTTAATAGAACTAAAATGTCTAAAATTTAGAGTATTGAATTCGTGTACTCCAAGCGTCCCAAGTACTTTAGACACTCAAGGCACTTTAGACACTTTCTTACAGTTTTTCTCCCAGCTCTTTCAATTTATCCACAAGCAAATTTACAAAATTCTGCAAGGGAGTTTTTGCGAGCATTTGAAGCATCATATTTAATTCTGCATCAAAAATAATTTGGGCGTTAATGAGATTATCTTTTAACTCCTTTATTTGAATAATCAAACTGAAATCGAATGGTGGTTTAGCTCCCGGGATAATGATGATCCTTGTATTTGGTGTTTTCTCAGAAATTTTCATTGACAGATCTGTCATCCCTTTTATAGTGAAGGAACAACTGTTTTCGTCCGACTTCCAGTTGATCACCTGTTCAGGCATCAGCTTTTCAAAATTATTAAGATCGCTCAGAAAATTATACACTTTCTCAGCAGTATTGTTTATTTCAACGATGTTACTTTCTATACGTGTCATAGGGGTAGAAGGTTTTAAGGTTTGTAAAGTTTAAAGGTTGATAAAGTTTGTATGGTTAGTAAAGTTCGTAAAGAAAGAGACTGCTAATTGCAGCTGCCTGCTTTTTCCTAATGACTATTGACTATTGACTAATGACAAATGACAAATGACTATTGATTATTGACCATTGGCCAATGACCATCTACTTTCCCCACTTATCGGGGTTTTCGCGCCATTTGGCAAGCGTGATGAGATCTTCTTCTTCCACATACCCGCTGGTAGCAGCCTGCTGTATCAGGTTCTCATAGTCGCTTAAGGTTATCACGGAGCATTTTGCCTTTTTAAATGCATCCTCAGCAACGGGGAAGCCATAAGTAAAAATGGCAGCCATGCCTTTCACATCACAACCTGCATTGCGTATTGCTTCCACTGCTTTCAGACTGCTTCCACCTGTTGAAATAAGATCTTCAATGATAACCACAGATTGTCCTTTTTCCACAACGCCTTCAATTTTATTTTCCAGGCCATGGCTTTTTTCGGATTGTCTTACATACACAAAGGGAAGTCCCATTTCCTGTGCAACAAGAGCGCCAATGGCAATTCCTCCGGTAGCAACTCCGGCAATAACATCAGGAATCCCGAATTCTTCATTTATTATTCTTACGAATTGTTGCCTGATATAAGTACGGATCTTAGGATATGACAAGGTCTTCCTGTTATCGCAATAGATAGGAGATTTCCATCCTGACGCCCATGTGAAAGGATTAGTAACTTCCAATTTAATTGCTTTAATTTGCAGAAGAAATTCTGCAACTTTAAGAGCAGATTCATTATTTAATTTCATGACGCAAATGTATAAAGTTTTTATCAACAACAAATGCATTTTTCTTACAAATGATAAAGATGATTTTTCCGGCAGAACGGGAAAAGTATTAAACTATGAAAATGAACCTGAATTTTTAGCAACAATTGATGAGTTTGAAAAGAACAAAACTGCTGAAAATCTTTTTGTTTTAGGTCCCACAAAAAAAATAATCTCTCTTTTTCCTCTTATTGAAGCAGCAGGTGGACTCGTGAAAAAAAATAACGGACAATTATTATTTATTTTTCGTTACGGTCGTTGGGATTTGCCGAAAGGTAAAATGGAAGATCATGAAACCCCACAGGAAACAGCCCTCAGAGAAGTAGCAGAAGAAACAGGTGTAACAGGACTGGAGATCACAAAAGAACTTAGTCCTACCTATCATGTTTACCGGCTTAACGGAAAACGTGTCATGAAAAAAACGCATTGGTTTGAAATGAGTTTTAAAGATGATTCGAACATTCTTCCACAGGCAGCAGAAGAAATAACAATAGTCAAATGGCTGGGTAAAAAAGATATTCCCTGGATCATGGTTGATTCTTATGCCTCTATCTCCGAACTGCTCACAAATTCAGGCTACCTCTAGGATTTTCCGGTTTTTCCGAACATGGAAAATCTGTTCACTTTTTGATCTTTGTCAGATCATTTAATAGCGCATCAAGGCTTCCGCTGGGCGCTTCAGCAGGGTACTGAACAATCTTTCCATCAGGTCCGATCAATACATAAGTAGGATAGGCTTTCACATTATAATTCTCAATTAGCTCGGTATTGTTGCCCCAATGCAACGTTGTGAAATCGTATTTTTTATTCTGCATAAAATAATAATACGAAAGAAAATCCTTGTCACAAGAGATACCTACAAACTCAACTTTGGTGCCGTATTTATCAATAAATTTCCGTAGGAGATCCATTTCAGTTATACATGGTATACACCATTTTGTCCAGAAAAAAAGATACACATATTTGTCCTTGTTGAATTCCGAAAGAGAATATGATACGTCATTATAGTCTTTTAATTTAAACAAAGGCGCCGTTGTGCCGGGAGCAAGCTTCGTAAAAAAGTTGTAGTAGTTTTCAGCGATTATTTTATGCTGTGGAAATTTACTGTTCTCCATCACATATTTGTACATTGCAAGGATAGATGCCTTATCATAATCCTTCGTATAGTAAAGCTCTCCCAGGCATTTCATCACAACCATTTCTCTCAGGACTTCATTTTTCAGTATGGTATCTTTTCCCAAAGAATCCAAAAGCGAAGGAAAAGTCTTTACAACATCAATGGTTCTGTGAAGGTCTTTTAAGGTAATATAATTCGACTCGTCGGTGATATAATTTTTGAAAAATTCATTGAAAAACTCCATGTAGCCGGTGTTTTCATAAAGTACCGGCTTATTCTTAAAATATCTTTTCGCCAACGATTCAGCGCTTCGCAGTTGGGCTGATTCTTCAATAACAGCCAGCCTGTACTTGACCAAGTTCAAGAAATAATCATTCTTCACCTGGCTGAATTGCTTGCTGAGTTCCAATTTGAAAGTGTCGAGCTTTGCTTTGCTACGGTGTTTGACAATGGTCGCAAAATCTTTCATTACGAAATCATCATACAGCGTATTGAATTTATTGATCAGGAAATTCAGTTCAGTTGAATCGGAATTTGAAATGACTGCTGCAAGCGTCTTGGGGGCGAGATAAGGATTGGTTTTGTCATCGGGCGAATTACAATCAGGGCACGACACAGCAAGATTATATGTTTTCCCCGGCTCCAGGTAAATAGGTGCTCGTGCAAAATCAACTTTCAGGTATGCGAAAATTGTCTCATCAATCTTAAATGAAAAATTAAAAACTCCTACCGAATCAATCTTTCCTGTTGCAATTTTTTTCTCAGTGTAAGTGATCTGATCTGACCATGCGTAAACACAGAGTGTTTTTCCTTCCGCTCCTTTTATCTTTCCTTTGATGGTCACATTCTGCCCCGACAATACCAGCGAGAACAAAATGAGCATAGAAAATATGGTGAACGCTTTTTTCATTTATTAAAATTAATTCGTGTTATTGATCGTCATTGGTCAAAAGTCACTAGTCATTTAATGATAAATGTGATTTCAATAAATCTTAAATCAAAAATCAGAAATCTCAAATATCATTTGCTTCGCGTCATTTGTTTCATGATATTTAATGACCATGAATGACATTTCTTCCTTAACGTAAAAACCATCGTTTTATTATAATTCAACTCCTTCGGGAATAAATTTCCCAACATCTCCACCGTTCTTATGAATTTCGCGAATGATTGATGAATTCAAATGTGCGTATTCAGGATCAGTGAGGAAAAATATTGTTTCAATTCCGGGGTTCAGTTCTTTGTTCATCTGCCCGATGCAGCGCTCATATTCAAAATCAATGGAAGTTCTGAGCCCGCGCAGAATGTAGCCTGCATTCAATTTCCTGCACAGATCAACAGTGAGGCCGGTATAGGTTATTGCTTTTACATTCGGATAATTTGCAAACACTTTTTTCAGCCATTCCACGCGTTTTTCAATAGGGAAGTAACTTTTTTTTGTTGAGTTCTCCCCGATAGCAATAATAATTTCATCAAATAATTCAGAAGCCCTCTTCACCACTGATGCATGTCCTTTTGTTATCGGATCGAAAGAACCCGGAAAAATTGCTGTCTTTTTCATAAGGGAAATAATTAGTTTACAAAGTTAGAGAAAAATTTATATCAGTCATTAGTCATTGGTCAATAGTTTCAAGTTTAATAAGAGCTTACCGGCTGTAGGGAAATTATTATTATCTTTGTACTGCTGTTTGTAGTTCAGTAAAATATTTAATACACCAAACGAAAAAGATACAGTTAAGGAAGTAAAGCAACTCAAAAACTCATTATTTCACAGGTCTGCATGGTTAGATTTTGATATACAGCACTGGAAAAACAGTTTAGTTTTGCTTTACATGAGACGCAAATGAAACTACAATTTCAAAATTACGTTTAAAAAGCTAATGAAGCTAAGAATTAATTCCAAATTTCTTTATGAAAACCTATAACCCTATTTCAAAAAAATCAGGATTAACCTTTTTTATCAGTGCCTCTTTACGGTTAATTTTATTGTTGTTGCTTTTCAGTTCCTTTGGTGAACAAGGTAGAGGACAGACAATTGTATTTTCTCAAAACTTTGAATCTTCCACCGCCTGGTCAAGACCATACGTAATTGGTACAACCACCAATGGAAGCACAACTACTTTAACCAGTGCCTCAACAGTGCCGAATTCGCAGATTTGGAAAGCATATACCAGCAATGGCAGTGCAGATAATTTATGGCACAGAGACGATTATCAAGGAGCCTGGAGTTCTAATAATGATATTTGCGGAGGAGGTTCTGAACCTTCAACCTGTGGGGCAAACGGTACAACATACTCTTTGCTATTTAATGATTGGGATGCGACTGATGGCACATGGGGTTCGGTACAGTCTCCAGCCTTTAATTTAACAGGGTATTCTTCTGCAACTGTGGCTTTTTATTATACTAATTATAATGGTGTTGATGTTACCAATTTGGCAGTACAATTCTGGACGGGATCTGCCTGGGTCAGCGTTGCCGGATCACCCTTTAATATTACACCTACTAATGATTGGCAAAAAATTATTGCAAATGTACCTGCGTCATGTTTGGTCAATGGTACTATTTTGAAATTTACTGCCACTTCAGACTATGATATTTATTCAATAGGAATTGATGAGATAGTAGTAACAGGATATCCATTGCCGACAGCCACAGTAACTGTAAATCCAAGTTGTGCTCCTGGAACAATTACCGAAAGTAGCCCCAGTGGCAGTACTTGTGGAGTAATTACCAATAATCTTTATAGTCAGGCTACAATTACAGGCACTAATAGTGGAGGTTATACTTATACCAATGACCCCGGGGGTTATCTTGTATTGAATGATAATACAGCTAATCAATACGGAAACGCGGTTATTGCAAATCCGGGCTATGATGGCAATACATTACATGCTGAATGGACTCAGTATATGTATGGGGGCGCAGATGGAATGAGTTTTAGCTTTGGTCCAGGTGCTACTGCGGGTGGTGGAGAGACTGGGAATGGAAGTGGTTTGATAGTAAGTTTTGATACCTATAACAATGGCACAAGTGGAAATTGGCAGTGGGGTGGTACGAATAATTACGGAGTGTACATTGTATATGCAGGAGTTCCGATAGCTTATAATTCAAACACAGCTTTTGATGCAAGTTATGATGTGTGGGATTATGCAATACTTGATGTAAACAATGCCGGACAATTAAATTTAAATGTTGGAGGAGTTCAATATTTTACAAATGTTCAACTTCCCACATCAGGAACAAATGCATGGACAACGACAAGTAAGACAACCTGGCCTGTGGTATTTTCAGGTCGTTGTGGATCCCACTCTGAAGATCAGGCATTAGGTTATAATCTTTTTGTTTCCTTAACAAATAATTCTTATTTTAAATACAGCGATAATGGGGGTGTTGCTTATCAAACCAGTCCAACCTTTTCAGGATTGGCGGCAGGTAACTATAACATGTATGTTGAAATGGTTGGAGCTAATGTGGGAAATAACCAGGGAAACTACACTATTAGTTCTTCAGCCAGTCCGGGTACTGTGAGCGGAACAACACCTGTGTGTGTTGGTGCAACGCCGACATACACTGAGAGTGGAGGAACAGCAGGTGGTACCTGGAGCAGCACGAATACTGCCGTTGCAACAGTGAATTCAGCTTCAGGAGTGGTGACTGCAGTATCCGCCGGCACATCCAATATAACCTATACTGTAAGTAGTTGTGGTTCTCCTGTATCATCTTTTCAAATGATAACTGTCAGCCCAAATGTAACAGCAGGAACAGTAAGTGGAACAACACCGGTTTGTATCGGAGCTACCCCAACATATTCTCAAAGCGGAGGAACAGCCGGAGGAAGCTGGAGTAGTACCAACCCGGCAGTTGCTACTGTTAATGCAGTTTCAGGAATAGTTACAGCAGTGACAAACGGGACATCTGACATTACTTATACTGTAAACACCGGTTGTGGTGCACCTGTTTCTTCGCATCAAACTATTACAGTTAGTCCAACTGTTACTGCAGGAACAGTCAGTGGAATAACTCCTGTTTGCATTGGTGCAACACCAACTTATTCTCAAAGTGGAGGAACAGCAGGAGGAAGCTGGAGTAGTACCAACCCGGCAGTTGCTACTGTTAATGCAGTTTCAGGAATAGTTACAGCAGTGACAAACGGAACTTCAGATATTACTTATACGGTGAACACGGGTTGCGGTGCACCTGTTTCTTCGCATCAAACAATTACTGTCAACCCTACTGTTACGGCAGGAACTGTTAATGGAACAACTCCTGTTTGCATTGGTGCAACACCAACTTATTCTCAAAGTGGAGGAACAGCAGGTGGAAGCTGGAGTAGTACCAACCCGGCAGTTGCTACCGTTAATGCAGTTTCAGGAATAGTTACAGCAGTAACAAACGGGACATCTGACATTACTTATACTGTCAACACCGGTTGCGGTAGTCCAGTTTCATCACATCAAACAATTACAGTCAGTCCAAATGTAACAGCAGGAACAGTAAGTGGAACAACTCCGGTTTGTATCGGAGCTACTCCAACATATTCTCAAAGCGGAGGAACAGCCGGAGGAAGCTGGAGTAGTACCAACCCGGCAGTTGCTACTGTTAATGCAGTTTCAGGAATAGTTACAGCAGTGACAAACGGAACTTCAGATATTACTTATACTGTTAACACGGGTTGCGGTGCACCTGTTTCTTCGCATCAAACAATTACTGTCAACCCTACTGTTACGGCAGGAACTGTTAGTGGAACAACTCCTGTTTGCATTGGTGCAACACCAACTTATTCTCAAAGTGGAGGAACAGCAGGTGGAAGCTGGAGCAGCACTAATAATACAGTTGCCACTGTTGATGCAGTGACCGGAATAGTAACAG
>Ga0209697_10004997_pt1 | contig 16815 bp, 15 predicted proteins | sample AliMusrvi5mmetaG_FD_184115 | JGI IMG/M metagenome (GOLD analysis project Ga0209697, IMG submission 184115) | Freshwater lake bacterial and archeal communities from Alinen Mustajarvi, Finland, to study Microbial Dark Matter (Phase II) - Alinen... | ecosystem: Environmental > Aquatic > Freshwater...
CAATTAATTAATGTGCTTATTGAAAAATGGACAGCCGCTCTTCCAAAATTTTAATCTTCTCTTCCGCGTCGGCTTGCTTTTTACGCTCAATTTCAACTACCTTCGCAGGAGCGCTTCCTACAAACTTTTCATTTCCAAGTTTTTTGATCACAGTTTCCAGGAATCCTCTGAAATAAACCAGTTCCTCTTTGATTTTGGCAACCTCGGCTTCTACATCCACGTTGCCTGAAAAAGGAATATAAAATGCAGTGGATTTTACCATAAAAGTTGCGGCACCTTCCACTTCTTCCGTGCGAATCTCCAGTCCGGAAAGATTGCCTAGTTTGGAAACCACACTATTCATTTCTGGGACATATCCTTTTTCACCTGGAATAATATAAAGCTCAATCAGCTCCTTGTTTGCAATGTTCTTGTCTTTGCGAACATTGCGCATGCCCGAAATAAGCTCTTTAACCAACTCAAACCTTTCGCATAACACCTCATTTTTTTCAGTAGCCTTTGGCCAGGAAGCCATCATAATGGATTCACCAACCTTACGATCGCCGATCAGCTGCCAGATCTCTTCGCTGATGAAGGGCATAAAAGGGTGCAGGAGCCTTAGCAACTCCTCCAGCAATTCAATCACCTCCCGGTAGGTTGTGGCATCAATGGGCTGCTGGTAGGCTGGTTTGATGATCTCCAGCAGCCATCCTGAAAATTCATCCCGAATGGTGGCATGGATAGTCAGCAGAGCATCATTCAACCGGTATTTGTCAAAATGATCGTCCATCAACAGAATAGCCTCATCCAGTTTGGCCCTGAACCATTCAAGTCCAAGCTTTGAATGTTCCGGCTGTGGGAGGGTGTCGTCGATTTCCCAGCCGTTGATCAACCGGAAAGAGTTCCAGACTTTGGTTAGGAAACCTCTTCCCTGTTCGGTTAGCGACTCATCAAAAAGTATGTCATTCCCGGCAGGAGAACAGAGCAACATGCCAACCCTGACTCCATCTGCACCATATTTGGCTATCAAGTCAAGCGGATCAGGAGAATTGCCCAGGGATTTGGACATCTTCCTTCTCAGCTTATCACGAACAATGCCTGTAAAATAGACGTTTCTGAATGGCAAAGTGCCTTTGTATTCGTAACCTGCAATCACCATCCTGGCGACCCAGAAAAAGATAATCTCAGGTGCAGTAACAAGGTCGTTGGTGGGATAATAATAATCCAGATCGCTGGTATCAGAAGGATCTTCCTTCTCGAAGACAGAGATTGGCCAAAGCCACGAGGAAGCCCAGGTGTCGAGTACATCTTCGTCCTGACGCAAGGAGTCCAGCGTTAATTGAGTATTGCCTGTTTTAATCCTGGCCAGCTCCAAAGCCTGAACTTCGGTTTCAGCTACGACGAAGGATCCGTCCGGCAGATAGTAAACAGGGATACGGTGGCCCCACCAAAGCTGACGTGAGATACACCAATCCTTGATATTCTCCATCCAGTGGCGGTAAAGATTCTTGAATTTGGAAGGATAGAACCGGATCGCATCACTTTCCACTGCTTCCAGGGCGGGCTTAGCCAGATCACTCATCTTGATGAACCACTGTGCCGACAATTTTGGCTCAATGGGCACATGAGTGCGCTCCGAATAACCAACCTTGTTGTTGTAATCCTCTATCTTGACGAGATTACCGGCAGCTTCCAGCATGGGAATAATCTGCTTGCGTGCTTCGAAACGATCTACACCAACCAACAACCGGGCCTTTTCACTTAGGGTTCCATCATCATTGAAGGTATCAATCACCTCCAAGTTATGCCGGATCCCGATTTCATAGTCGTTGGTATCGTGGGCTGGTGTAATCTTCAGACATCCTGTTCCAAAATCCATCTCCACATAATCATCCATGATCATGGGAACACTCCTGTCGACAAGTGGAACCAAAACTCTTTTCCCCGCCAGATGACTGAAACGCGTATCGGCAGGATTTACACACACTGCGGTATCGCCCAGAATGGTCTCTGGTCGCGTGGTGGCGACAGTAACATATTGATCGGTTGTGCCTTCTATTAAATAGCGAACGTAATACAACTTGGACTGCTCCTCACGGAAAATGACCTCCTCGTCAGACAAAGCGGTTTTCGCAGCAGGATCCCAGTTTACCATCCTGACTCCTCTGTAGACATATCCCTTGTTATACAGATCTACGAAAGTGCGGATAACGGCTTTCGACCGGATCTCATCCATCGTGAAGGCAGTCCGCTCCCAGTCGCAGGAAGCCCCCAGCTTTTTCAGCTGTTCTAGAATGATACCCCCGTGCTTGTTGGTCCACTCCCAGGCATGTTCAAGAAATTGATCGCGGGTGAGGCAGTCTTTCCTGATTCCCTCCTTCAGCAACTTGTCTACCACCTTGGCCTCGGTAGCAATGGAGGCGTGGTCGGTACCAGGTACCCAACAGCCGTTCTTTCCGAGCATCCTCGCACGACGCACCAGTACATCCTGGATGGTATTGTTGAGCATATGACCCATGTGAAGAACTCCAGTCACATTTGGCGGAGGAATCACGATGGTATATGGCTCACGTTCATCCGGTTCAGAATGGAAAAAATTGTTCTCCATCCAGTAGCTGTACCATTTGTCTTCGATGGTGATCGGGTCATATTTGACCGGGATTTCCTTGATCATTTTCTTGTTTTTTATCTAAAAGTGCCTAAAGTTAACTAAAGTGACTAAAGTGACTAAAATGCCTAAAGTACTTATTCAGGCATTCGTGTCTATTTTTTTGCATTCTTCAAGTGATTGAGGAAAGTCAGAATCTTCCTCTCTCCCACTCGCCTTGTCTCCACCTCTATTTGCAGAATGAAACGTTGATTTAATAGAATTTCCTGATCCCAATCACCTCCCTGACCTCTGCGAGTGTTTTTGAAGCCGAGGCCCTCGCCTTATCGGCGCCAAGTCTGGCAACTTTCGATAAATAGAGGTCATCGGCCAGCATCATCTCAATTTTTTCGCGGATGGGAGCTGTGAAATTGATGATGTCTTCTGCCAGCTGTTTCTTCAGATCGCCGTACCGGATCGAGCAGTTGTTGTACTGAAGATCAAAATGGCTCACCACATCCGGTGTAGAAACGACGCCGAGCAGTGTAAATAGATTCTGAATTACTTCTGGTTTCGGCTGGTTTGGCTCCGTCGGACCACTATCCGTCACGGCTTTCATTACCTTCTTCTTAATTTCCTGCGGGCTATCCGCCAAAGAAACCGCATTCCCCTCTGATTTTCCCATTTTGCCGGAGCCGTCCAGTCCGGGTATCTTTACCATCTCCTCTCCCTCAAATACGTAGGGACGCGGGATCGGGAAAAGCTCCACATTGTACATCCGGTTAAAACGCCGGGCAAAGGTGCGGGCCATCTCCAGGTTCTGCTCCTGGTCCTTGCCCACAGGCACCAGTTGGGCCTTGTGAATGATGATATCGGCAGCCATTAATACGGGATAGGTCAACAGGCCTGCATTCACGTTGTCTGGCTGTTGGCGCGCCTTGTCTTTGAAAGAGGTAGTCCGCTCGAGTTCGCCCAGATAGGCATTCATATTCATCAGAAGATAGAGTTCTGAAACTTCAGGCACATCACTCTGGATAAATACGGTTGCCTTTTCAGGATCAATTCCACAGGCCAAATATTCAGCCAGTACCTGCCTGACATTCCCATAAAGGTGCTGCGGAGTTGGATGGGTGGTGAGGGAGTGGAGATCGGCAATAAAGAAATAGGTATCGTGGTGATGTTGCATCTCGATAAAATTCTTGACCGCTCCGAAGTAATTTCCAAGGTGGAGGTTTCCTGTCGATCTTATTCCACTGACAACTGTAGGCATGATGGGCTGATGTTAAAATATTTTGCCGCAAAAATAGCAAAACAGATCCATCAGTCAGTGCGAAAAGTGCAATTCTTTCAGCCAGACTACGAAACTACTTCAAAATTTTCGGGATCAATAAGTGGTTCGCCCTTGAACCGCAGCAGAATCTGGGCAACGGCTAGCGTATCTTTTTCACAATAGCGGGCAATTCGTTCCAAATCCTGCTCCTGGTAATAGACGTTTGCAACTTGACTTCCGTCGATGTCATCCTTCGGGGTAGGAACATTAAAAATGGAGCACAATAAATCGAGTGAGGTATAATGTTTAAAATCTCCGAATTTCCACAGTTGCATGGTATCGAGCAAATAATCCCGTACCTCCCATGGCTTGGCCCCAGCAATATCCAATATAGAAGGTAATTTAAGTCCCAATATTAAAATCCTGCGGGCAATGTAGGGGAAGTCGAACTCCTGGCCGTTGTGGGCACACAATCTATGCACCGGATTGGACATGAATTTCTCAAGCATGCCGAGGAAATCAGTCAGCAAGGTGACTTCATCCTTGCCATAAAAAGATTTGACCCGGTAAATCCGTTTGTTTCCCCTCCGGTAAATCGTGCCACATGAGATGCAGACAATCTTTCCGAATTCGGCATAGATGCCCGCGCGTTCAAAAAGCTTTTCGGCACTCTCCCCTTCTTTGGCCATCATATCCGCTTTCCGGGTCCAGAGTTTTTGAAGCTTTTCGGGAAACTCACTCAATTTTTCTACCTGGGGTACCGTTTCAATATCCAGGTAAAGAACATGCTCGGGTTGAATTTTATCTAGCATCACAATTGCATTTTTCTGGTTCTACTGGTTAGGCAAACTCCTCAAAAATCGTAAATCAAAATCCGATATTGCCCTTCAGGGGTGGTCGTTCAGGTGCTTTTCGATGTATTGGGTAATGATGTCGATGGCCACGGTATTGTTGCCTCCTTCCGGAACGATGATGTCTGCGTATCGTTTGGTGGGTTCAATGAACTGCAGGTGACTCGGGCGAACCGTGTCTTCATACCTTTTCAACACGGTCTGGACATCCCTGCCCCGCTCTACCAGATCTCGCTGAATGACCCTCGACAAGCGGACATCCGCCTCACAATCCACAAAAATTTTAATATCCATTAACCTTCTTAGCTCCTTGGGCCACAGACAAAGGATTCCCTCCACGATAATTGCCTTCCGCGGTACAATGGTAGTAGTCTCAGCGGCACGGGTACAGGTAAGGTAGCTGTAAATTGGTTGGCGAATGGTCTCTCCTTTTTTAAGCTTGCGAATATTTTCTGCCAGGAGTTCAAATTCCAGTGCATCCGGATGATCAAAATTGATCTTTTGCCGCTCTTCCAGTGGAAGATCACTGTTATCCCGGTAATAGGCATCCTGCGACAAGATGGTAATATCTTTTTCGGCCAGACGTTCAATTATTTTGTTTACTACCGTTGTTTTGCCGGACCCCGTTCCTCCGGCGATTCCAATGATCAGCATACTCATAGGTCAGAAACTTTTTAGCTTTCATACAAAGATAGGTTAAATTTCACCCAACAAGAATTTCAGATCTTCCAAAAAATAGGGCAAAATGCAGAATATCTGCTATTTTTGCATTTTAAACCCAATTCATCCAATATGTTTAATCATATCGTACTCTTCAAACTCAAAGATTTTCAGAACGATCAGCAAAAATCTGCGACCCGTGACCAAATAAAAGAGGCACTGTTGGCGCTGAAGGAAAAAATCAGCGAATTGAAATACCTGGAAGTGGGGAACAACTTCGAACTAAATGCCACCTCGTTTGACATTGCCCTGTTTTCCCGTTTTGATTCACAAGAAGATTTTGTTGTCTACCGCGACCATCCCGAGCACCAAACAGTGGTAAGTCTGGTTCGCGCCAATACCGTTGACAGGGCGGTGGTGGACTATATGGACTGAGGGACTATAGGACTAATGGACTAAGGGACTAATGGACTAAGGGACTAATGGACTATAGGACTAAGGGACTATAGGACTTTAAGATGGAGGGAATTGGGGATACTTGACCGGAGAAACTGCAAAAGGAGTACCTTCAATTTTATAACTGCCCGAAATACTTTAGTTCACTTTAGTTCACTTTAGTCACTTTAGTCACTTTAGTCACTTTAGTCACTTTAGTCACTTTAGTCACTTTAGTCACTTTAGTCACTTTTTGATTATATCACAAATACACATTTCATGAAGAATTTATATCCGCTAAAATTCAGACCCATCTTCAAGGAGAAAATATGGGGTGGAGACAAATTACCGGCACTGCTGGATAAAAATTACACAGCACCCCATTGTGGTGAATCGTGGGAGATATCAGGTGTTCAGGAGGATATTTCGGTCGTGTCCGATGGATTTCTCAAAGGGAACAGTCTGGAGGAGTTGATTGAGGTCTACATGGGCGAACTGGTTGGGGAAAGAATTTATGATCAGTTTGGAACAGAGTTTCCGCTGTTGATAAAATACATCGATGCCAACGACAGGCTTTCCATACAGGTACATCCCGGTGACGAACTCGCCAAAGAGCGGCACGGTGCCTACGGGAAAACCGAAATGTGGTATGTCGTGCAGGCCGATGAAGGAGCAGAACTGATCTCCGGATTCAACAGAACCATAGACCGCGACAGCTACCTGATTGCGCTTCAGAATGGAAAATTGGAAAATCTTCTTCATTTTGAACCCGTCAAGCCCGGCGATGTTTTTTTCATCCCGGCAGGCAAAGTACATGGCATCGGAAAAGGAATTGTGGTAGCAGAGATACAGCAAACCTCCGATGTCACCTACCGCATTTTCGATTACAACAGGGTCGATGATAAAGGGCAACCCCGCGAACTCCATACCGAACTGGCGCTGGATGCCATAAATTTCAAGAGCCAAAAACAGGCAAAAACGGAATATCAGCCCAGGATGAATGAAGCTGTGGAGCTGGTAAAATGTGACTATTTCACCACCAATCTGCTTCAACTAAACGAAGAGATGGAAAGGGATTTTAGCAAGATAGATTCGTTTGTCATTTATCTCTGTGTCGAAGGTTCCTACAGTTTCGAATGGGAATCAGATTCTATTGGCGTTCACAGGGGCGAAACCATACTGGTACCTGCCTGCATCGAAAATTTCACCCTGAAACCCACTGCCGGCATCCCGGCCAAATTGCTCGAAGTATACGTAGAATAAATTAAGAGTGAAGAGTGAAGAGTTGAATGCAATACTGCGTAAAAACCAGATTAATAGCTTCATCACTCTTCACTCTTAACTCTTCACTCTTAACTCTTCACTCTTAACTCTTCAATCTTAACTCTTCACTCTTAACTCTTCACTCTTAACTCTTCACTATTCAATCTTCAATCTTAACTTATTTTTTATGATCATAAAAAGTGCCGAATTCGTGATGAGCAATACCGACCCTGCTCAGTGTCCTGTCAGCGATCAACCCGAGTTTGCCTTTATCGGAAGATCCAATGTTGGCAAATCCTCCCTGATCAATATGCTGATGGGGATGAAGAATTTGGCCAAAACTTCATCCGAACCGGGCAAAACCAGACTTATCAACCACTTTATCGTAAACAGTGAATGGTATTTGGTCGACCTGCCGGGATACGGCTATGCCAAGGTATTGCGATCCAGCAGGGAAAAATGGATCAAATTTATCCGCAAATACATTCTCGAACGGGAGAACCTTTATTGTGTCATGGTGTTGCTCGACATCCGGCTGGAACCCCAGCAAAACGACCTGGATTTCATGAACTGGCTGGGGGAGAATGAGATTCCGTTTGTGATGATATTTACAAAAACGGATAAACTCGGGCGAATGGTAATCGATCAGAATCTTTCCAATTACCGTACAGAAATGCTGAAGACCTGGGAAGAACTACCCAATATTTTTGTCACTTCTGCTGAAAAAGGAACCGGTAGGGAGGAGTTGCTCGACTTCATTGCCACTACCATCAAGGCGATTTGATCCGGCAGCTGCTGTTCCTCTGGCGATGGCCGGCACTCCGGATGGTTAACAAAATGATGATAAGTTTCTGGATAATTTGCCTGTGCCTACTCCATTATACCACCGTATTTTTTTATTTTTGTCCCCATCATTCGATCCTCACCTTCCAATTTCGACAGATATGACAGCAAGTATCAAACTCTTTACAGGAAATGAATCAAGGTATCTATCCGAGAAGATTGCAGAGAATGCGGGCATGGCCTTGGGAAAATCCTCCTGCCCTCGCTTTGCGGACGGAGAATTTGAACCTTGCTACGAAGAAACAATCCGGGGATCCTATACCTTTATCATTCAATCTACCTTCTCGCCTGCAGACAATTTGCTTGAACTTTTGCTGATGGTGGATGCTGCCAAAAGGGCCTCCGCCTACAAAGTGATAGCAGTCATCCCCTACTTCGGTTTTGCCCGTCAGGACCGCAAGGACCGTCCCCGCGTTTCCATCGGAGCCAAATTGATCGCCGACATGCTTTCCGTAGCCGGCATCGACAGGTTGATTACCATGGATCTTCACGCCGACCAAATCCAGGGGTTCTTCAACGTACCCGTCGACCACTTGAGCGCGGTAGCCATGTTTATTCCACATATCAAACAGATGGGTCTGAAGGACATTGTGATTGCTTCGCCCGATACCGGTGGTACGAAAAGAGCCAACGTATTTGCCAAACACCTCGGAACCGACATGGTGATTTGCCACAAAACCCGCACCAAGGCTAATCTGATCGATTCCATGACCCTTATTGGCGAGGTCGAAAACAAGGACGTGATCATCATCGACGACATTATCGATACTGGTGGCACCATCGCAAAGGCTGCAGATCTGATGAAATCAAAGGGAGCACGCTCCGTTAGGGCCTGTGCAACTCACGCCGTTCTTTCAGGTACTGCCATTGAACGTATGGAAGCTTCTGCCCTCGATGAAATCCTGCTCACAGATACCATTCCATTGCTCACCAAATCGAACAAAATTACGGTACTCTCCTGTGCACCGCTTTTTGCCGATGTGATACAGAAAGTATTCGAGAACAAATCCATCAGCTCCTCTTTCATCTGATCGCCTCCTTCGGAAGATGGAACCCCGAAATTGAATTCAAACTAATTGAAAAAGAATAATCCTGTATTCTTGCATTTTAATTTGCATTTCATCAATTATAATTCCTAAATAATTATCTTTGTGCCCGATTTAGCAGCATGCCTTTAAGGGTGTGATGCGGACACCTTTCACTGGGAAAGGAGGTCTGAGTAAACACTTTATTATTAAAAAATTTAGAAATGAAAAAATTTGAAATTAAAGGTACTGCGCGTCAGGCCCTTGGAAAAAAAGACACCAGGAACCTGAGAGCTCAGGACTTAGTACCATGCGTTCTTTATGGTGGGGAAACACCTATTCACTTTTATGCACCGGAAGGTGATTTCCGTAAAATTGTCTATACACCGAAAGTCTACCAGGCAGAATTGAACATCGATGGTAAAACCTACGATGCCTTCATGCAGGAGTTGCAGTTTCATCCGGTAACGGACAAACTGTTGCACATTGACTTCCTTCAAATTCGCGACAAAAAAGCAGTTAAAATTGATCTTCCGGTACGTTTGGACGGTTATGCCAAGGGTATTCAGCAAGGGGGTCGTTTGAAAGCCAACCTTCGTACCTTAAAGGTAAAAGGGATCTTCAAAAATCTGCCTGATGAAATCGTCATCGACGTTACCAACTTGGGCATCTCTGAAAGCATTCGTGTCGGAGACATCGAGGTAAATGGATTTGAGATCATGAACAACAAATCGGTTCCTGTTGCAACGGTAGTTGTTACCCGTGCAGCCCGTGCCGCTATGAATGCTCCGGCTCCTTCAGGAAAGAAGTAATTCTAACATGAAATATCTGATTGTGGGATTGGGTAACATCGGAAGTGAGTACGACAATACCCGTCACAACATAGGATTTACGATATTGGATGCCTTTGCTAAGGCGTCCAATATCTCTTTTAACGACAATCGTTATGGTTTTACAGCAGAGATAAAATACGCATCCAGAACCCTTATCCTACTAAAACCCAACACCTTCATGAACCTGAGCGGAAGATCCGTCCATTACTGGATGCAAAAAGAGAAGATCCCGCTCGAAAACGTACTGATCCTTGTGGATGACCTTGCCCTGCCTCTCGGTAAGATCAGACTGCGTTCCAAGGGCGGGGATGCCGGTCACAACGGACTGAAAAGTATCCAGCAAATCCTCGGTTCGAACGAATATGCCAGACTTCGTTTCGGTATTGGCGACGATTTTGCACGAGGCCGACAAATTGAACATGTACTCGGCAAATGGAGCCGCGAAGAGGAAGAGACCGTCAACTCCAAACTGGAAAAATGTGGGGAGATTATCAAATCATTCGCTACCATCGGCGTCGAGCTCACCATGACCAAGTTCAACAAGGGAGCCTAAAGGCCAATAATTGATTTTCGATTTTGGAATTGGTCCCTGAGCTTGTCGAAGGGTTCAATTTTCGATTTGGGATCGCATACGCAGGAAAAGGCTGAAATAAAATGGCACTCAGCTCCCATCTTCCAAATATTTCATAAAAATCTGAATCAATATTCGTTGCATAAAAATCAGATGATCATGACGAATTTACTCCTGCCATTCCTCCTTCTAATCTCCGGGATCTGGAGGCTTCAGGCGCAAAATATAGCCAGAGGAACAGTCTCTGATACGGAAGGCCATACCTATGCAACGGCGGTGATCGGAAAATATGAATGGATGGCTGAAAATTTGAAAACAACTCTCTACAATGACGGTACATCAATTCCAAATAGCCCGGATAACCTGGAGTGGCCACGTCTGAAAACTGGTGCCTTTTGCTGGATCAATAACCTTGAAAACAGTGTCGGCAAATACGGTGCGCTCTACAACTGGTATGCGGTCAATTCGGGAAAGTTATGTCCCACTGGTTGGCACGTTCCCACCGATGAGGAATGGAAGAACCTGGAGGGTGCTGTCGACTCATTGCACCACTTAGGCGACCCGGTATGGAATGAACCGATGGGTCGCGGATACAATGCAGGTAAGCGGTTAAAGGCTACGTCGGGATGGAAAACAGAGGGTAACGGGACAGATGAATTTGGTTTTTCTGCTGTTCCTGGCGGGGAACGAACCAGTAGTGGCCGCTTCTTCCTGGCAGGCAACAGCGCCTTTTGGTGGAGCAGTACCAGACAGGGCGACTCGCTGGCATGGTACAGGAGCATCGTCAGCTTCGATGACAATATTTTGAGAAGTACCCACCCGGCAAAAATCGGGTTTTCCGTTCGGTGTTTACGAGAGAGGAAACCTTAAACCCGGCTTTTGGGTTCGACTGCACGATGGCAAGCTAACACGGACCTTAAGCACTCGTTTGCAGGTGTACTGCCATTGCTATCTCCACAATATTTTTTCAGCAGAATTACCACTCTGTCACCCTGTCAATGTCGCGGCGATCTTTTTTGGTCGGACGACCAGCACCACGATCCCGGATAAAGAGTGCACCACCCTCAGCCGCATCTAGCTTTTTCAGCTCTTCAGGCGAGGTCAGGTCTTCCAGATACTCAGGAACCAGTTTGGCTCCTACCCTCTTTCCAAGTAGCTCAATCACCCGATAGGAATAGGTTACTGGATTCTTCCTTACCAGGATGAGCTCCCCTTTCTTCACCACCCTGGACGGTTTGACTGCGATCCCACCAATGGTTATTCGTCCTTTTTTGCACTCCTCCGTAGCCAGACTTCGGGTGGCATAAACCCTAACCGACCAAAGCCATTTGTCAATTCGAATTGTCTCCTCCATGTTTCAAAGATAATCAATTTTGAAGTTTGGAGTTTGATGTTTGATGTTTGATGTTTGATGTTTCGGGGGATTGCCATCCAGCAATTTTCAAATTAAGATGTAAACATGCTATTTTTTTCGTTCCTATCACGCCGATTGCAGAACTCCAAACCCAAATTCCAAATTGCTTTGTCCATAAACTATTTCCCTTTTTTACTGTCAATGTTTTGCTAATTTTAAACACTCAATTTACCAGCTATTTTAAAAGAAGTATGAAACTATTCCGATTTAGTTATTTACTGGTTGTATTGCTTGCCATTTCTGCCTGCACCACCTACAAGGTCGAAAAACTGGCAACAGCAAACATCCACCTCGACTCGCTTGTGACGGTCGCTCCCAGCCAGAAGGTAGAGGGATTGATCAAACCCTACCGCGACAAGGTCAACGCCGATATGACGGAGGTCCTGTGCCATACCTCGGAGGCCCTCTATGGAGGCCGGCCTGAGAGTCCGCTCACCAATTTCTGCGCTGACCTGACCCTCGAAGAGTCCAACCTTTTCTGTGCTGCCAAATACCCGGCCATCAAAATGGATGTGGCCATGATCAATAGGGGTGGATTGCGTGTCCCCATTCCCAAGGGAGAGATCCGGACCATGACCATGTTCGAACTGATGCCCTTCGAAAACGAGGTGGTATTCCTGAAACTGAGCGGAACAGTGCTGTTGCAATTCATCCATCACCTTGCCTCCCGTGGCGGAGAAGGTGTGAGTGGAATGCGGTTCGGCATCAAGGGCGACAAGGCGATTAATGTGGAGATAGGTGGTAAACCTCTTGATCCTGCAAAAAGCTATTGGTTGGTTACCAGTGACTACATTGCCAATGGTGGCGACGGATGCGAAGTGTTGACAAAATCTTTGGATCGCATAGACACAGGGATCAAGGCAAGGGATATGTTCATCAAATATTTCAAGAGAATGGGCGAAGAAGGAAAAATAATAGGAGCTAAAACAGATGGGAGGATCTACGATGCAAAATAGAAGAACTTTTATCAGAAATCTGGGTGCCGGAAGTTTGGGCGTCTTTGTATTGAGCGGACCGATGCAGGCCTTTGCCAAAAGCGATCTGATCCAGCTCACCATTCTCCATACCAACGACTTTCATTCACACATTGACCCCTTTCCCAAAGATGCCGCCAGAAATGCAGGCGAAGGGGGCATGGCCAAACGTGCGGCCATGATTCAGCAAATAAGAGGAGAGCAAAAAAATGTGCTGGTATTTGATGCCGGTGACATCTTTCAGGGAACTCCCTATTTCAACTATTTCAAGGGAGAACTGGAATTGAAACTGATGACTGAGATGGGCTATGATGCCGCCACCATAGGCAACCACGATCTCGACAATGGGCTGGAAGGATTGGATTCCCAACTAAAAAATGCAGGTTTCCCATTTATTAATTCGAATTATGATTTTTCGGAAACGATTCTGAAAGACAAGATTCTCCCTTACAAAATTTTTAAGAAACAGGGGATCCGGATTGGCGTTTATGGACTTGGCATCGAATTGGAAGGGTTGGTCAGCAAGCAAAACTATGGCAAGACCAAATACCTGGATCCGCTGGAACACGCCTTGAAAATGGAGAAGTTTTTAAAAGAGGAGAAAAAAGCCGATTTGATTGTTTGCCTCTCGCACCTGGGCTATGCCTACAAGGAGAAAAAGGTGAGCGACCAGACCATCGCTTCTGAAACCTTTCATACGGACCTGGTTATCGGGGGACATACCCACACTTTTTTAAAGAAACCGGATAGCGTAAAGAACAAGGCAGGCCAGACAGTTTTGGTCAACCAAGTCGGATTCGGCGGACTGATTCTGGGCAGGATAGATTATTTCTTCGAGAAAGAGGGAAGGAAGCACTCCAAAACGGACGAAAATATTCCGATCAGGTAGGTTGGTGGAGGGGCATAAAAAAAACCGCATTAATTCGAATTGTGTAAAACCCCGAAAATACAGGATTTGAGTGCCTGTCTGATCAGACTTCCAATGGCAGCGGGGCTGCTCCCCGAAGGGATGAGGCCTGTCTTAGCGGACATAAGCTTTCTCGGAATGCTTGAAATGTTGAGTTTACCAACTAAATGAATTAATGCGGATATATCGTGTGTGAAAGAACGTCTGACCTATGATTCAAATTTACATCAGAAATCTCGTTCTGCCAAGGAAATCGCGATATTTAATTCAACAATATTTTCGTAAATTATTTTGCCTAACTGAAAATGATTTTTACATTTGCACCACTCAAATCAAAGGAGAGATGGGTGAGTGGCTGATACCAGCAGTTTGCTAAACTGCCGTACGGGAAACTGTACCGGGGGTTCGAATCCCCCTCTCTCCGCTGTGAGTTGAAAGCCGTGCGACAGCACGGCTTTTTTTAATTTCCATGCGACCCGAACCATAGGTTTGAGGGAGCAATGGAAATTAAAAAAAGCACCTGAGTGTAACGAAGGTGGCTTTCAACTCACAGATCGCCCCCCCTTGGGATCACTGAAGGTAATCCCCTCAATTGAAAAATATATAATGCTGCTCCCTCAAACCGTAGGTTTGAGCGTGCTAGGGAAATTAAAAAAAGCACCTGAGTGTAACGAAGGTGGCTTTCAATTCACAGATCGCCCCCCCTTGGGATCACTGAAGTTAATCCCCCATCCGATAAAAAACATCTCTTTATTCTGTCGGTTTATATCCGGAACTTAAACTTTTCCTTTTTTTTCTCAAAACCCTTGTGTTTTTTAAAAATTTAGATACTTTTGCAACACTTTTGAAGGAAGCCAAATCCTTTAGCAAACAACAAAAGTCATCGGGGTGTAGCGCAGTCCGGTAGCGCACCTGGTTTGGGACCAGGGGGTCCCAGGTTCGAATCCTGGTACCCCGACATACAAGGAGAGCAGAAATAAATTTTTGCTCTCCTTTTTTTTGTTAAAAATTTTCTGTAGCGCATCCCGATGAAATCGGGAGGTCCCAGGGTACATTGTTATCAGCCAGTAAATAAAAAAGGGTATCTCTTAACTTAGAGCGCCCTCTTCCGTTGCATAGTATTTTTTCTTTTATCCCAATGCTAAATTGAAATGATGACTCAGAGGCTATCGACTCCCTGAAATTCATCTCAAAAATCCTCCACCCGCACTTTCCACAAATCAAAAGTTACCGAATACTGTTTTTGGTCGGGGGCGCCGGCGGCAAGTCCGAGATCTACCGCCTTCTCCAGACCTGGAATATCATTCGTTTGGCGTTTGATGATCCACCTCTTCCCATCAAGGCTGATATAGCCCGTAAAGCGGTCCCCGTGACGTTCCAGCCTTATCCAAATTGGCGTAGGTGAATTCTCCGGCAGGTTCTCGCTGGCAGCCTTGTGCATGCAGCCGTTCCCGAATTCATCGTATTCGATGCCTGCACGACCGGGTGTACTGAACATCAGCACGGATCCCTTGCTGCCCCTGTCAACATCGAAACTCTTGCTGATGTCGTTTCGGACAAACAGTCCGGAACGGTACCATTCACTCGTCCGGTTTCCAAAAGAGGCGATTCTCGCTGTTGCCACGAAATCACCTTGAAGTTGTTTGAGATAGACGGTTGCATAGGCATCTTCGGCATGGTAAAAATCCCAACCGCTGGCTTTAACCGAATAACTGTTCTTTTGCTGGTCGAAGATCACCTCCGCGGGTCTGGCCTTTGGCGAAACATAGGTATACAACTTTTGTTTTTGCAGGTTCAGTTCTTTGCTTTTGAGCACTTTCAGCGTTAACTCATCACTGTTCTCAATTCTGACTGCATGATTTCCGCGAACTGGCGCAATTTCAAAAGCGACGACCCTTGATTCATTTGCCTTTACATCACCAGTTGACTGCTTGTCTCTTTTCCATCCACGAAGAGCCGAACTTTCGTTTGAACTTGAACTGGCTTGAGATTAACTGCCAGGGCACCGATAGCAAGGCTATCCCCTTCCAAAATTCGTTTCTCGGAGAGAGTTAGGTCATTAAATAACAAGGACTGCCTTTCACCCGATACTTCAATGGTGATGGGCTTACTGTCGCCAACAGAGAGTTCCTGTTTGCCTGGATCGCTGAGCCTAAATTCGAATTCAATGCTCCTAATGTTATTTCTGATAACTGGAAACGATTGCTGAAGTAATACTTTTCTGTTGTTGTATAATGGTAGATTAGCAACTCCTGAGCTTCCAATATTTTGCACATCTGCCCGCACTTTTATCAAAGAACCTGCCTGAATGGTCCCATTGACTGGTTTGCCATTAAAAGTAATCTGCAAATTGGAACAGGCAAATTCCGGATCTCCTTCAATGATTTGTTCGGGTGCGTTCATGGGTGGCTCGATCAGGAAATTACCGGAATAGTTGTTGTCGACCAAGTAGGTCCCGCAAGTTTTCATGGAACCCTGTTCCAGGTCGTAATAAATGTTGTTGTTCACATTCCAGTTGCTCGACATGTTGTCGAACCAAAAAGCCACGTTGTCACTGAAAAATCCCCTGTGAACCTTGTGAATAAGGTTGTTGCGAACGTGAGAATTAAAAGTCATCCCATTGACCACGATCACGCCTGCATCATCTGCATCATTTTGCACATCGTCGAAGTGGTTGTATTCAATCACACAGTCGCCGTTAATATTTCCTTCCAATCCCCCGCCCCCGGCATCGATGGTGTAGGGCCTTCCGGATTTCGTAAAATAGTTTCGGGAAATGGTAGTATGAATGGTTCCGCCAATCCCAAGGGTAATTCCGCCGCTCAAACCGCATTCAGAAAATATGTTTTTGGATATCATTGTCTCCCTGGTGATTTGAATAAGGCGGCCATTTGCCAGATCGCCGGTACCGGATACCCCGATGGCACCCTCTTCCAGACCATCAAATCTGTTTCCGATGATTCGCGTGTTGACACAACCTACTCCAATGGTCATACCAACGCCACCGCATGCCCTCAGTTCTGAATTTGCAAATTCACAATCACTGGCATAGTCCCAGGTAAAAGCGATGCATCCGGGAGTCGGATCATAATAATGGGGATAATTTCTGAAATTCTCCTTTGCCCCTTCAAACCTGAGCCCATAGAATCTTAGATTTCGAACAGGCTTGCCTTCATTTCCAACCACCTTCACCAGGTTGACAA
>Ga0209697_10005006_pt1 | contig 16792 bp, 14 predicted proteins | sample AliMusrvi5mmetaG_FD_184115 | JGI IMG/M metagenome (GOLD analysis project Ga0209697, IMG submission 184115) | Freshwater lake bacterial and archeal communities from Alinen Mustajarvi, Finland, to study Microbial Dark Matter (Phase II) - Alinen... | ecosystem: Environmental > Aquatic > Freshwater...
ACATCACAAATCAGCTTACTGAAAATGGAATTAAATTTACAAAAGCTGTTATTTACCGAAGTGTTGACAATGATTTGTCACATATAGACATCACAAAATTCGATATGCTTGTGTTTTTCAGTCCTTCAGGAATAGCTTCACTTTTCAATAATTTCCCAAAATTTAAACAAGGAAATACGGTCATTGCAGCTTTTGGTCCAACAACACATAAGGCAATAAAAGAAGCTGGCCTGCGATTGGATATATCAGCGCCTACAACAACAGCTCCTTCAATGGCATTAGCTATTGATCAATTTCTGACAAAGGAAGCAAAAAAGAAATAATTTTTTAGAAACTTAATAAATAAAGAAATAGTAATGAAAATACTTGTTTGTATAAGTAATGTTCCTGACACGACAACTAAAATTCGTTTTTCTGCAGATTCAACTTCTTTGGATGCTGCAAACATTCAGTGGATCATCAATCCATGGGATGAACTCGCGCTAACACGTGCACTTGAATTGAAAGAAGCTTCAAATGGTTTGATTGAAAAAGTTTCTGTCATCCATGTTGGTGGCGCAACTTCAGAAGCAACTATTCGCAAAGCGCTTGCCATTGGCGCTGATGACGCAGTTCGCATCAATGCTGTTTCTGGTGATGCATATTTTATTGCAGCCCAACTTGCAGAAGCAGTAAAAAGTGAATCGTATGATATGATACTTTGCGGCATTGAATCCAGCGATTTCAATGGTTCAGCGGTTGGCAGCATGTTGGCAGAATTTTTACAGATTTCTTCTGTATCTTCAGTTTCAGGATTATCATTGGAAGGCAATGAAGTTCAAATCACTCGTGAAATTGATGGCGGAAAAGAAGTCTTAACAGTTTCTTCACCATTTGTAGCTATTGTTCAAAAAGGAATTGCAATCAATCCACGCATTGCAGCCATGAGAGGAATTATGATGGCACGTTCAAAACCAATCAAAGTCATTGACCCTGTTCAAATAGAAACGCTTACTGAAGATGTGAAATTTGATCTTCCACAATCAAAAGCAAGTTGCAAATTAGTGGACGAAGGCAATGTGAAAGAACTGGTAAACCTGCTTTACAACGAAGCTAAAGTGATTTAATAAAAAATAAATTTTAATATTCATAAATATAAAATATAAAAAATGTCAGTATTAGTATTTACAGAAAATTGGGATGGTCAATTTAAAAAATCATCTTTTGAAATTGTTGCTTATGCCTCTGCAATTGCTGCAAAATTAAACACAGTTGCAATTGCTTTATCCATTGGCAAAGTAGATGACAGCCAACTGAAAACGCTTGCTGCTTATGGCGTTTCAAAGATTATCAAAATAGAAAATGATAAACTTAATTTTCTCAATAGTCAGGCGTATACTTCTGCGATTGAACAAGTAGCTGCTAAAGAAAATTCGAATGTAATTGTTCTTTCTCACAATAATACCGGAAAATCTATTGCGCCAAGATTATCTGTTAAAATGAAAGCTGGACTGGTTACAGGAGTTGCAGGATTGCCAACTAATTTTGAACCTTTCGCATTATTGAAAAAAGTATATACCGGCAAAGCCTTGTCAAATGTGGTTATTAAGTCAGCGGTTAAAATTCTTACCCTTTCACAAAATTCATTTGGCATTATTGAATCTCCAAAAGATGCATCAATTGAAGCATTCACACCAACCTTGAATGATAAAGATTTTAGCATAACGATAAAAGACGTTAATAAAGTAAACGGAAAAATATTGTTGAATGACGCGGAAGTAGTTATTTCCGGCGGAAGAGGAATGAAAGGTCCAGAAAACTGGAATATTATTGAAGAACTTGCCGGCATTCTCGGCGCTGCTACAGCTTGTTCACGCCCAGTTTCTGATGAAGGATGGCGTCCTCACGGAGAACATGTTGGTCAGACAGGGAAAATCATTGCACCGAATCTTTATATTGCTTGCGGTATTTCTGGCGCGATACAGCATGTTGGTGGAATCAATTCATCAAAATGTATTGTAGCCATCAATAAAGATAAAGATGCACCGATTTTTGAAGTTGCAGATTATGGCATTGTTGGCGATGTAAACAAAGTTCTCCCTGAAATGACAAAAGCGATCAAAGAAATAAAAGGACTTAATTAATCTTTTTATTCGTCGTTGCAATTAAATCTCTGTTTCTGAAATAAACTGCATTTTCGTTTTAAACTTTACGTTTTATATTTATTGTAATGCAGACTCCAATTGAAATAACATCACCGGTTGGTTCTTATGAATCCTTGATGGCAGCTATTCAAGCTGGCGCAGGATCGGTGTATTTCGGTACTGGTCGTCTGAATATGCGTTCTAAATCAACAAGTAATTTTTCTCTTGATGATCTTGAAAAGATTGTATCTATTTGCAAAGAGAAAAATATTAAAACGTATATCACGCTCAACACCGTTATTTATAATGAAGATCATGATGAATTAAAAAAAGTCATCGATACCGCTAAATCATTGGACGTGGATGCTGTCATTGCTTCTGATTTTGCTGTGATTCAATATGCCGCAAGCGTTAAAATGCATGTGCATGCTTCAACTCAATGCAATATCAGCAATATTGAAGCCGTCAAATTTTATTCAAAATTCGTTGATGTAATCGTTCTTGCACGTGAATTAAATTTAAAACAAGTTTCAGAAATTACGCAAACCATCGAAAAAGATAATATCAAAGGACCATCCGGCGAGTTGGTTAAAATTGAGCTCTTTGCTCATGGCGCATTATGTATGTCGGTTTCAGGTAAATGTTATTTGAGTTTGGATAATATGAATCATTCGGCAAATCGTGGCGAATGTCTTCAATATTGCCGAAGATCTTATCAAGTGACAGACATGGACAGTGGCATGGAACTGGCTGTGGATAATGAATACATCATGTCGCCAAAAGATTTATGCACAATTCCGTTTCTTGATAAAATATTAATGGCTGGCGTGAAAGTATTGAAAATAGAAGGACGTGGGCGTTCTGCCGAATATGTTAAAACAGTCACTCAATGTTATCATGAAGCAGTGGATGCCTTTAATAGCAATGCTTTCACAAAAGAAAAAGTTGACGGATGGAAGAATCGTCTTGCAACAGTTTACAATCGCGGCTTTTGGGATGGATATTATCTTGGGAAAAAAATTGGCGAATGGACTGAAAACTATGGCTCTCGCGCTACCATGAGAAAAGAATATGCAGCTAAATGCACAAATTATTTTTCAACGCTTGGTGTGGCTGAATTTAAAGTTGAAACTGGTTCAATATCTATTGGTGATGAAATTCTAATCATCGGACCAACAACAGGTGTTGTAGAATATACAATTCCCGAATTGCGATTAGATGATAAAACTGTTGAAATTGTTACCAAAGGAGAAGTGTGTTCAATGCCTATACCTACAGCGCTTCGCCGATCTGATAAGCTTTACAAGCTTGTTAAAACAAAATTTTACGAGTAACGTTTAAACGGCTTTCTCGATTTTCTCTTTTATTTCAATAAATTCTTCTTGTGATAATTTCAGTTTTGGGCGACTGAATTCTGTATCAAAAATATTGTTGATTGGAATAAGATGAATATGTGCATGTGGCACTTCCAAGCCAATAACAACGACTCCAACCTTTTTGCAATCAATTACTTTTTTAATTCCTTTGGCAACTTTTTTTGCAAAAACAAAAAGGTCTTTATAAAGTTCATTCTCCACATCAAAAATATAATCCACTTCTTTTTTGGGAATCACCAGCGTATGCCCTTTTGCTAAAGGATTTATATCTAAAAAAGCTAAAAAATTTTCATCTTCAGCTACTTTGTAGCAAGGGATTTCGCCTTGAATGATTTTTGTAAAAACACTTGACATAGAAATTTAATTTAAAAAAAATTATCTTAAAATTTCAATGATCTCAAAATTCAATTTGCCCGCAGGCACAGTAATTTCAACTACTTCACCAACTTTCTTTCCGAGTAATCCTTTGGCAATAGGCGAACTTACAGAAATTTTTCCTGATTTAAGATCTGTTGAATCTTCAGAAACAATGGTGTAATTTAAGATAGAATTCGTTTTCAGATTTTTTATTTTAACAGAAGAAAGTATCGAAACTTTTGTCAGATCAATTTTGCTTTCATCCAATATCCGTGCACTTCTGATGACTTCTTGTAAAGTATTTATTTTCAATTCCAACATTCCTTGCGCTTGTTTTGCTGCATCGTATTCAGCATTTTCAGAAATATCGCCTTTATCTCTTGCTTCGGCAATCATCTTAGAAATGTTGGGACGTTCAACATTCATCATATAATCGAGTTCATCTTTGAGTTTTTTCAAACCCTCTTCAGTATAATATCGCACGTTTGACATAACTATAAATTTGAGTTATTATTAAAGAATAAAAAGACCCTGAAAACATATTAGGGTCTTTTATAAAATGATGCTTTGTATTACAAATATAATTAAAATTTTAAAAAAAAAGATATTTCGATAAAAATTATTTTAGAGTTTAAATTGATTTTTTTAAGTTTAAAATAAGAAAATAACGTTTTGAATAAAAAATTAAAATTTCATTTTATACATGAAAGCTATGATGAATCAAAAACTTTGTATTTTTACAACATAAAAAATAATAAAAAATGGCTCGACAAATTATACTTTTATTTTCTTTCATGTTTATTTTTCTAATTTCATGCAACACTCAACGACGCATGGAAAGAGCTGCAATGAAGAATCAGGAATTAGTTGACAAAACAAAACAAAAAAGAGAAAATGAACGAATGGGCAACTATGAAGCAGCTCTGAAAAAATTTTACGATCAGCAAACGCCAAAAACACGAAGAGAACTGAGGAAAAATATGCGTCAGGCAGAACGATACAATAATCATAAAAAAGAATTTTTTCTTGTACGTTGGTATAAATCAATTTTCAGAGCCAAACATACTGTCAGAAGCAAAGCAAATAAATAATTTTTTACATATTTAAAAATATACATTTATGGGAAAGAATATATTTTACATACTATTATTATTGTTTTGGGTAGCTTATAAATTTTATAAAAACTCTGAAAATAAAAATACGAAAACTTCTACTCCAACACCTGAACCTACTGATGATTCAAAGAATAAAGGGATTCAATCTTTTTTTGAAGAAATGCTGGACGAATCATTTGTTCCATCGGAAATTAAACAAAATATTCCCGTTGAAATACAACCATTTTCAGCAAAAGATTTCAAGAAATCAGAAACTTTTGAAAAGTCTAAACCATCTGTTTCTTCACAAATGCCGGGCGATTCATCAAAACAATCAGTAAACCAAACAGCTTTAGTTTACAAAAACGAACATGACACATATTTTGATTATACTTCTTCAATCAATTTGAGGCAGGCAATCGTTCTTTCTGAAATAATCAATAATCCGTTTATTCAGCATTAATCAATACTTTGGGGTGATTAAAAATAACTGACAATTCCAAAATGTATTTTCCCTGATTTGAAATTAATAGGATTGTCAAACTGTTTGCCAAGCGCATAGTTTAAAGAAAAAATACCGGCTTTTGTTTCAAAAGAAATACCGGCTCCAAAACCATACGGAGTATCAGAAATAAATGCCTGATGTGTTTTTTTCTCGTAGTAACAACCATTCCAGAAGATATTAAAAAACGAATTCTTTTCAAACAAATATCTATATTCAATTAATAAAATATTAAAAAATGATGCATGAATAGATTCTTCATCAAATCCACGTAAAGAATTCAATCCGCCTATTCTGAATAATTCATTTTCAAAAAGCGTTGAGTTATTAATATATGCCATTTGATTGTTAATCCAAATTGTTGATTTTTTGAAAACAGGAATAAATATTCCGAGGTTAGCTTCTATATGGTATTCGGTCGTTTTCAATTTTAAACTATCATAAAGTGTTGGGTTGATTTGACTATTTTTTTTTATATTTTTATTTCCTGCCGAAGAAATTATTTTTATCCGATAACCTTTTCTTGGATTGAAAAGATAATCCAAATGATTATATTTTAATTCCAAGCCATACAGCGTGGTTGCCACATCAGCGTAAGGTGGCAGACTGGTTATGTTCTCCAGCGTTTGATTTTTTAAAAGCGAAGAAGTATTTTGATCAACAAATGCTTTCAAATAATTATCTCCATTAAAAAAATATTGAATGCCGATATTATTGTGCAGCGTAATGTATGAAGAATCTTGTTTGAGCAGATGAAATTTATAATCTATTCCGAAAGGCGTTGAAAATAAGTACGGATAAGATAAATGAATATCTATATCCTGCGTCAAAGCTTGCAAACGCCGCCATGTCAAGTCAACCAATTCGCCTCTGGCAAAGGAATTGAGCAACAGAAGATGTGCTTCGCCTGTCAGCAAAGGCTTCCCAGTTGATTGGCTGCTTGGCATGAATCCTACGATTCCATCAAACTGACTTATTTTGCGCTTATCTGCTGTAAGAATGATTTTGTTTTCATTTTCTGAAAAAAGGAATAGTGTTGGTTTTTTAATATTTAAAAATGAAAGTTGTTTTAGTTTTGAATCAATCTTTTTAATTTTTGATTCGTTGTATAATTCTCCTTTTTTAAATCCCAGATATGAAAATAAAAAAGGAGTAGCAATACGTGCATCGCCTTTATTTATAATGCTGTCAATAACTATCTGATTATTTTTTTTAATATTTAAACTAGCTTCAAATACATGTCCTTTTTCAAAAACTGAATCAAGCGATATGACGGCAAAAGGATAACCATTGTTTTCATAATACGTAAGTAAACGTTCTATCAGTTCACTGATTTCTTTATAGCTATGCATTTCCTGAAAAAAATGTTTACTCGGAATTTTAGTTTCTGTCAGAACCAAATCATTGGCATTTCCTTTTTTTATTATTGCAAATTCTATTTTGTATCCTGCATGAATAAAGGCAGTCATGTTTAATGAATCTTTGGCGATACTGTCAATACTGGCAGTAAGATATCCGTTCGCATAAAAATCAGAAAGAATCTTTCTTAAAGTCTTTTCTCGCAATGGTTTTGAAGAAAATGAATTTTGATAATTTATTTTCTTTAAGAAACTTTTTGAAGCAGAATCTGTTTTGACAGTTAACGTAAAAGTTTGTGCAAAAGAATTTATTGATAAAAAAAATAAAACGATGATGATGATTTTCAAACGATGATTTTTAAAACAATCATAAACCATCATGAATTTTATAAATAAACTGTTTATTTTCTAGATTTTTTGGTGTGAACAGAGGAATCTTGATCTTTTATATTTTCATTTTTATCAGCGCCTAACAAAATATATAATTGATTGGTAAGCTCTTCAAACGTTGATCCTTTTGCTAAAATTTTTCCATCTTTGTCGATGAGATAAGTGTAAGGAATTTTTTTAACATTATAAAGCGTGATAACCGGACCTGCCATATCATTAAAATCATTTACCTGAATCCAATTTAAATAAAGATCGCTGATTGCTTTCTTCCAGCGTTTCTCACTGCTTTCAATGGCAATGCTGTAAATTTCAAATCCTTTTTTCTGAAATTTTTTATACAACCATTTCAGATTCATTGTTTCTTTCACACATTCTTCGCATGTTGGCGACCAGAAATCAAGCAAAACAACTTTCCCTCTTAATGACGAAATAGAAACCGTATCGCCTTTGAGATTAGGCAACGTAAAGTTTGGCGCCATTACTCCTACTTGCAAATGTTGTTCAATTAATTTTTTCTCTGTCCCTTCCCGATGTAGCTTTTCCATGCGCTCATGGAGATTTAAAACATGTTGATTTTTTGGATATTTTGAAAATAAATTTCTATCAATTTTTTCAGTATATGTCAATTCGTCTTCCGATGAAATCAATCGTTTTTGTCCAAAACTCTGATATAGCGCAAGAATGGAAATCATGGAATTACAATTTTCATCTATAAAATGTTTGATAAATTTTTGTTGATCCATAAAAATTATTTTATACGTTGAATCCAACCTATCTTGCATTGCAGCAAATTCAGGCTTATCCTGATTTTCTTGAAATACTTTTCTCAAGGAATCAACTTTAGACGCATTGCGATAATAATAAACATACATGTTGCGAATGTTGGAAGATTCATCTGAACCGCTTACTGTATATGTTTTTTCGAGTTGTAATGCATCTCCATTTACGAATAACGTTTCCTCTTGTTTAATCAGCAAAGTGACGAAGTTTCTATTTTTAATTTTTAATAAATAAAACCCTGGTTCTGAAATTGTGTGTTTGAAATAAAATTCGCCATCTTCATTGAACTTAGCAGAATCAATGGTTTGCGTTTTATTGATGAGCAATTCTTCCAGTAAAATAATTTCACCTTTCGTATTTTTAAGTTTGCCTTTAACAACAAATTCATTTGATTTTGGTTTTGAAGGATCAGAACATCCGCAAACAACTAATAAAATCAAGCATATTGGAATCAAAAAATATTTCATAGACATTTTGTAGTTCAGAAAAAATTATAATGTTCGTATTAATTCTTTTATGATTAAAGTCATCTGAGGTTCGGCTTTATTGGCAGCTGCAATAATTTCATCCAAGCTGACTTCTCTAATTTTTCCTTCAACGCCAAGGTCGGTAATGATTGAAATAGCAAAGCAAGGAATATTCATGTGTCGCGCAACAATAACTTCCGGAACCGTTGACATTCCTACCGCATCAGCGCCAATAATGCGAAGAAACTTATATTCCGCAGGAGTTTCAAGATTAGGACCGGTAACACTTGCATAAACGCCTGTTTGAATATTTATCTTATTTTTTTGAGCAATTGCAAGCGCTTTGTCAATCATCTTTTTATCATACGCACAGCTCATATCCGGGAAACGTGGACCAAGTTCATCAATGTTTTTTCCAACCAAAGGATTCACCGGCAAAAGATTTATATGATCTGTAATAATCATCAAATCACTGACTGAAAACGTCGGATTCAGCCCACCACAAGCATTTGAAAGAATCAGGTTTTCTATGCCAAGCATTTTCATCACACGTATTGGGAAAGTGACTTGTTGCATATTGTATCCTTCGTAATAATGAAAACGTCCACGCATAGCAATGACATTTTTCCCGCCAAGAATACCTAAAATCAATTCACCGGAATGGCTTTCAACTGTTGAAACTGGAAAGTCTGGAATATCCTGATAAGGAATTGTATATTTTATATCAATTTCGTGAACCAAGCCGCCAAGTCCAGTGCCGAGTACAATACCAACTTGTGGTTGAAAATCTGTTTTCTGTTTAATAAATTCAGCTGTTTTTCTTATTTTGTCTAACATAGTTTAAAATTTGATGATTGAAATTTTCTTTTGAATCATGATGAAAATCAAATTCAATAGGAACATAATAAATGGGTAAATCTTTAATCAATCCCGTCAATTCTGCCTTTTCAAATCGCATGATGTCTTTTTCTGTTGTAACGATGATTTTATTTCGCGATGCAATATTATTAAAATTCTGCAATATTTTTTGAATATCTTCATTTGAATAATGATGATGATCTGGAAAATTCATCTGATTTATTTCAAAACAATGTTTTGTTAAATGCTCTTTTAAAGGATATGGATTGGCAATCCCAGTCACCATAAGGATTGTATTGATTTTTTTTTCAAATGATTTTTTTTCATTTGAAATAATCATTGGATGAAATGACAAAAACTTAATAAATGAAAAATAAACTTGTTGATTCGATCTTGGTTTTAAATCTTCAATGATTTTTTTTCTCACGATAGGAGAAAAAATTTTAGGTGTTTTTGTAACAACAATGATATCGGCTCTTTTGGCGCCAATCCGCGATTCTCTTAATGAACCGGTTGGAAACATAAAATTATCAAAAAAAGTATTGTGATAATCCGTCAACAGAATTGACAATCCCGGACGAACTGCGCGATGCTGAAAGGCATCATCAAGAAGAATAACATCAGGTTTTTTGGGCAATTGCAACAGCATATCAATTCCGCGACATCTGTTTTCATCAACCGCAACCAATACATCCTTAAATTTTTGTTTGTATTGCCTTGGCTCGTCGCCAATCTCTATTGCTGAATGATATTCTTCAGCAAGTAAAAAACCTTTTGTATTTCGTTTATATCCTCTGCTTAAAATAGCTATTGAAAATTCTTTTTTCAGTAATCGAACAATATATTCAATGGTAGGCGTTTTGCCTGTTCCGCCTAACGTGAGGTTTCCAACTGAAATAACAGGAATATCAAAGCTTCTGGAAGAAAATATTTTCAGATCATACAGTTTATTTCTCATCCAGATAATAAAACCGTAGAGCAATGAAACCGGAATTAATAATATTTTCAGCAGCGTCATACATCAAAAATATAAAAAAGAGCTGAAAGAAGCTTAATTTTGCAATTAAAAATAAATCTAAATGAGGATGTTAAAAAAAAGTTTATATTTGAATTTAGAATAATTACTGGATGAAAGTAAGAGAAATTACAGAAATACTTGAATCTATTGCTCCTAAGATTTTACAGGAAACATATGATAATTGTGGGTTACTTGTCGGTGATTTGAATGCCGAAGTTTCCAAAGCATTGATTTGTCTGGATGTTACAGAAAATGTTATTCACGAGGCTATTGAAAAAAAATGCGAACTAATCATTTCGCATCATCCAATTATTTTTCATAGTTTAAAAAAAGTCACTCCTGATAATGCAACCGGACGAATGCTGATTGAAGCAATCAAAAATAATATTGCAATTTATGCTGCACATACAAATTTCGACAATATTGAAAAAGGTGTAAATCATATTTTTGCAAAAAAATTAGGTTTAACAAAAACTAAAATTTTATCTCCAGCACAAAATTTATTATTTAAACTTGTTACATTTTGTCCGGATGAAAAAGCCGATGAAATAAGGCAAGCATTGTTTAATGCAGGCGCTGGACATATCGGAAATTATGATTGTTGCAGCTTTAATGTGAATGGTTCCGGAACATTCAGAGCTTTAGAAAATACAAATCCGTATGTTGGAGAAAAAGGTCAATTACACAATGAAAATGAAACAAGGATTGAAGTAATATTTCTAGGCTTTATTGAAAAGAAACTTATCAACGCCTTACTGAAATCACATCCTTATGAAGAAGTGGCGTATGATATTTATCCTTTAAAAAACACGCATGCAGGAATTGGCGCTGGAATGATAGGCGAATTGCCGGAAGCAATGGACGAAGAAAAATTATTTTTAAAAATAAAACAAATATTTAAAACAGGAAGCATCAGGCATTCAAAATTGACAGGGAAGAAAATTAGCAAAGTGGCGATTTGTGGCGGTTCCGGTGGATTCTTAATTCAGGAAGCCATTCATGCTGGTGCAGATATTTTTATAACTGCTGATGTTCGGTATCATGATTTTTTTTCAGCTGAAGACAGGATGGTTATTGCAGATATCGGACATTTTGAAAGTGAGCAATATACCAAAGAATTATTCCTTTCGATAATTAATAAAAAAATACCTAAATTTGCAGCAATTATTTCAGAACAGGATCTAAACCCCGTATATTATTTTTAAAAATAAAATTATGGCAACAACCAAAAAACCTGTCTCTTCAAAAAAAGCGGAACAAAAAAAATCTTCAACGAAGAAAACCGCACAACCTGTTAAAGCAAAATCTGTTGCCTCTAAAAAAACAGTTTTGAAAAAGAAACCTGTTCTTCCTTCAAAAAAAGTTGTTAAAAAGATAGTTGCAAAAACTTTACCTTCAACCGTAAAAAAACCAATTAAACCGGTAATATCCAAAAGCTCGAAAGCAGTAAAACCAGTAAGCAAAAGCATAAAATTGCCATTAAATAATCATGTTAAAAAGAAAATTGAAAAAGGGAAAAAAATTATGAATGAAAAAAGTTCTATGAAATCAAAAGAAAAAGAAGTTGCTGTTAAAACAGGAAAAAGTGAAAGTTCTTTTGAGCTTGAAAGCGTGAAAATACCTGATATCTTTAAAGGAGATGATGCTACTGATGCATCAAATTATAGTTTTGAGAAAAAACTGATCGCTTTATTCAGCCTTCAGCAAATTGATTCTCAAATTGATAAAATTCAGATTGTACGTGGGGAATTGCCTCTTGAAGTGCAGGATATGGAAGACAGCGTGATTGGTCTGGAAACACGTGTTGAAAATAATCAGCAGGAAATTGTCAATCTGGAAAAAGACATTCAGAATAAACAGATTGCTATAAAAGACGCACAAGCATTATTGAAAAAATATAAAGATCAAAAAAATAATGTTAAAAATAATCGCGAATTCGATTCATTAACAAAAGAAATTGAATACCAAACATTGGTTGTTCAGGTGGCAGAAAAAAATATCAATGAATATTTATTGACTCTTGAAGATAAAAAAGAAGCTATCAAGAAATCTAATGCCGAACTGAAAGAGATGAAGAATGATTTGGCAATCAAAAAAGATGAATTAAAAGAAATCACTTCTGAAACTGAAAATGAAGAAGTGGAATTACAAAAAAAATCTGAACAAAATCAGAAATATATTGAAGAACGTTTACTTGGAGCTTATAAACGTATCCGCTCAAATGCAAGAAATGGACTGGCAGTTGTGAAAATTGAAAGAGACGCTTGCGGTGGTTGTTTCAATAAAATTCCACCTCAACGTCAATTGGAAATTCAAATGCACAAAAATATCATTGTGTGCGAATATTGCGGACGCATTTTGGTTGATGATGAAATTGCCAATGCTGTTAAATAATAAACTAAAATAAAATAGTAAAGGAGCCGCATTTGATGTGTGCTCCTTTTTTTTTGAAGATTTCTATTCATGAAAAAAATCGTTTTCATCGTATTATTTCTCCAATCATATTTATTTTCATTTGCATATTATGATTTCAATGCAAATTGCCAAAAAGCTTTTTCCGAAATCATGAATCTGCGATTTAATAATGGAAAGCAACTGATTGAGTTGGAAAAAAAAATCCGCCCAACCAATGATATACCTTATTTCATTGAAAATTATATAGATTTTCTTTCTGTCATGATTGGCAATGAAGAAGATGTTTTCTTAAAAATGAAATCTGCGAAGGACAATAGAATCGGGCGATTGGAGCATGGAGAAAAAAATTCGCCTTACTACAAATATTGTTTGGCAGAAGTTGAATTGCAATATGCTTTTTGCAGTTTTAAATTCAACGCAAACTTTTCATCTGCTTACGGAATCAATAAAGCATATCGTTTATTGAAAAAAAATCAGGAAGAATATCCTTGGTTTATTCAGAATTTAAAAGGACTTGGCGTGATTCATTCACTTGTTGAAAATGTTCCTGAAAATTATAAATGGATTGTCAGTCTTTGTGGCATGGAGAGCAAACCCAATGATGGAATCAAAGAATTGAAAAAAGTTTTCAATTTCTCATTAGATGTAAATTCGTTTGCATATATGAAAATTGAATGTGCTTATTTGCTTACGTCTGTGGAACTGATGACTGGCGCTGATAAAAATGAACAACTCATTTTATCTAAACAACTCGATAGAATTTATACTGATAGCTTATATCTTAATTCGCCATTGCTTGCCTATTGCAGAGCCAAAACAGCTTATTCGTGCCACGATGCTTCTAAAGCAGAAAAAATAATTTCATATTTAAAAATGAGTAAAGAAAATTATCCGTTTTGTTATCTTGATTATTTTACCGGAATACTTAAATTGGATCGCTTGGATAAAGATGGTGTAAAATATTTTAATCGGTTTTTGTCATGTTACAAAGGGAAAGATAATATTCATTCTTCTTATCAGAAAATGGCTTGGTATTATCTTATAAATAATGATTTAGAGCAATACAAAAGATTGATGATGCAAATTAATAAATCAGGAAATTCAATAATAGATGAAGATAAACAAGCCGACAACGAAGCAAAAAGCAATATCATCCCCAATGAATATCTTCTAAAATCTCGATTACTTTTTGATGGTGGATATTATTCAGAAGCATTGGAAATGCTTAAAAAAAGTGTATTGACTAAAAGTATTCATTCCAAAAAAGATTCATTAGAATATTTTTATCGCGCTGGAAGAATTTATCATGAAAAAGGAGAAACTCAAAAAGCCATTGAATATTATATTAAAACAATTACAAACGGAATTGATGAAAAATATTATTATGCTGCGAATGCTGCATTACAACTGGGAATTATCTATGAAAATTCCGGTAATGATCAGCTTGCAATGACATATTTTCAGAAAGTTTCTTCTTGTAAAAACACTGAATATAAAAACAGCATTGAACAAAAAGCAAAAAACAAACTGAAACGATTAAAGGAAAAAACAAAACATTAAAAATAAGCTCTTACCTGCACACTGCCTATGTTTACTGTTTTTGTGCCGGGTGATTGACGACCGTCATAAATAAAACTTAATTGCAAATTATTTAATATCTCTCGTTGAAAAGAAACATTCCAAGTTAAATTCTGCCCTGATTTCAATGCTTCCAGCATTTCATACGCAAGAGAAGTATTTTCATCTGAATTATATTTTATTTGAATCATGTCAAAACGAAAAGTTAAACTTGCTTTTGAAGGCATGTTATATTTAATATCTGTCCCAATTCTTTGAATAACGGCATTCTCAATGTTTTCATTTCCTATTCTATTCGTTTTGTCAGTATATTTATAATGAAGTGTTATGCGCAAATTATTTTTTGCTTGAAAAGTAAGCTGTGGTTCTGTTTCGTAAAATTTTATTTTAAAATTTTGAGTACTTAGAAAATCTGATGAATCCGTTTTTTTGCCTTCAGCTAAATTAATTAGAAACATAAAAGATGAATTGATATTCCATTTAAATCGAATTCCTTGACTTATCAATGTACGAGCATTATATCCGTTGGTAAGCAGAACTTTATTTCGGGTATCTTCATAATTTATTTCCAAACTATATCGGCTTCCATTTCTATTAATATAAAAAGTATTGCGCAATGAAGAATTCAAAGAAACAATAGATGTGTCTGTAGTTGGCGACCAGAAAGGATTATAAGCATGAGCAAGATCATCGTTGTTTGTTTTTCTGTTGGTACTGTAAACGGTTTTATTTGAAAAATATGAAACAATTTTTTTAATTCCTGTTTTATTTTTCCATGCCACACCCGGATTGATGTCAAGCAATTGATTAAACTGATTCATATACGTTTTTACATATTGATTGGTTGGCGTAAAAACACGTATGTAATTTGCCTGATCTTTAAATGCAGCTACTTCAAATTCATTCAGCTCTTTTATGCCATTGTGGTTATAATCAATCCAGGTGTAAACGCCTTGTCCAGGGGTTGTTTCAATATAACTATATTCTGTTTTCAATTCCATGCCTGAACCGATTTCATAAAATGTATTTGCATGAATAATTCCTTTGAACCATTTGGCATAATATTCCACTCGTCCTAGCAAAGAATTTTCAGGTTTTATTGCAATGGCAGATGTATCGTTGATGGTCAGTCGACGATAGGTTGAATTGAGCAAAAGTCTGTTGTTATTGTCTTTTACAAGATTCATTTCAAACCCAAAATCTTGTCCGGTCGAAACTTTGCTGAGTGAACTATCTTTTGGCAACTGGTCTCTGCGTTCTTTATAATATATTTTAAATTGATTTTTCATCGTGTCAGCAGACGATACAAAACATTGCCATTCGTTGAAAGCAAGGCTTCCCGGTTGCAGCGAATTTGTTGTTTTATTTCGGAATGTATTATATTCGGATTCATCTTTAAACCCAATTTGAATATGTTTTAATTTTTTTGAAAGACTTGATTGTTGGCGGATAAATTGAGTTTTTATGTTCTGTCCATTTGTAAAAAGAACACTTGCATCTGATTTGAGAAAATAATTTTTTTTATGAAGATCAAAATGCAGAATATTGTTGAATCCTTTATAAATGCTACTTTTCAAAAGAGTTTGAAATTGATAAGCGATCGTTCCAATTTTTGTATTTGACAAATTTAAATTAACTCCTGCCAAATGTTCGTCAGTCGGAGTTGTAAGATTTTTAATATTCCAATCTCTTTCAAACTCAACAGGCTTGTACCTTTCAATAGGATTAAAGGTTTTGTTTACAAACTCATAATTCAATCCCGAAGTGATTGTCCATTTTTTTTCTTCTGTTTTTCCGGTAATGAATTTGTTTTCAATTTTAACTTTAAATGCAGAACCTAAATCATCTCCTTTATCTTTATTTGAAAATGTATTCAGGTTGTTATTACTAAGCGCAAATTCTGAACTTACTTTCGTATTTTTAGTAAGAAAATAATCAGCAGAAAATGCATACATACTTTTTTTCTTGGGAGTAATAAGCAAAATCACAGGATTAAAATTCCCTTGTGAAATTTTATTTTTAGGAGCAACCCATTGAAAAACTCTGCCATTTGCAACACTTTTTATTTGAATATAATTTCCTTTATTTTCACCTACATAAGAAAATTTTAAACTATAAAAAGCGCTGTCAGTATTTGTTGAATAAACGAAAACGGAATCATGTCCCAATGAATCAATTTTTTTATACATTATCTGATCATTATTAAAACTAATACTGTCAACCGCAGGATAGAATGCTTCATTAATATTATTTCCAATACCGGCGAGCATTGCTTTCTGTTTGTTGTCAAGGGTTTGAAGCAATGGTTGATTTTTCATATCTTGCTCTGAATAATAATTAAACCTTAATGTTAATTTTTTCTTTTGATATTCAGTTCCTGCAAAAAGAAGAGAACGAGCATAATTTTTATCTGAATATTGAAATTCAACAGTAATACGTTTGTCTTTGGTGATAAGCTGTTTCGGAGTGAATGTAA
>Ga0209697_10005014_pt1 | contig 16765 bp, 14 predicted proteins | sample AliMusrvi5mmetaG_FD_184115 | JGI IMG/M metagenome (GOLD analysis project Ga0209697, IMG submission 184115) | Freshwater lake bacterial and archeal communities from Alinen Mustajarvi, Finland, to study Microbial Dark Matter (Phase II) - Alinen... | ecosystem: Environmental > Aquatic > Freshwater...
AGCTGGAATTGCGGGCACACCTCAGGACGTCGCGATGTGAAAAAATTCATCAGACAGATTGAAATATCAATAGGGAAGAACTGATCCCCCATCCCACTTTTCCGGGGTCAGGTCACGTAACGCTGAGTCCCGGCGATTGGGCCAAGGCAGAGACAATACAGCAGAGCGCCAAAGATCGGTAGATTCCATCGGGTCAAGCCACACGTCCAAAGCGTGCGTATTTCTGCTCAAACCGGTCGCTGTCCCGCCTCCGCTTCCAGACCACGGAGACGAGGGGGCCCCAATTATTTGGCGGAGGCGGTCAAAGGTGTGAATGGTTCGGCGGGCTCGAAGTATTTTGAAGTTTCACCCGAGTAGACCTTGCCGCCGGTGAGCAGAAGGCGCCTGACCTTGGAGCCCGGGCTGAAATCCAACTTCCCCAACTCGACCCAAAAGGTATTCGGCACCGTGGCCGAATCGTAGTAGTAGACCAAATGCTGGCTGTCGGACACGGTTCGCCAGATCGTGGACGCGATGTTCGGCTGGCCGGGCGTGGAAATGCCGAGCGGGACACTGACCGAACGGATGACGCTCAGCACGCTGGACACCCCCTGAAGTGCCAATTCCTGGCCGGGGACGGCCTTGATGTAGTTGGGGTCGGCCGCGCGGGGGACCGCATTGATGCCGAACCAGGCGCGGGCAAACCGGTCGGATGCGCGGGAAGTCCCCGGCAGGAAGGCCGTTCCTCCCACGCCTTCCCAATAGCGGTTGATGGCCAACTGCTGCGAATATTCGGGGGAGTTGGTCATGACGGTGTATTGGGGCCCGTGGTGGATGACGAGCTTCCCGTCGATGTATTCCAAGATGGCGGAGTCTCCGGAAGCATCGGTCATCGAGAGATGGCCGTGCGCGGGGGAGCCGTTGGGGAGCACCGGGGCCACCAACCTGAAGGGCTCTTTTTCCAGATCGCGGACGGCCTCGGCCACGGTGGCATAATTGTCCAACACATACTGTCCCCACATGGAGATGCACATCGGGGGCTTTTTCCCGACCGCACCGTAGTCCGACTCGGCGAGGTAAAGGATGTTTGTGGCCAGGCCCTTTTCGTTGATTCCGTCAACCGCCGCCACCTCGTAAATCGTCGTGATGACGCTGCCGTATTTCGATTCCCACTTTAAGGATTCCGAACCGGCGGCCCCGTCGCGGTGCATGCCTCTGGGGAAGGCCCAGATGTTGTTCTGGATGTCCTGCATCCAATCCATCGAGCGGCCGGTCAAGACCGTTCCCTCGTCGGTCTTCAGAACCGCGCGGGTGCATGCGCGGGACGGCAAGGCAAGCGACGCAAAAGCCAGCGAGGACACAACGGCGAGAAGGAGTTTGTTCATCCCGGCATTCGATCATTAAACGGCCTCCCTTGTCAAAGAAGGATGCCAATTTTCAGCACCAAATGAAAATGGGGTTCCGCATATTGGCGTCTTTTTGAAATCTGCCACCCTCCCAACATGGCAAGGCAACTGCGGGTGGAACACAAGCGTCTTCCCTGCACCCTCTTTCGTCTAAGCACCGAAGTCGGAATCCCACAAAGCGACAGGCGGGAGACCGCACGAGCGGACACCGTGGATTTCATTGGTTTTTTGGATTTGGATTTTTGTTGTGTAATAAAGAATATTTGATTAGTTTCGCAATGGCTTGGATCAAGTCGTTCGGGCCTGCTGGACATTTGGCCAAACAGGCAAGGAAATATTATAACAAAGTAGAACTAACCATCATGAAAAACCGATTCGTTGTGTTATTGGTGTTACTGGCTGCCGCTATTGCACACGCAGGCCAGGAACAGTGGACGACCCGCGTGGATCAGGCGATGGCTGAAGCCAAAGCCGATAAAAAAATACTTTTCCTCAACTTCACCAGCACCGGTGCCGACACGACAGTTTCCAAGTTTAACAAGGAAATTCTGGGTCAGGAAAAATTTTATGCCTACGCAAAGGATAACGGGTTGATCCTCGTGGATATCATCATGGGAGCAAAGAAATCCAATGATTCCGCAATGGCAAAGCAGCATCAAGATGCCATTAAGAAATACAATGTCCAGAAGTGCCCGCTTGTTATTATTGCTGATTCTGAAGGGAAGCCGATCGGCGAACTCGGTTATACAGCTGGCGGACCCGATCCATTCATTGCCAAAGTTGCTGAACTCTTGAAGAAAAACACCGCGAAATAGATCAAATTCGCGGCGTGAGTGAAAATGGGTTCAGGGCGAGGGTGGCGCTAAAATAAGGCGGGTTTGGGATGTGGGGCGGCCGCCCCGGCTGCCTGCTCGTAGAGCGAATAGCAGGCGTCCCGGCCAATGCCACTAGCATTCATGGTTTGCATTCATGGTTTGGAGTGATTAACTTTTTTTTGGCGTCGGCTCTGGAGCCGATGATTGACAGCGAGCCTGGAGGCGGGGAAGAGCGGCGATATTTTGGATGGAAAGAGCTTGCATTTATGTATGTATTATCACATACATACATCTCTGAAACCAAAAAACCATCCCGCGCCAAGCGCCGCTTCTTTTTTGAAAAAGGCGGCCTCCCTCTGGCCGGCCCTGAAAGGCTCGCTCGCACTGGTTCATAAGCCTTGCATCCGGCCGGGTTGCGCGCTCTGTGCCAGCGGGCAAAAACATCCCGCGCACATGCTTTCCTACACACTCCAGGGCCGGCGCAGATGCCTGTATGTTCCCGTGGATTTGGTTCCCTTGATCCGGAAATCTCTGGAGAACGGACGCAAAATCGAGAGCCTCCTCTGCCAAAGTGGACTGGCTTTGGTCTCTGAATACAGAAAAGCCCGCGACATCAAACCCTCTGTTAAACTGGCTGCGGGTGCTTCAAAGACAGAAAAAAAGAAGAAATGCTAGTGGCATTGGCCGGGCCGCCCGCTCCACGCCGCTTAAGTTAGTGCCATTCGGGGTCAGTTCATACGTGCATTTGCATATATGCACGGACTGACATCGAGCATCATTTACCGCTCGGGGATGAACCCGAAGATCCATCGCAATTTCGAGGTGTTCAACCCGTGCGACTTCATCGCCCGCGACACCCGAAAACCAATTTCCTATCGACCATCTGTCGGGCGAATGTCTGCCGCGGCGACCGGTGCCGACGCTTTTTCTGAGGTTTCATCAGGCGGGCTTCTCCGCCCAAATTGATCCGTAGGCGGTTTTTAAATCGTGTTTGTCGTATCGAGATTTCAAAGACGGGTGGATCCGTGATTCGATTTTGACAAATTCCGACTCGATCACGCTGGATTTCAAAATCCGTGTTGAAAATCCCCTTTTGGTGAAAAACGATACATGATCGCTTATTCGCCAGCGGGGGAGGTCTCCGGGATCGAGCCACCGCTCCCAAGTTTTATCTGACCAGAGAAGGTGGTGATAAGGGTATCGGAAGAAGTGGTCCCTGTAATCAACTATGTGGAGCATTACCCCACCTGGTTTGAGCACGCGCCAGAGATCGTTTGCCAGAAGCGTCATGTCAGTGACGTGTTCCAGCACTGCAAGTGACAGCACCGTGTCAAATGCCTCGTCCGGCAACACCCCGATTGTCGTCACTCTGGAAACTCTCGCTGACAAAGCGGTCTCATCCCATTTGCAAGCGGTGGAAACGTCCGCGAGTTGTTTGGCATCGCGCCCGGAGTCCAAGGGGCGGAAAGGCTCGAAGGAAACGGCATGACGGGCACCGTGCGCGACCAGCATGTAGCAACTGCCATTAGTGCGACCGGTGCCAATTTCCAACACCGACCGCCCTTCGACCCACTGATCCGGAGGGACGGGAACATTCTTTCGGTAGATATGCCAAATGCCATCCTGCCTCAGTTCGCCCAGGTTGGGCCGGAGACCGGGCAGTTTTTCCCTCCATGGCTTCGGGAGCGAAGCCAGCGGCAGGAATCTTCTTGCCACTCTGGCGGAAAAATAAAGGCAGGTATTCATCGAATCAGGCTACTATAGTAGCGTATGCGGCGATTTTTTGTCACGATAAAGTTCGCGGGATTTGAATCTTCATGAATCGCAGAATTTTTCCCGAAGTGTCGTCGCCGAGTTGAAGCGGTTGCGGCTGGAGAAGGGCGTTTCCCAGAACACGCTGGCGGCAAAAGCCGGGGTGAGCCGGGCGGCCATTCAGCATATCGAGAAGGAGATCAGAAATCCGACACTGATCCTGCTTCACGCATTGGCGAGCGCGCTTGACGTGTCGTTGGGAACGGTTCTGCTCCGTGTGGCCAAGAAATCGTGCGGCGGCCGTGGTTGAGCGCGCCGGGCACCGAGAGGCCCCGCTCCCCGGGGGCGGGTGCGTTTCGGAGCGTTTCGCGGTTTTTTTCGCGCGGATTTGAGGAGGAGGAGGTTCGCCGAAACCGCCGTCATCGCACTCCCATCGTTGGCGTTACGCGCGGATCGGGGAATCGCCCGGCGTCTTGCAAAGTGCCATACGCCGTGTATTCTTGTCGTGTGAACTCATCCACTCTGACCATCCGGCTTCCGCGAATGCAGCGCGAGACGCTCAGGCAGACCGCGAAGGCGCTCAACAAAGCGGCAGTTTTGGGATCTGGCGTATTTCCGCGCCTGCTCCTTCCCGACGAGCGGATTTTTGTCTTCGGACTTGGCTTCAAGGACGATGAACGGGAAACCCTTTTCATTAAGGAGAAGGAAATCGATAAACCCCTTGCCCGCCTTCTCGAAGTTTTCCCCAAGCCCGTCTAGATCCTGGGATTTCAGCCGCCACGCGCACACGGAAACATAGCCTGAAAAGCGCATGACAAACGGATTTCCTTTTTATTATCACGCATGGGCAGGGGTGTCCATGCCACGGTGGTTTTTTGGCGGCGGGCAGACCGGCCGCTTTCGGTCGCGGCCTGTTCTGTCCGTCTGGGAGGCAGATGTGCTCAGGTCGAGAGGGCCTGGGATTGTTCGACGAAGCGGTCGCCCGACCACTCGCCATCGGCCTTGATGGCATGGGCGGGAGTTTTGGAATCCCTGCGTTCTTTCTGGCGATGTACGAGATCGGCATGGGAGGTGAGGCGGTCGAGGCTGAGACCTTTGAAGTCGGCGACGGTTTCAAACTGGTGCTTTTCCATGAATGCCAGGAGTTCCTCTTTCATCGGCTTGATCAGCCCGTGGCCGAACTTCATCACGCCGGTGCAGACCTGCACGGTATCGGCTCCCAAAAGGATGAACTGGGCGGCATCCGCACCGCTCTCGATCCCGCCGATCCCGGACAGCGAGCGTCCGGGAAATTCCGAGCGGATCAGCGCGGCGATCTCGGCGCAGAAGCGGAGCGCGATCGGGAAGATGGCCTTCGACGAATAGCCGCCGGGTGTGGAAAATCCTTCGACGGCCGGTTCCGGGCAAAGCGTGTCGAGGTTGACGCCCATGATGCAGCGGATCGTATTGATCGCGCTGATCCCTTGGCATCCGGCCCGGAGTGCCGCACGCGTCGGATCTTCGATGTGCGTGATATTTGGCGTCATTTTCGCCCAGACCGGACGCTTTGCGGCGGCCATGACCCATGAGCAGACTTCTTCGAGAATCTCGGGATCCTGCCCCATCGCCGATCCCATCCTGCGCTCGGGCAGCCCGTGCGGACACGAGAAGTTCAGCTCGAAGCCGTCAATCCCGGCGTCCTGGCAGCGCTCGACAATTTCCACCCACGCATCGCGGCGGAATTCCTCCATAACCGACGCGATGAGGATGCCGTCCGGGTGCAGGTCTTTGCATTTCCGGAATTCCGCGAGCCATGCAACAAACGGCCGGTCGCTGATGAGCTCGATGTTTTCCCAGCCGATGACTTCGTTCCCGCCGCCCGCATGGAGCTTGGCATAGCGGGGAGTGACGTTGACGACCTTCGAAGAATCAAGGCTGACCGTCTTGGCAACAACCGCTCCCCACCCTTCGCGGAACGCGCGGGAAATCACGTTGAGATTTGTTCCCGGAGGCCCCGAGGCAATGACAAAGGGATTCGGCAGTTTGAGTCCGTCAACGGTGGTGCTGAGCGTGGGCATGGCAGTTTGTTTGGCAACCTGTTAAGATGAAACGCCGCGCTCTGCAAATGCGGAAGTGCCGGGAGCGGAGGAACCGTGGGGCTTATCCGTGAGCGATCAATTGAAAATTTTCCCCTGCGGTCGCTCAGTCCCTGTCGGCCTTGACCGCGCGGACAAGCGGAGCCGTGAAGTCAAAAACCGTCTCGGGCAGTCCCGGTTTGTTGCCGTGCTCACCGATCCGGCGGACGATCGCGCTGCCGACAACGACGGCATCGGATTGGCGGGCGACATCCGCGGCTTGATCCGGAGTGGAAATTCCGAATCCCACGGCGATCGGCAGACCGGTGTGGCGGCGGATTTCCCCAACCTGGGTTGAGATGGTTTGTGAAAGGCAGGATTGTTCGCCGGTCACTCCTTCGCGGGAGACATAGTAAACAAACCCCTCCGCAGACCGGGCGATGAGTTCGATGCGGTCGGGTGGCGTGGTCGGCGCGATCAGTTGAATCGCCAAAAGCCCATGCGTCCCGCTGAGCTCGGCATTGCGGGCGGCCTCATCCGGCGGCAGATCCAGAATCAGCAAACCATCGGCTCCTGCGGCAGCGGCGTCGGCATGGAATTTTTCAAATCCATAGACATAGACGGGATTCAGATAGGTGAAAAGGACGATGGGAATTTCCGAGGTGCGGCGGATCGTGCGGACGATTGCGAGAACTTCGGAGACGTTGGTTCCCGCCAGGATCGCCCGGCCGGCGGCCGCCTGAATGGTTGCGCCGTCGGCAAGCGGATCGGAAAACGGGATTCCGAGTTCGATGAGGTCAACGCCCGCCCGCTCGAGCGCATGGACGATGACGGGAGTGGTTCCCGGATCGGGATCTCCGGCCGTAATATAGGCAATGAAGCCGCACTGTTTCTTGGAGCGAAGCCGCCGAAAACTGGTCTCGATACGATTGGACATTCACTCTTCCTTACCTCGACAGGGATCTCACGGCACGCTTAAAAAAAGCGTCTAATTCTCGAACAGGGCGTTGCGGATCGCGGACAGTTCTGTCTGCTCGATCAATTTCCGGGTGACGCCGCGCAACCGGCGGCTGAGTGTGGCGGCAAGGCCGATGAGGATTTGGATGCCGGCCTGGGGGTAGTTGTTGATGTAGTCCTCGAGATCGGCACGCGAGATCATCCAATACTGGGCCGCTTCGATGGTGACAACCGAGCAGACAGCACTCGACGGATCGAAGAGATCGACCTCGCCCACCCACTCGCCCTGGCCGATTGTCCCCAGCAGCAGCGTGTGCCCCTCGTCGTTGCAGCGGGCATGAAGCAGGCCGCTGAGAACAAAATACAGTTTGCCGCTGGATGCGCCTTCCGAAACCAACGTGTCCCCGACCTTGGAAAAATGAAAACTCCCATAGGAACTCAGGGTGTCCCGGTCGTCTTTGCTCAATTCGGAAACCAATCCAACGGCAGGCAGATGCGGGGAATTCAATGGCATGGGAAAGAGCAATCATGTTTTTCAGGAGGCGGCAAGCCAGAAGACAGAAAAAGAGAACGTGCCGGCGACGAGGAGCCGAGGAATGCAGAAAAAACGATTGCAGACCAGGGCAACCACTGGCAGAGTGCCCGCTAAGCCAACCGACCTGACTGGTTGAAAAAACATTAGGCTGTTTCGCGGCATCGCGGACTCTTTCCGTGAGTTAGAAAGCTGGTTTATCTTTTCAAGAACCCCATAAAAGCTGCTATGAACGATCACCTTCCGCACCGGGCATTCCCCAAAAACCTCCTCTGCGCAGGGATTCTTGCGCTGAGTTTACTAACCAATCAAACCGCCTCGTGTGCCAAGGAGGAAACGGCGGAGCCATCAGAAAGCGGAGAGGATTCAGAGCATGTGGCACACCTCACCAAGGGATACAGCGACTCCGCCGCGCGCTTGAGGCAGGCCGGACGAGCCAAAGGCGGCGAGTATAAGCATCCGGTTCTTCCTGTGAGCCAGGGGGCGCTTTCCAAACAAAGTGCCAAACTGCAGAAGGAGGCCGACCGAATCGTTGCCGAAACTTCCGAGACCGAATGGATTAACCTGGTTCCCCGGCAATCTCCTCGCAGTTCGAGCGGCAGCCCGGAACCCGGGTTCGAAAGATCAGGAGGAGTCCGCTGGAAATGGGATTTCCGCCATCCGGATCAGATCATCAACGAGGAAACCAAAGTCACTTTTCCAAACGATCGATATCCAACGAAACAAATTTCGGTTGAAGTGCTCTCGGGAAAGACTGTGCAAATTCCATATTGCGTCTCAGCTGACGGAAAGAGGAAATACTTTATCGACTCGCAGATCAACCATGAGAAGCGTGCGTTCCTTTGCCAGCAGCTTGCCGTGCTGGCCGATGCCTACACGGCCACGGGAAATGAGAAGTATGCCCGGCGCATCGCCATCGCCTTGCTGGAGTGGGCAAATGTGAATCCTGATTACTACCTTTCCGACGGACAGAATAATCCGGCCCCCATCTCGCCCAAAGAAGTCAAATCTTCGAAAAATATTTTCATGCAACGAGCCGGCGACCACAACGGTTTCGCCGCCGAGATTCTGCTCCCCCCTGTCGTCGCCTTCGATCGGATCTACGACAGCCAGGCGCTCAAGGATCTTTCCCGCGAGAAAGGGTTTGATGCGCGGGAGAAGATCTCACGCGATCTCTTCTTGAACATGACGAACTACTTCGTGGACTTTGTGCCGCTCGACCACCTCTTGGTTACGAACCTCGGAGGAGCCTACGATGCCTGCGTGCGGATTGGCGTCATTCTCAAAAACTACAAGATCATCGACTGGGCTTCGGCTTATCTCTCCGGCACGCTCAGTCAACGCTATATGCGTGATTTTCATACGCCGGAATCCCCGCAATATTCCGGGATGATCGCCCGCACAAATCGGAATCTGGCGTTGGCTTTGGATTATTTCTTCAGGCTCTACGATCCCGAAACCCCGGCTCAGCAGAAGTCAAAGGATTTGGTCGCCAAACAAATTCGTATGCTGGATCGCGATTGCCAGGGCTCAGCGAGCCTGCCCTTTCCTAATATGGATTCAGCCCCCTATGGCGATACCCACTTACATGCCGGAAATCCGCGTTCGCAAACGACCTCGGGGCTGATGCCCGCCTGGGGGCTTGCCGCGCTCGGTTCTGGAACGAACGATCAGCAGGCGCAGGTGGATATCGGCTTCATCGACTACGCTAACCACATCCACTTTGATTTGCTGTCCTTGGCCATGTACGCGTTCGGGCATGAGCTGATGAGCGATTTGCGATACCATCGAGAAGCCGGGCGTGGTTTCAGCGCCTCCACCGTTTCGCACAATACGGTGATCGTGAACCGTCAAAATCAGAATCAAGTGGACGGAAAGGTGGTCAGTGCCAGGCTTGGGGCGGGCAATATCGGGCACATCTTCATAGGCGGGAATATCAACTATTTCGAGCCGGGGCTTTCCGGCATCTCGGCCATCGAGGTGAGCTGCCCATGGGCGTATCCCACCATTACCAGCCGCTACCAGCGGACTCTCATCTACAATTCTGTGGATCAAGCCCATCCCTACCTGGTCGATGTATTTCGCGTGGTGGGCGGTGCGACCCACGATTACGCCCTCTACGGTTCGACGCAATTCGATCAAAAATACACCACAAGCCTTCCTATCGAGAAAATGCCGGGACAGTATCCCATGCTCGTTGAAGGTGAAAAGTGGCGCGAGCCGAAGCTGATGATGGACTCTTTTCCGCTTTACGGCGTGTTTCGCGATATGTTCACGGCCAAACCGAATGGTGCCTCATGGAATGCCTCGTTTCTTGACGCCGCCACGGGAACCTATGGCTATCGCGTCGTGATGCCTGATGATAAGAGTGCATCAAAGACGGTTTTCCTAGGAAACAGCCCTTGCCCCTCCATGCGGATGGTCAACGGAAAGCGCGTCAAGGCGAAAGGCCTGAGCGATTGGTGGCGTCCGGTGTTGCTTGTGAGGCATGAGGGGGCCGATGGACTGGAGAGCACCTTCGCCGGAGTGATCGAGCCTCTCCACGGCGCGCCCACGGTCGTCTCGGTCAAACAAGTTCCTCTCAAGACGGCTAACCCCGAGCACATCGCTCTGGTGGTGGCCCTCTCCGATGGTCGCGAGGATACCTACCTCGTAAATATGACTCTTCCCGGACCGGATGGGACGGCTCCCGGTCCTGAACTGGCCACGGCCGACGGGAGATCCTCGCTTCAAGGAAAAGTCGGCGTCATTTCCCGCTCGAAAGGCGGCGGCGAAAAACTCTGGATGATTGATGGCGAACGCCTCACCAGCGGAAAGAATGTTCTCACGCAAGGCCCGGCCAGATACAGCGGCACCATCAGCGAAGCCATCCGCACGGAGACCGGCGGAAAAGGCAACGCACTGATCTCCGATGCGGATCTGCCTGCCGGGACAGCTCTCCGTGGGAAGTGGCTGGCGCTCACATTCGGCACCTGCAACGTCATCCCCGCTGAAGATGGAACCTATCCTGCCGGCATCAAGACGCAGGAAGGCCTTCGCTCGCTCTACCTCATCGACCATGTTGAGAAAAAGGATGGCAAGACCACGATCTACATGGTGGACGATCACGGGCTCTCCATTGCGGGAGGACAAACCGTCGAGCTCCTCTGCCCTTCACGGATTTTCAGCGGAACTCCTCGCTTTGAAATCATGCTTTCGAAAACGCTCTAATCTCAATCTGCTTATCGATGATCTCCCCCTTGAATCTCAGCTTCATCGTTCTGGCATTTTCCCTGACTTGCCTCTCTGCGGAACCAACGCGCACACGCCTAGACGATGGTTGGAGATTCATCGTAGACGATCCGGCCAACGCTCAGTCGGCAAAGTTTAACGACGCCGCGTGGCTTCAGGTCACGTTGCCGCATGACTGGAGCATCAAAGGGATGTTCGGTGCAAAAAACCCTGCGGGGGCGCTCGGCGCATTCTTGCCTGGCGGAGTTGGTTGGTATCGCAAGCGTTTCGACATGCCTGCAGACTGGGCCGGCAAGCGGGTGAAAGTGGAATTTGAAGGCGTCTACATGAATGCGGATGTCTATCTCAACGGCCAGCATTTGGCTTCGCATCCCTACGGGTACACGAGCTTTTTTGTGGATCTGACTCCGGCTCTGAAATCTGGGACGGAAAATGTGCTTGCGGTGCGGGTAGATAATTCCCAACAGCAAAACTCCCGGTGGTATAGCGGCTCTGGCATTTATCGACATGTCTGGCTCACTGTGACCGATCTCGTCCACGTCGCCCCTTGGGGAGTCTTTGTTCATATCCCCAAGGCCGACAGGCATTCTGCGACCGTTGATTTGCAGACTCAGGTGGTGAATGACTCCACGGCGCAGAAATCGGTGATTGTTAAAACCATTTTGCTTGCTCCCGATGGCTCGGAGGTCGGAAAGGCCGAGTCGCCTTGCAATCTCGCAGCAAACGCCACGTTTCAAATCAACCAGCAAATCGTGCTGAGTAACCCCGCGCTCTGGTCGCCAGAAAAGCCGCAGATCTCGAAAGCCTTGACGCGAGTGATGGAGGGAGCCAAGGCATTGGACGAAGTGACTACGAACTTCGGGGTGCGCCATCTGGCATGGTCCTCGAAAAGCGGCCTTACGATCAACGGAACTCCCATCAAAATCACCGGTGGGTGCATCCACGGTGATAATGGGGTGCTGGGCACGGCTGCATTCGATCAGGCAGAAGAGCGTAAGATCGAGTGCCTAAAAGCCAGCGGGTTCAACGAGATTCGCACAGCTCACAATCCGCCTTCTCCCGCGCTGCTCGACGCATGCGATCGCCTGGGAATGTTGGTCATGGACGAAGCCTTCGACTGCTGGTCAAAGGGAAAAAAGAAATACGACTATGCAGTCGTCTTCAAGGATTGGTGGCAACGCGATCTCGATGCCATGGTTCTGCGGGATCGCAACCATCCGTCTATAGTTTTCTGGAGCATCGGAAACGAAATCCCCGACCAATATAAAGATGATGTCGGCGGAGTGTATTGCCAACAAATGGTGGATCGGATTCATGCCCTTGACCGAAGCCGCCCCGTGACCATGGGGATTCTCAACATGCCGAAGACCCTGGAAGAGGAAGCGGTCGCTGAAAAAATGAGGAGTGCTCTGGATGTCGTCGGCTGCAATTACAATCTGTCCCGACTGATCGCGATTGAGGGGAAACATCCCGAGCGTGTTCTGGTGGCCACGGAAACAAAATCGGGAAATCCCAGCGACATTTGGAACGATACGGTCAAAAATGACTTCGTCATTGGGGATAATGTCTGGTCTGCGCAAGACTATCTCGGTGAGGCGGGCATCGGGCGATGGTTCATGGAGGGAGATCCAACCGAGCCGCTCGTCCAATCAAAAAATCCGACCGACAGCACTCTTCATCCGGTGGGGCACGGCAAAGACTCCCTTTATCCTTGGCATGGGGCCGTATGCGGCGATCTCGACATTCTTGGGCGAGGCAAGCCCTTGGCACATTTGCGCAACATTGTCTGGAACCGGGGAGAGAAGCTTTACCTGGCAGTCCGCCAACCACAGGATGATAAGAAGGTGGTTGTTGCCGGATGGGGGTGGTATCCGACATCGGAGAGCTGGACCTGGCCCGGACGTGAAGGCAAACCGGCGGAAGTCGAGGTCTATTCGCGCTACGACAAGGTTCGCCTCTACCTCAACAACAAACTCGTCGGCGAAGAGTCCCTGAGTGCCAAGGATGGCTGCCGGAAAATCTATCAGCTTGCCTATGAGCCCGGCACCCTCAAAGCCGTGGGGCTGATGAACGGCAAGGAGGTCGAGGCCGCAGAGCTCGTCACTGCTGGTGCGCCGGCCGCCATCCGCTTGAAGGCAGACCGCAAAGACATCAAGGCAGACGGACAGGATCTCTCCTTTGTCGATGTCGAGGTCATCGACAAGGCGGGAAACGTGCAGCCGAACTCGGCGAACCCGATTTTCTTCACCCTGAGCGGCCCCGGCACCATCGCCGGTTTGGGCAATGCGAACCTTAAAAGCGAGGACCCCTACGTGGGCTCGAAATGCAAGGTCTACCAAGGCCGCGCACTCGTGGTCGTTCGCACTACAGGCCAATCTGGGAAAATAGATTTGAAAGCTCAATCCGCCGGATTGGCCGGTGCACAACTTCAAATCGAAGCCGCCCCATAGCGGCCGTGAAATAGCCGGTTTTCTTCGTAATACCTATGCGAACTTTGCTCTCTGCCGTCTTCCTTATCGCGTCGGGGCTTTCAGGCCCAGCTGCCAGCCCTGATGAATTACCGATTTCTGCAACCAAGCAACTTCGTGTGGATGTTGCCGCGCCCAAAGAGAAACCACCACTGGTGCTGGGAGTCAATAACGGGCCAGAGATAGGATCAGGCACTCATCTGGTTAATGATCTCGCCTCTGTTGGACTGACCAATCAGTTCCACCGGAGCCTCGATCGGCTTGCGCCCAATATCTCGCGTGCGCTCGCAGACGTGGGGATCAGCGAGATCCGTACGCATGATTTCATGGGGCCTTGCGATTGGTACACCATATTTCCCGATTGGAGTGCGGACCCCGAGCTCGAGGCGAGTTATCATTTCCAGTCCAGCGACGAGAAGATTTCTCGGATCGTGCAGGGTGGTTTCGCTCCTTATTTTCGACTGGGCGTGAGTTGGAATACATTCCCTGCCAACACCGACGCCTGGCGGGTGCCGCCTGGGTTCCCCCACTTCGATCCGGCCAAGTGGGCGAGCATTTGCAAACATATGGTGATGCACTACAACGCGGGTTGGGCGAATGGATTTCACTATTCCATCCGCTATTGGGAGATCTGGAACGAGCCAGATTATTCTCGATTTTGGAAAGGGACCGCCGAACAATACTGGACGCTGTATGAGCAGACCGCACGAGCGCTCAAAGCTTATGACCCGTCGCTGAAAGTCGGTGGCTGCGGCCTTGCGAACCTTGCAAACAAACCGTACTACACAAAGTTTATTAAGTTCTGTTCCTGCCGCAATGTGCCGTTGGATTTCTATTCCTGGCACATCTACAACCAGAGCCGACGTGAGTATCTTGTATGGGCCAGCCGAACCCGTGAGACTCTGGATCAGAATGGCTTCAAAGCCACGGAAAGCCACTGCACCGAGTGGAATGTGCTTTGCGGCAAGCCTGAGGATCCCAAGCACGTTAACCTCATCGGTGTCACCCACGTAGCGGGCACATTGATCGCCATGCGAGATAACGGAGTGTCGCGCGCCTACTTCTATCCCTTAACAAGCACATGGGGATTATTTGATCCAGACGGGAAATGGCGCAAACGCAGCTATGCCTTCCAGGCATTTCACTGGCTGCAGCGCGATACGCCTTTCCCCTTGGTCGTTGAGGGGCGCGAGGATACGAACTACGCTGTCGCAGCCGCACGGAGCGCGAACGCAAGTCTGGTTCAAGTGCTGGTGAGCGACATGGATTCCAAATATCGAGGCTTTGCTCTCGCCGTCGATCCCGATATAGGAATTCTGCTGAATCACATTATTGATATATGCGCTTTACTCGATGTGCCATTTGAAAAATGGTTCGCTGATTCTGGAATCAAGTCGGACAAAAACGATACAAAGCGTTATTTATTCAGAAAAGCGCAAATGACTGCCCATGTTACTCCCTAGCGTAGAGCAAATCATCCTAGACCACATCCAGGCCAACCGGAATATCCGCGAGTTTTGGCAGGGCAAGATTGTGAAGTGGCGGTCCGAGGGAAATAGCGAAGACAATGTCGCAATTGCGCTAGCCGAACATCTCCAGGTCGTTTACATGAGCGACGACTCGGCTCGTGAAGACCTCGAAGGTCTCATCGATTACGTCTCGCTGATGACAGCCGACTACAACTATGTCGCCTTCGCTTTGCTTGGCCGCGACTTCCGAACTGAAGCCGTCGCTGCAATGATTAAAGCCCCTCCGGGATGGCCCGAGCCATACTACGTTGGGAAAGACGGAAATACACTTGGCCCATACAGCTACGCTCAAATCAGAATCAAGTGGGCAGACGGGGAATTCATAGTCGAGGACAAAGCCTACCATGGACCATTGGGACAATGGCGACCTCTGCGAGAACTGGCTGAGCCCTGGACCGCGAAGGGATTTGAATCACCACCGCTAATTCCTCAGCTTGAGCAACCAAAGCGAACCAAGGGAACTAAGGACCGGCCCTTCCAAATTGCCGAGGATCAGTTCATACTCGCCGTAGTCCGAGCAGCAGTGGAGATCGACGGGCTCTTCGGGAAAAACATGTGGGAGCTGTCGTTCCAGTCCGACTACAAAGACGGGCTCCAGTGTTGGACGATAAAAGATCTGAGCAATAAATTTGAGGAGGTGTGGATTGCATCGCCCGGATTGGCTCCCGTCAAGATGCCGAACGGAGGTCCGAACCTCTTCGACTACATCACCCACAAAGACATCACGTTCTACCGGGAGTTTGTGCATCATGCGATTCGTCAAGGGCAGCTGGAGCGAGCGGCGGCTGCGGAAAAAGCCGCAACGAAACCCGACAAAGCCAAAGACTCAAACTTCACGATCTACGGTGGGTGTGGGTGCGCCATCCTCGGATTGGCGGGCATGGCGATTTTGGTTTTCGCATCCAGCACGGAAACGAGGATTGGGACCGTCGTGGTCGGCGTGATCCTCTTGATTGTTTTTGGCTCGCTCTCCCAATACTTCGACGAACGAAAAAAGAAAAATTCGGAAGGCAAGAAGACTTAAGGGGGCGCTGGAGGATTCATCCCACTGTTGCTGGGTGGCATGAAAGAACTTAATATGCTCAATCGAATTCAATTGCTAGCTATCGCCGTACTTGGTATCAGCATTGCACAGGGAGCGGACGACCTTCTCAAACATCGATTTGCCAACCCACCTGCGGAGACGAAACCTCGCTGCTATTGGTATTGGATCGATGGCCATATCACGAAGGAGGGCATCACCAAAGATCTCGAAGCCATGAATCGCGTGGGCATCGGCGAAGGGTATATCGGCATCATCGGCAAGCAAACTGACCCGCTGGAACCGAAAGCGCTCACGGATCCTTGGTGGAGCAATATCGAGCACGCGATCCGTGAGGGCGGACGGCTTGGCGTGGACATCGGTGTTTTTAACTCTCCTGGCTGGAGTCAGTCGGGCGGGCCATGGGTGAAGCCTGAGCAGGCGATGCGGTATGTCGTCTTGCCGGAGATCAAACTGCACGGTCCACAGCATTTTGAAGGCAAGGTGCCGACCCCTGGGGAGAACTTCCAGGATATCGCAGTGCTGGCATTTCCTGCGCCTGCGGGTGAAGGGGAGATTGCGAAAGAAACATCGCGTACGACGACAGCAGTGACGTTTGAGATGCCGACTCCTTTCACGGCACGAAGCGTGTCGGTTCAACTGAAAAAAGCGGTCAACGTCAAGGCCGAGTTACAGGTGTCGGACGACGGCAAACAATTTCGGACGATTAAGAAGTTCGATATCGATCGTCATAATATTTCACTGAATGTCGGCCCCGTGCCGCTGGCCCAGATTGCGGAATCCTTCCCCGAGACAAAGGCGCGGTATTTTCGCCTCAATTTCTCCGCGCCCTGTGAGCTCGGCGAAATCCGTATCTCGCCTGCGGCCCGGGTGGAGAGCTTCATGGATAAGCAGTTGGCTAAGGTCTTTCAGAGCCCGCAGCCGCCCTTTGATTTTTACACTTGGCCACAGCAGGCTGAGCCAAATTTACCGGAGTTGACCGTCAATCCGGGAGCTGTGC
>Ga0209697_10005029_pt1 | contig 16737 bp, 19 predicted proteins | sample AliMusrvi5mmetaG_FD_184115 | JGI IMG/M metagenome (GOLD analysis project Ga0209697, IMG submission 184115) | Freshwater lake bacterial and archeal communities from Alinen Mustajarvi, Finland, to study Microbial Dark Matter (Phase II) - Alinen... | ecosystem: Environmental > Aquatic > Freshwater...
ACCCGCGATCTCTTAAAAAACCTTTTCCCAAACCACGACTCCGTGACCCCCGTCCTCGTCGGTGGACAACAACGGATCTGTTCGGTCATTCGCAATGAACTCAACGGGCCGCGACTGCCTCTCCCCTACGGAAAAACAAGCGACTTCCGCTCGGAGAATAACAAGTTCCTGGTGAAATGGGTTCTTCTTTCCCCTGCCATCTTCCCAGAAATCGGCGATCACAAAGGCGGCTGGCACCCATCGTGGATAGATAATGAAGGCCATGTCCAGCTCCTCAACGGCCCTGGGAAGAATTTTGTTAAACGACATCCCGGACTTACCGAGGGCACCCGTATTGGAGCTACACTTGTGGCTGCCATGGTTGGCAAGCCGGTATCCGTTACAGGTTATGCACTGGACAGTGGCCTGGATGACCGACGCTCCGGCCCTAAACCCACCCACCTCGCCGTCCCTGCAGGCTCGGTTTATTACTTCGAATGCGAATCGGAAACCGCTGCTAAAGACCTCGCCAAGGCTCTAAACTGGCACGGTGACGACACCTCTGGAGCCAATATCTACAACCGCCGCTCCACCCTCATGGGAGAAAAGGGCTTCGGACTTGGAGTCTGCGGCACATGGACATTTCACGATGGAAATATTCCCGGACACACCCATGACTAACACTGCGCTTACCTATCTTCTATCCACAATAAACAATCCTTAACCCACCATGAACACCAAACTCCTCTACCTCTTCACCCGCACGCCCCTCCACGTCGGAGCGGGTGCCAGCGTTGGTGCTATCGATCAACCAGTCCAACGAGAGCGTCACACTCGCTATCCCATCATACCCGGAAGTTCTATCAAGGGAGTGCTTCGGGATCACTTTGAGCGTGATCCCGAGACAAAATCGGCAATTACCGATCTCTTCGGCAAAGGCAACGAGGATGGGGACAAGGATTTTCATGCCGGGAAAATTTCATTTGGCGAAGCGCACCTCATTCTTTTTCCGGTCCGTTCCGCAAAGGGTTCCTACGCCTTAGCCACTTCCCGTCTCGCTTTGGACCGTTTGAAACGCGAAACCGGACTTCCTCTGACCGTTCCAAGCGAGCCAGAGGATCACCATTGTCTTGCGGGTGACCGCATTGTCATCATGCCTGCACAGAAAGGGGGAAAGGCGGTCGTGCTTGAAGAATACCGCTTTGAGGTGGACGGCGCGTTTCCTTCCGAGTGGGCAGAGCATCTCTCTACGGTACTTGACGATGCCGTGCTACGGGGTGCGCACGCTCGTTTTGTCCTTCTCTCTGACGGTGATTTTAGCCACTTTGCGGAGAACGCTTGTCAAGTCAGCCAGCACGTGCGCATCGACGACAAGACCGGCACTGCTGAAGACGGTGGTTTGTTCAATGAGGAAACCGTTCCCAGTGAAGCCCTTTTCGCTTCCGTTCTTGCCGAGTTACGTCCGCCGGAAAATGGCAACCCAGTTTTCAAAAAGTTAGAGCGCGAACAACTCGTCCAGTTCGGAGGCAGCGGCACCACAGGACTGGGATTCTGCACCACCAAACTCGTCTAACTCCAAACCACTCACCCAAATCACGCATGAAGAATCTCGACCAAATCCGCGCCCGTAATGCCCTGAAATTCGCGAACGATTGCGGCAATGAAGTTTGTGGACCGCAGGGTGGGGAGGTGATCAAGAAGCTCCCCTCGCTCATTCTCAATCACGGGCTGCTTGCCACAGCCGCCTACTCATACACGGAAAAGCGTGGTTGGCAGCTCACCTTTGACGCAATAGCAGAGCACCTATCTGATTCTGACATCCATATCCTACCTACAGGGGCCATCACACGACAAAAATTGATGGATTGGCTTAGCGGCGGTGAGGCGACCAGTGAGTCCTTAAAACTGGCCACTTCCGAGACCATGGCATGGCTCGGTTTCGCCCGCCGTTTCGTCAAAAAGCCCGACAAAACTCCGCCCTCAAACTGATTTATGGCACGCATTGCAATAACATCCGATGTCGCCAGTCTCATTGGGGACTTTGCCGAAAAGGTTGAAAACCGCTCCCTCTTACTCGACAAGTTTGTCTTCCACAAAAGCTGGCCTGTCGAAAATGATGAGCATGGGAGAACCATAAAGTGGGACGATGCCTTACGCTGGAGTTTCATGCGTCTAGCAGACAATGGAGCCACCGTTCTCAAGCAGGAAGCTAGAAAACTGCGGGATGCTGCTGCAGGAAGGAATATCGAGCAAGCCAATCGGGATCGCAAACTTGCAGAGGCTGCTATTGCCGATAAACTCAGTAATATCACACCTCCTGTCCGAGATATTGCTGAGCTTCGTGCCCAGCACACGCGCCGTTTTCTCGCCCTATTCCAGACCTGGCCGTCCGATAGCCGGGCTATAATGATCGCCAAACTGGAAGGTCGCCTTGCCATCAATCTCTCCGATGGCCTTGTCCAGAATGCTAACATCTGTCTCGACCGAGTTTTCGGCCTCCCCTACATCCCGGGTTCTGCCGTAAAAGGAGTTTGCCGTCACGCGGCATTGGAAGAACTTCGCCTGGCAAGTGGCAGTGAGCGTCGTCGCATTTTTGATCTTGTGTTGCGCGTTTTCGGCGCATCATCGAACGACTTCTCCCCGCCTAAACAGGGACGTGGGGATGTCACAAACCCTGCAGGAGCACTGCATGACTATCTCGACATCGTGAATGATCCTTGCGATGTGAAAGGGGCGGTCACTTTTCTACCAGCTTGGCCCTACGATGCCGCGAAGATCGTAGTGGACCTGACAAACGTCCACACTCCAGACTACTACCGCACAGGTAACGTCGAAGACTTGGCCAAAGAAAAACCGCGTCCCAATCCTTTTCCTGTGGTTGAATCCGGTGCCCGTTTTGCCTTCTCAGTGGTCCTTAATGGCATGGACGAGGACTCGGAACTGCTCCGGAAGACCACATCATGGCTGCACACCGCCCTAACGGTTCATGGCCTTGGAGCCAAAACGAGTGCCGGATACGGCTGGTTTTCCGTGGACGACCATGCGCTTTCACAACTCATGGCCGACATCCGCGGTGACGATGAAAAAGCCGAGCGTGAAGCTCAAGAACTGGCTGATTCCCAAGCCAAGTCCGCAGCGGAAGCCAAGCGTATTGAGTCCCTAACACCAGAGGAGTTGGCCAAGGACCAACTTTTGGAACTCAATGACCAGCAGTTTTCCGATTTCGTGAAATCGCTATCGACCAAGTCCGATATCCAACAAAAAGCCTGCATCAGTCTTCTAAGGGAAAATAAAACCAAGCGTGAGCGTTGGAAGACTTGGAAGAAGAATAACAAAAAGGACCTCACGACCCCAATTCTGCAAGTGCTCGACGAACTGGGGCTTCCGCCACTTCCATAAGAAAACCATCATTTTCCATCATTTGCACCATGCTCCCCGCATCACACCATATCGAGTTCATTACCCCCTTGTTCAGCAAGGGCTTCTATGACGACCTCCCGGAGATTCGGTCACCCTCCATCCGTGGTCAGCTTCACTATTGGTTCCGTGCTCTTGGTGGCAAGATCGCTGAAGAAACGTCCATCTTTGGTGGGGTGCATGGAGGAGCTACTGCCAGCAAGGTAACCGTTCGAGTCTCCAATGTGACTGGTAAGGCAGAGACAAGGGCTACCCTGCCTCACAAACGCGGCGGGGAAGCATCCCTTAAGATGAGTTTTCTACCCGGCACCCGTTTCACGCTTCACCTTATGCCACGGCTTGGCGGAATCGATGATCGACTCAAGTCAAAGTTCGATGCCGCTTTGGAAGCATGGTTGCTCATGGGAGGATTGGGGCTTCGCACTACTCGAGGAGCCGGAAGCTTCCGATGGCAACCCGCAGCGGACACCTCCGGGCCCGTGCCTCCACAGACTTTCAGTGAATACGATCTCCGTTGCCGCGCCCTCCTTGAAAAAGCGCCTCTGCGCTTTGCTCTCCTAGACGAGGAATACTCCAGCGCAGAATTAGCCCGCCACGATTGCTCAGACACCATCGGCGGATCAAATGACCACCCGGGACAGGAATCGCTTGCAGGCATACGCGATCCATTGGGTCGCATCCGCCCCACAAGAAAAACATCGCCGTTACGCTTCCGCGTGGTTGGCATGGAAGGGAAGTTCCGCATCGCTGCCCTCTGGGACACCCGCACCGCAGTAACCATGAACGGCGATTCCGATCTCAAGGATGCCATTCGGCTCCTCGTTGGAAAAGACAAAGCAATCGGATACCAACTCGAAAAATCCTCGCTGGCTATTTGAAACAATCGATGACAAGTCCTCTCAAAGTCCTCCTAGCCGGTCCTCCCAGGTCTGGCAAATCCTGCCTTCGATACGCCTTGAAAGAAGCCCTCATGGCACGCCAACCAGCTTGCCCATACCCCTATGTCATTACCGCCTGCCCGGATGGTGAGGGAGCGTGGTTCCACGAGACTGCGGCAGCAAATCCTGAACTTGCTCAACAACTCAAGAGCGAAAATAAGACGCCATTCACATCGGCACATGCTGACCGTTACGCAGCCGAAGTTAGAGATTGCTTGCTCCCATTCTTCTTCATCGACATCGGCGGACGCATCAGTGATGAGAACATTCGGATTTGCGCCAATGCCACCCACGCCATTCTTATCGCGGCGAATCCCACGGATTTGAGTGAGTGGAGAACCTTTTGCCGAAGACTCAATATTGCTATCCTTGCCGAACTAGAAAGCGACTACCATGGTTCAGAGGACAGGCCACTTCTGCTGGGAGTTGACGGCATCCATCGTGGTTCAATCCACTACCTTGAACGCGGCGACACCACGCTTCCATCACGCCCCACCGTCCAAGCCCTCGCCGATGTCATAACATGCTTTTTCAAAACTACCACACTATGAGCACCTACAATATTGAACTGAAAGAAAATGGCACGCTTCTAAAAATTAGCTGGGGGGAACAAGCCACTAACGACCTCATCGTTCAAGACGCCGATGCCAGACTCCACGAACTTCAGAAAACCGGCGAATTGACGGGAGGACCGCTGATACGCGTGAACGGCCCTGCCAGTCTCCCTGTAGCTATGGTCATCTCTCACCATCTCCTCCATCTTTACGAAACCGTCGCGGTATTTGATCCAAAACTCGGAAAATACGTTGTTGTGTCTGCCCATGGTGGTCCTCATACATTGGGCAATCTTATCGACTAAACGCCGATGCTCACCGCTCCTCCCTCAGGGCGGATTTCGCACTTCTCATTGCAGCACCGAATCGCCAGGTCCAAGGTTGTGATGAGGTGTGGTCAGCCACTTGCCAAAAGAGATGGCCGAAAGGCGCTGGTGACTTACCACCAACAGTCTGAGCTTGCGCCAAGATCTTGTTGTCCCAAGTGGACATCCCGCCGAAAGGCATTGGTGACCACGCGAGCATCTGCTCGCATGCAGACGGCGTCTCCGCCGGTCCCGAGTGGACATTCTGCCGAAAGGCATTGGTGACGGGTTGTACGCGACGACCACCGGAGCACTTTCGTACCCCAGTCCCAAGTGGACATCCCGCCGAAAGGCATTGGTGACAGTTGCCCAGGGTGCAGTAGTTGCCCAGCTTGCAGCAGGTCCCAAGTGGACATCCCACCGAAAGGCATTGGTGACGGCGCGGAGGGCGCTGAGGTTAGGCGCTGAGGTTTATGAGGTCCCAAGTGGACATCCCGCCGAAAGGCATTGGCGACAATCGGTGATTTCCACCGGTTCGGTGAGGGTGGATGCGTCCCAAGTGGGCATCCCGCCGAAAGGCATTGGTAACTGCGGCCTCTGGCCCTGTGATGTGGCCTATCTTCTTCATCGTCCCAAGTGGACATCCCGCCGAAAGGCATTGGTGACACGCTTTGGCAACAGCACTCCTTGCTGTTCCCTTTCCAGTGTCCCAAGTGGACATCCCGCCGAAAGGCATTGGTGACACCACATCATCAGACTGTCTGGAGCCACCATTCCTTGGTCCCAAGTGGACATCCCGCCGAAAGGCATTGGTGACGAAATCAGCAGGATAACAATCATGGTGTGTTTTTGTTGGGTCCCAAGTGGACATCCCGCCGAAAGGCATTGGTGACACCGGCGTTTGGTATCTGCGAGATCGGAGTATTCATATCGTCCCAAGTGGACATCCCGCCGAAAGGCATTGGTGACACGATACCAAACAGAGTGGGAAACACAGGTGTTACGCTGTGTCCCAAGTGGACATCCCGCCGAAAGGCATTGGTGACGTGAACAGGGTTAGCAAAACAGTCTTGCTTCTATCGGTGGGTCCCAAGTGGACATCCCGCCGAAAGGCATTGGTGACAAAATGATTTCCTCGGTCCTCCTTTGTCCTCCTTGTCTTGTCCCAAGTGGACATCCCGCCGAAAGGCATTGGTGACTCCTTGACGAAGGTCAGCAACGCCATCACGCTGGTAATATGTCCCAAGTGGACATCCCGCCGAAAGGCATTGGTGACATGTAGTGAGGTGTAGGCGGAGTTGAGTAGTCAGAAGAGTGTCCCAAGTGGACATCCCGCCGAAAGGCATTGGTGACACCAGATCATCACGGTGGATGCGATAGGACATGTGCGGTCGTCCCAAGTGGACATCCCGCCGAAAGGCATTGGTGACCCCGGCTGCTGCGAACGGCTTCCACACTCCGTCGATGTTGTCCCAAGTGGACATCCCGCCGAAAGGCATTGGTGACTCGCGGTGTGTTTATAGCCATCAACCCGGGTAGGCTGAGTCCCAAGTGGACATCCCGCCGAAAGGCATTGGTGACTTACGGGGATGTATTTCGTCGTCATGGTTTTGCTTAGTTGTCCCAAGTGGACATCCCGCCGAAAGGCATTGGTGACTCAGCATAACGCACATAGTAGCCGCCAATTTCATAGTCGGTCCCAAGTGGACATCCCGCCGAAAGGCATTGGTGACCATATCGCAGACGCGTTGCCTCCATACCTTGAGGCTATCGGTCCCAAGTGGACATCCCGCCGAAAGGCATTGGTGACACGGTCGCAAAGGGGCGCGGAGAAGAAGGGTTTTTTTGTCCCAAGTGGACATCCCGCCGAAAGGCATTGGTGACGAGGAGGAGTCCGAGAATGGCGGCAGCTACTAGCCCGAGTCCCAAGTGGACATCCCGCCGAAAGGCATTGGTGACGCTAGACCACAAGTGCCTTATCAACGACCAGGCTGAGTCCCAAGTGGACATCCCGCCGAAAGGCATTGGTGACTCAACCAGAAACCGATGCCTCAAACATCGACACCTTTGGGTCCCAAGTGGACATCCCGCCGAAAGGCATTGGTGACAATTTCTAACATTGGTTTAAGAACACACGGATTTTCCGTCCCAAGTGGACATCCCGCCGAAAGGCATTGGTGACTTGTTTTGGGCGTTGGCGGCAGCGACTTGATCCGGACCTAGTCCCAAGAGGACCTCCCGCCGAAAGGCATTGGTGACGGATATGCCGAGTCAACCTACGCGAGACATATTCTAACGCGTCCCAAGTGGACATCCCGCCGAAAGGCATTGGTGACTTGTGTTTTCATGATGTCGATTATGGTTTGGTTCAGGTGTCCTCAGTGGACTCACTGCCGAAAGGCATTGGTGACCCGTTCGCCCGCGCCGCCTCGGATTTGGCATCGCTTTTTGTCCTCAGTGGACTCACTGCCGAAAGGCATTGGTGACGCCCCGTTCGTCCGCGCGGCTGCGGATTTGGCCTCGGAGTCCTCAGTGGACTCACTGCCGAAAGGCATTGGTGACTTTGATAGTGGGTTGTATAAAACGATTGTGTCTTTCGTCCTCAGTGGACTCACTGCCGAAAGGCATTGGTGACCCGTTCGCCCGCGCCGCCTCGGATTTGGCATCGCTTTTTGTCCTCAGTGGACTCACTGCCGAAAGGCATTGGTGACGGTGTTCCCCTTTTGCAAGGTAATCGCCAGAAAATCCGTCCTCAGTGGACTCACTGCCGAAAGGCATTGGTGACGCCCCGTTCGTCCGCGCGGCTGCGGATTTGGCCTCGGAGTCCTCAGTGGACTCACTGCCGAAAGGCATTGGTGACGCATCGCAAATATCGAAAATCTTGCGGCTAACAGTCCCGTCCTCAGTGGACTCACTGCCGAAAGGCATTGGTGACATTCCAGTTTTTCAATCGTTCCGCCGCTCACTATAATGTCCTCAGTGGACTCACTGCCGAAAGGCATTGGTGACAGGACGTCGGCGAGGCTGTCTTTGACTTCACCAACGGTGTCCCAAGTGGACATCCCGCCGAAAGGCATTGGTGACTCACATACCAGTTCGTCGTTGGGACACCATCAACTAAGTCCCAAGTGGACATCCCGCCGAAAGGCATTGGCGACACATAATACACGGCCACCTTTCGGCAGCCATCATTAAGGTCCCAAGTGGACATCCCGCCGAAAGGCACACACCCTCTTCAAGAGGAAAGTGATAGTGTGCGATTGACTCCACTCAGTCACTCAATACCCTGCATCTCAACACCCCCCAATAACTGGGGGGTGGTCAAATCTAACGATCCAACGTAAAACACTATGGCTCTGGACCCTCCATCAGAAATTCGCGCGGTACACGATATTACAACCGAGGAAATCGAAGGCATCCGCAACTTCATTCAAGGAGCGGTTTATTGTTGGGTAAAGAACCGACCAGACGAACAATTTGCGTTGAGGGATCTTGTTGGCGGAGAGAATTTTGAATGGGCGGGAACTCCCTTGTATTGCCTGTATGAGAAGCACATCCAAAAAGGGAAATCGGAAGAAGATGCAATCACCAGAGCTGCTATAGACGCAGGATGGTTGTTGAAGTCGGTCGTCAACGACGATAAACGGAATTTCATTCCAGGCGTTGCGGGCCTTGCGAATGGTTATCGCTGGCGTGGTGGAGAACCTTAAACCACACCGGAAAGCTCACCCGGGTAATCCGCTGGCTTAGCAGAAACAGGACCAACGACCTTATCTCTAGGAAAAACCTCTACTGCGAAGACATTACTGGCATTTGGGGTCTCTTTCGCTCGCGCTTTGTGAGTGTCAAAAATCACCCTAAACAAGAGCTCGGTCAAAATGGAACTCTTGCACTTACGACCCCTAAGCGATATTTTTCACACGGCCCCAAAGGACCTTTATTGCCGAAAGGCACTGGTGACGCGACGATGTCTGTGATGATTTCTGCCTGTTCATGGAACCAACTAGATTCGTCGCCGAAAGGCATTGGTGACCCGGCGGCCTCGTATGGAGTTAGAGACTTCGTCCGCAGATGTCCCAAGTGGACATCCCGCCGAAAGGCATTGGTGACATCATGATTTCCCTCCACCAATCCCGCTCTATCCAGCGTCCCAAGTGGACATCCCGCCGAAAGGCATTGGTGACATCATGATTTCCCTCCACCAATCCCGCTCTATCCAGCGTCCCAAGTGGACATCCCGCCGAAAGGCATTGGTGACCACGCCGCCCGCCTGATATTCTCCGCCCTTGACTTCGCGTCCCAAGTGGACATCCCGCCGAAAGGCATTGGTGACTATCCATCGGCGCGCTAATAAGCGGCACCCTGGCAGAGTCCCAAGTGGACATCCCGCCGAAAGGCATTGGTGACTTTTCGGCTAACTCGGGGACGTCTCTGTCCGTGAGAAAGTCCCAAGTGGACATCCCGCCGAAAGGCATTGGTGACACGTTCAAGGAGACAGAGTTTAGAACAATCGGTTGGGTCCCAAGTGGACATCCCGCCGAAAGGCATTGGTGACGCGATTTAGTTAGCCGCAGAAATGGCGGGTTTTACGGGGTGTCCCAAGTGGACATCCCGCCGAAAGGCATTGGTGACTCTCCTTGATTTCCTCAAGGCGCAACATCCATGAATATCGTCCCAAGTGGACATCCCGCCGAAAGGCATTGGTGACATGATATCACCACTGCTCCCTTGGGATGGATAATCGAGTTGTCCCAAGTGGACATCCCGCCGAAAGGCATTGGTGACTTGCCTTTGCGGTGAGTTTTTCGCACAAGGCTTCATGCGTCCCAAGTGGACATCCCGCCGAAAGGCATTGGTGACAGTAGTTTTATGGTGCCAGACAAAGTGGCAGCAATTGTCCCAAGTGGACATCCCGCCGAAAGGCATTGGTGACTAGTCGGCATACCGGTTTATTCTTATCTTCTTTCACAAATGTCCCAAGTGGACATCCCGCCGAAAGGCATTGGTGACTTTGAACAAACCATACCGCATACCTCCCATCAAAAGTCTGGTCCCAAGTGGACATCCCGCCGAAAGGCATTGGTGACGCTGACTCGGGACATCAAGATTCCAGTTACGGAAGTCGGTCCCAAGTGGACATCCCGCCGAAAGGCATTGGTGACACTGATTGGATTTGTCAGGCTGATTCCTACGGAGGCGGGTCCCAAGTGGACATCCCGCCGAAAGGCATTGGTGACCTGTGAAAAACACCAGGAAGAAGAATAGGTACATGATAGGTCCCAAGTGGACATCCCGCCGAAAGGCATTGGTGACATAAAGCTCGTACGATCGTGTCCAACTTTCGCGACTACGGTCCCAAGTGGACATCCCGCCGAAAGGCATTGGTGACACATACTTGCAAAGCTCGACGAGCATCTCCACCTGATCTGTCCCAAGTGGATATCCCGCCGAAAGGCATTGGTGACAAGAGGCTGCGGGAAGGATTCCCGCGCCACGGTTTAGGTCCCAAGTGGACTTCTCGCTGAAAGGCATTGGGGATGTGTGAAGGCCATTGGTATGGTGTCGGTTACGCAATGCGTGGGCTGGTTTTTGGGGGGGAGTAGGAATCGACCGCTTGCGCGGATGAGTTCATCGCTTAGGTTGGCCGGATGAAACTACCCAGCATTCTCATGGCCGCCGCCACCCTCAGCGTCAACGCGGCGGATCTGACCACCATTCCCTTCAAGACGATCACCGGCAAGGACGCCTCGCTCTCCGATTACAAGGGCAAGGTGGTTCTCGTGGTCAATACCGCATCCAAATGCGGCAATACCCCGCAATATGCGCCGCTTGAGGCGCTCCAGAAAAAATATGAGGCCCAAGGTTTCACCGTGATTGGTTTCCCTTGCAACGACTTCGCCAGCCAGGAACCCGGCACGGCAGGGGAAATCCAACAGTTCTGCCAAAGCACATATGCAGTCACCTTTCCGTTGATGGAAAAAATCCACGTCAAGGGGCCTGAACAACACCCGCTCTATGCCGCACTCACCGGCAAGGACGGTGCATTTCCCGGCGATGTGAAATGGAACTTCGGCAAATTCCTGATCGGCAAGGACGGCAAGGCCATCGCCCGTTTCGAGCCCGGCCAAAAGCCGGATTCACCCGAGATCGTCTCTGCCATTGAAAAAGCCTTGGAGCATTGAGGCTGGATGAAGAATGCCTCGCGCAAAGGCGCAGAGCCGCAAAGGAAGATAGGATATTGGGATATAGAGGAACCGTGGATGAAAGCGGATAAGACCGCGTGAACGCGGAACTCCGAACAATAATACCATTTCCTTAAATTAATGTGACACCTGAGTTTTCGGCGTAGCGTTTGCTTGAAACAGCATCCACTCTCGACCGATCAAGCGCAGGACTGCGGTGGCATCGTCCCAGTAACGCTGCAACGTGGGTAGTGTGGCGTCTCGCAACGCCTCAACGGTATGGAAAACCCGGTTGCCAATGTCATCCTTCACTATGTCCCAAAGCTGTTCGCACGGGTTGAGCTCTGGACTATAAGGGGGCAGATCGATGATTCTCACACGCGAGGGCAGCCGGGAGTCGCCGTCTCGCAAGTGGAAGCCGGCCTGATCGCGGATGACAACATGGATTGCCTCGGAGTCAACCCGCGTGAGATCTGATAGATACTCATGGTCCCACTCCAAGTTTACGGATGGGAACTGGCAGAAATGAGCTTGTCCACTCACCACATCGAGCGATCCATAGAGATAGTCCCACTCGTATTTGATCTGTCGCGTAACCACGGGGCGCTGACCTTTGATGCTCCAGAGGCGGCGCATTTCGGTGTGAAGTCCAAAGCGTGCTTCATCCATCACCCAGATCTTCACCTTGCTCCCAGCTGGGATTTCCAAGGCTTCCAAGCGCTGGCCAAGCTCATTGCGAAATGCCTCGGCTGCCGCAGGATCTTTTTTGGAGTGACTGGGGCGCGGTACCAACAGCACTCCTCCGAGTTTTTTTATCCAAGCCCAAACTGTTTTGTAGGGACGTTTGATACCATCTTTTTGTTCGAGCCAGCGTTGTGCTTGCACGACGGTTGTGAACTCATTTGATTTTAGCTTCTTCTCCAACTCCGCAAGAACTTCTGCAGCAACCCCGCGGCATGTTCCCTCCTGAGGGCCAGGTTTGCCCCGTTGGAGAAGTGCATCCAAACCACCCTCGCGCACCGCCTTGAACCATCTGAAGAGATGAGGTCGTGCCACTCCGCATAGATCGGCAATCTCGGCAGAAGTTGATTTTCCTTTGGCCGCAAGTTTTACGGCAAGTAGCCGATTCTTGCGCCAACCGTCAGGCTCTTTCGCGTGTCGGGCGTCAATCACTGCCGCAACTTCAGGACAACCAAGCTTCATTTTTTGACCGGACATGCCGATAGTTTAACAAATCCTTAAACCTTGTCACTTTATTTCTGGGAAATGGTATGAGGGAGGTGTGGTGGTCAGCAAGGCTGGTAGTTACACCTTCACCGCCGCGGGTGATAGGACTTTGGTTGCCAATTTCCAACCGACGACACTTTCCAACTGGAAGGCGGCTCATTTTACCTCGGTAGAATTAACCGATCCGACTGTCAGCGGCGCCAATGCGAATCCCACCAAGGATGGAATACCCAACCTGCTTGGCTATGCATTCGGCCTTGACCCGAAAGTTCATCATGACCATTCCACCCTGCCAAAAGTAGGAAAGAATGGCAATAGCCCCGCCCTGACTTACACGCGCAATATGGTGGCCACAGATCTGGTTTACACAGTAGAAATCTCCAGCGACATGAAGACTTGGTATTCTGGAGCCACCTATACTTCTAATCCCGTGGTGCTGAGTGATAATGGTTTCACTCAATCCGCGCAAGTCACGGTGCTGTCCCAACCCGCGCCAACGAGTCGTTGTTATATGCGCCTTCGCGTTACCGGCCCATAAGTTGCCAACAACCTTTTTGGATTCCGCTCTCCGCAGGAATGCGGAATCCGCTTCCAGAGCTTCGTCAGGCCCCGGACATGCAGCTCAGGGCGATCTCATTCGGCAACCCGTGCGAGTCGGGCAGCATTGGCAAGATTGCTGTTGCCAGCATGCAGAGGTGACCTTAGCTTCTTAACACCCCGCACCCCACACCCATATGAAAACCACTGAAATGCTCGGAATGATTGGCACGCAAGACATGATCCTGTTTTTTCTTGTGGTGCTGTTGCTCTTTGGTGCGAAGAAGCTGCCGGAACTGGCACGTGGGCTTGGCAAAACCATGGGTGAGTTCAAAAAGGCCCGTGAAGAGTTCGATCGTGAAATCACCCATGTCATAGCCCAAGGCGAGACCGAAGCGAAAGCCAAAGATCCTCTGGCTAAAGAAGAACCGGTGGTGAAAGAAGCCGAAGCCAAAGAAGTTTCCGTGGTCAAAGAAGACTCTGTGGTCAAATAGCTGCGCTTGAAGCCATGTGCTCACTCTTCCCCCATGTGAATCACGGGGGACTCCCTGTGCTGCCAATACAGGCGGCACTGGAGCAGAGGTGGAAGGGTGTTTAGCGTGAAGGCGCCAAGCACAAATGGGGGAATGGAAACGGCATGTGGTTCTCATTTTCCTGTTCAGGATCAGTTGAAATCCCATTCACAGAAGAGGCGGCGAGCTGAATGCCCGCCGCCTCTCTGAGGTTTGTTCCGTAAAACAGGTTTATGGGGTTTGCACCACCTTCAGGCGAGCGAACACCTTGGTCTGCCCGCTGGGGTAGGTATAGGTGATGGTATCACCATACGAAACCGATCCAAGTGTGGGGGAGCCCCATGTGACCAGATCGGTGGATTCCTCGATGGCGTAGGCGATGTTGGAATCACCCTTGGCCATCGTTCCCTTGGTGAAGCTCAGAGAGCTGCCACTGTGGGTGCCTGCTGGTTGGGTCGATACCGTCGGATTGAGATCCAACGCATATTTGACAAGGTTGGTGATACCATCTCCGCTCGGGTTGCCGGTTGGAGTGGAGTCAGACAAACCAGGATACCCTGCTACCCACGCCGTGTAGGAATTGGCGGCGGCTCGCGTGACTGTCGTCGTGTAGGTCGTTGTGGTCACGCCATCCTGTGCGGTCACCAAGGTGGTGATCGTGTTGGTTCCCACGGATAGCGAGATGGATCCACTGGCGGAACCTGATGTGACAGTCGTTCCGTTGACTTTGACCGTGGCGGTTGTGTCGGTCACAGTGGGTGTCACCGTGAGAGAGGACGTGGCATTGGAAACGCTGGCCGTGTAACTTGTCGTTCCAGTGGCAAAGGTTGGGCTCAAGGTGCCGGAACTCAGAGCCAGATCGGATAGCGTGGACACTGTGGAAAGCGGAGCGGGCAGCACGGCCTGCCAGTATGCACCGAAGCGCAGTTCGTCCAAGTCGTCGCCGGCTTGCTCATGGAAAATGCGGATCTCGTTGAAGCTGGTGCCAAGATTGACCGTCCAGGTGCCGGGACCCGTGGGGTCCACGGTGCCGGTGGATAGGACAGCATCGGGTGACGGTATGGTCGTGCTCACGGTGGGATCCACCCACATCGAGACGGTTTTAGCGACGGGATCGAACTTATAGACGAGCAAGTGGGTGGCGGAGTCCGCTGCGGCGGTGACTCCGGTCCATGTGTGATAAGAGCCGCTCGAAGTGCTGATGCCGAATTGACCGCCACCCGAGAACATTCCCCATCCGCCGGTCACTCGGCCGAACAAACAACCATCAGATCCGGACACTCGCAATTCAGGACCACAACGCACGGTAGTATGTCCATGCATATTGATCAACATGCTCATGTAATAAGCAGTGGTGCCAGGGATCGCAACGATACCTCGCAGATTGGTGCCGCCGCCAGCCGTATGGAGATCGCCTGTGCCCGCCGTGGCCAGTCCGGTATATGTGAGACCGGTGCCGACTGTATCCGAGCTGGTAGTGGTCCAACTTGATCCAGTGGCAAAGCCGGTGCCGCCATTTTGCCCAGTGATGGAAGCGCCCGAGGTGTAGTTGAAGCCCTCTGTAAGCCAAGAAGGTAAGGATGTTGGAGTAGCCACAGCGGTGATGGTGAACTTATTGCTCAAATAACTGGCCGTGAACCAGTAACTGCCCGCTTGCAAATAGCCGCCCTCCGCCAGACCGAAGAAAGTGCCGCTAATGGGATTGGTGCTGTTGATGATCGTATAGACATCGCCGACCGACGGAGAGACGCCGCTCACACTGGCGCTGAAGGTGGCTGCACTATCAATCTGGACCGTGGTTGCATTGATAGGACTGATGCCTGTGGAGTCGATGGTCACATTCAGAGCGGCGGTGCTGCTACCCGCAGCCCATGGTCCGTGGTCGGAGAGAAAATGTCCGCCCGCGTAGAGGACACCGGCGTTGATAGACAGATTGCCACCGGTAATGTTGAGCACTCCGTTGCCGTTGGGAGAGCCCCAGCAATCGCGTGTGCCGATGTAAATCGGCTCTGCTGGGATATTGATCGTGCCGTAGCCACTGAGTGACATGACGCCATGGTTGCCCGAGTTGCCGCCGATGGCTATGCCGGATCCAACGGTGGTGCCGCCGGTGGCGACAATGCTCGGGCCGGGGGACGCCCCGCCGAAGTTGTACGTTCCCACGTTGCCGGTACTGCCAGCAGAGCAACCGACCAAAATCCACATGGCGTCACCTGTGTTATACGTTTTGATCAGTCCGGCGGTATGGTTGAAGGTTCCACGGGCATTATTGAAATACCATGAAGCCCCCGCGCAAACTGTGTCGTTGTTGCTAGATATCTGATTAGTTATGTTAAGGACAGCAGGTGCTCCCGAGGCACTGCCAACCATCAACTGCCCCACGTTCACATTCGCGGTTTGGCTCACGACGGCTCCGGGGGTCTCGATATCCCATTCGTTGTTCCATGAGAGAGACCCGGTAACTGTGGGAGTCCATTGAGTGATGTCATTCAAATTCCCGCTGGAGGCACCATTCCATTTGTAGTCGGCGGCAAACAGGCTGGTTCCCATCATGCAGGATAATCCAGCAATCAGGAGGGATTTTGGAATCGGCTTTCTAAGCCGGTTCTTTGGGTTTTTCGGGGTTGGATTCATATGGTTGGTTTTGGGGGTCAAGTTTGCGGGTGATGGTTTAGGACAAAGCTATGCCAAATACTAATGAGTCCGTATTTAGAGGGACGCAAAAATCATCTATCGGCACGGTAAAAGAGCTTCAATTTTCATGATATATGGTCCTTACAATTATGGACTCATTAGTAAGTAGGCAAATTCCATATCACACTTACTGTAACTAGGTGCCCTGTCGATCCTAATTTTTGGATATTACTGAAATGATTTTGGCGTGAATCCCTATTGAAAAAGCCTGTGGCCAGGGCTGGGAAAGAAGGTAAATCCCAACAACACAAGAGGCGGCGAGCTGAATGCCCGCCGCCTCTCTGAGGTTGGTTCTATGAAACAGGTTTACGGGGTTTGCACCACTTTAAGGCGTGCGAAGACCTTGGTCTGCCCGCTGGGGTAGGTGTAGGTGATGGTGTCACCATAGGAAA
>Ga0209697_10005031_pt1 | contig 16734 bp, 15 predicted proteins | sample AliMusrvi5mmetaG_FD_184115 | JGI IMG/M metagenome (GOLD analysis project Ga0209697, IMG submission 184115) | Freshwater lake bacterial and archeal communities from Alinen Mustajarvi, Finland, to study Microbial Dark Matter (Phase II) - Alinen... | ecosystem: Environmental > Aquatic > Freshwater...
CTCGCAGAGGAAATTATTCTCCAAGATGCTTTTGTGCTTGCGGAAAACTTTGATCAGTGATTAGCCTATAATGCCGTTTTCTTTCTGGTACCGATTATGAACGGTAGTAGGATTTATAGAGGAAATTTACTAAAAAGGATGGCTCAACCGGCGGGTAAAACCTGTTTTGGCAAAATTATTCCGTAAATTTGCTTAAAAAAGAGCACATGATCAAATCCATGACAGGTTACGGGAAATCAATGCTTGATATTACCGGGCGAAAACTGACCATCGAAATAAAGACGCTAAACAGCAAGCAGCTTGATCTGAACCTGAAGATACCCGGTTATTTCCGAGAAAAGGAATGGGAGGTACGAACGTTGCTTACCCAGAAACTGGAGCGCGGAAAGGTTGATTTTTATATCGCCACCGAAGTGACGGGTGAGATGCTTAGCTACTCCATCAACCATGCGCTAGCAAAAAAGTACCACGAAGAGTTGAAAAACCTGTCGGATGCCCTGGAAGAACAATACCCGGCAGACATGCTTTCACTGGTCGTCAAGATGCCTGATGTAATGCAGACCAGCCGCGATGAGATGAATGAACATGACTGGGAATCCATTATGCCGGTCATCAGGGAGGCAATTGCCCAGGTCGATGAATTCCGCCAGGATGAAGGAAGGATTCTTGAGGATGACATGCTCCGCCGCGTCCATTCTATCCTGCAACTCCTCGAAATGATCGAACCCTTCGAGAAAAACCGTATGGCCGAACTCCGGGAAAGGCTGTTGCGCGATTTTGCCAAATACAAAAGCGATTTTAACGGTGCCGCACCCGACCAGAACCGCTTTGAGCAGGAGCTCATCTATTATCTTGAAAAACTTGATGTCACCGAGGAAAAGGTACGCCTGCTCAAACATTGCGAGTATTTCCTGGAGACCCTGCACGAAGCGGGAGCCCAGGGCAAAAAACTGGGATTCGTTACCCAGGAGATGGGCCGCGAGATCAATACCATCGGATCAAAGGCAAGCGATGCTGAAATTCAGAAAATCGTGGTCCGGATGAAGGATGAACTGGAGAAGATAAAGGAACAACTGGGAAACATTTTGTAGCGAATGCAGGAATGCAGTCAATGCTGGCAGAAAAATGATCCGGAGTTCTATGTGAGCGTTGATTTGACGGCTGGGGGCCGAACAGGGGTAACAGCATCAATAACAATTAAAAATTAACTTCAGGATTATGCAGGGAAAGGCGATTATCGTTTCCGCGCCGTCAGGAGCAGGAAAAACCACCATCGTTAAACATCTGCTGTCAACGGTTCCGCGGCTTGCATTTTCTGTTTCAGCCTGCAGCAGGGAGCGGCGGAAAGAGGAAACAGAGGGCAGGGATTACTACTTTATCTCCGTCGGACAGTTTAGGGAAAAAATCGCCCACGATGATTTTGTGGAATGGGAGGAGGTTTATCCGGGTAGTTTTTACGGCACCCTGAAATCGGAGATGGACCGGATCTGGTCGGAGGGGAAAACGCCTATTTTCGATGTGGATGTGGTGGGCGGTCTCAACCTGAAAAAGTACTTCGGTGCCGACGGACTGGCCATTTTCATCCAGCCTCCTTCGATAGAGGAACTTGAAAACCGTTTAAGGAACCGTGCAACAGAATCGGAGGATGCCTTGCGGAAACGGGTTGACAAAGCCGCCTATGAACTGAATTTCGCCGCCCGTTTTGATAAGATCGTCGTCAATGATGACCTGAAAATAAAATGTATTGAAATCGTAACCATGGTTAACGGTTTTTTAGATCAGTAACCTGATCCTGATCACCGACCCCAACCTAATACAGACACAGATGCCCCCACCTGCTAAAACAGGCCTCTTCTTCGGATCCTTCAATCCAATCCATTGCGGGCATCTGATGATTGCATCCTATTTGGTCGAATATGCAGGCCTCGACCAGGTGTGGTTTGTCGTTTCACCGCATAACCCTTTGAAGGAAAAATCGACGCTTCTGGCCGATTACCACCGTCTTACCATGGTAAACCTGGCTATTGAAGATGATCCCAGGTTTAAATCCTCCAACATCGAATTCAGGCTGCCGCAGCCCTCCTACACAATTGATACCCTTACTTACCTGTCGGAAAAGTATCCCGGGAAAGAATTTGTGCTGATTGCGGGCAGCGACAATCTTGCTACCTTTCACAAGTGGAAAAACCATGAGGAGTTGCTCAGGCAATATCCCGTTTACTGCTACCCACGCCCCGATACCCTGCCGGGCAGGTTCGACCATCACCCTTCAGTAACCCGAGTGAACGCCCCGTTGATTACCATCTCCTCCTCCTTTATCAGGAAAGGGATCGCCGAACATAAAAATATGCGCTATTTCCTGCCCGATAAAATCTGGAAATACATCGAAGAAATGCACTTCTACACCATCTGAAATTCCCTCCATCACCCCATCAGCACATCAGCACACCAGCACATCAGCACATCAGCACATCAGCACATCAGCACAATCTACAGTACTCTCCTGGCAAACCCTGTCAGTGCCTCATAGGTAAGATCAGGCTCCTCCACATAACCCATATGACCCACATTTCTCAGCAGGAGGGAATCACATACAACCGGCAGGGAGATCATCTCCCACAGCCTGGCAACCGGGACCCGTGTATCTTTTAACCCAAGGATAAACAGTACCGGCAACTGCGTACTTTTCAGCAGTTCCGAATGGTCCTCCCTGTTTTTCATACCTTCAAGCGCGGCAATAAGTCCCTCCTTCTCCATCTTTGTGGCTTGCTGGATCATCCATTGTATCACCTTTGAAAGTTTCTTGTGCACCTCGACAGGAAAAAGGCTGGGAATAAACTGTGCTAAATAGTTGAATTTATCCTGACTGACAATCCCGATGGTCCTGTTGCGGTTTGACTGTTCAGCCGAAGTGTCGGCAAAACAGTGTGAATGAAACAGGCAGATACCCCTGAGCCGCTCCGGGTATTTCTTCGCAAAGGCAAGGGTAACATACCCTCCCATCGAATGACCGACCATGAGGCATTTCGGGGTTTTCAACTTCTTTAAAACTGCATACACGGCATCTGCCATGAATTCCATGGAATGAACCACGCCATAGACGGCACTTTTCCCATGACCCGGCAGGTCGATGGCAATTACCCGGTATTTGGCCGACAACTTCTTCGAAAAGCTTTGCCAGATCCTGGATGATTCGGTGAATCCATGAAGCAGCACGATCACCTTTCCGGCACCCTCGTCGGTGAATGCGATACTCTTTTTCTGAAATCTTATCGTTTCCATAGGAAAATGTTAGCCACAGGATCCAGGGTGAAAAGCAGCGGTAAATTCGCCGCTGCTTTTCACCCCGGAATGTTATTCCATTAGTTTTTCAATCTCTTCAACAGTCTTGGGAATTGGTTTTCCCAGTACACGAAAACCATCGGCAGTGACCAGCACATCGTCCTCGATGCGGATACCGCCAAAATCCTTATAGGTTTCAACAACATCATAGTTGATGAATTCAGCAAGCTTGTTTTCGGCCTTCCAGATGTCGATCAGTTCCGGGATAAAATAGATCCCGGGTTCGATGGTCATCACGAATCCCTCCTGCAGCTTCCGCCCGAATCGCAGGAAAGCCAGTCCGAACTCCTTGCTGCGCTGCACCTCATCGTCGTACCCGATCAGGTTCTCGCCCATTCCTTCGAGATCGTGGACATCCAGTCCGAGGGGATGCCCAAGTCCGTGAGGGAAGAACAGGGTATGCGCACCCTTGAGCGCTGCTTCAGCCGGATCGCCCTTCATGATACCCAGCCGGGTGAGCCCTTTGGCAATTTCGGTTGCAGCAAGCATATGGATCTCCTTAAAGGGAACACCCGGTTTTACGGCTTTTGCCGCCACCAGGTTCGCATTCAGCACTACCTCGTAGATCCCCTTCTGGCGGGGATTGAACTTCCCTCCCACCGGCACCGTACGGGTGATGTCGCTGGCATAGTGGAGGTCGTTTTCACAACCGGCATCGATGACGAGCATCCTGCCCTCGGCAAGGGTGTTTCCATGATAATGGTTGTGAAGGGTTTGACCATTGATGGAGAGGATGACCGGGAAGGAGACGGGGCCGCAGTTCGACAGGGCAATGCCTTCGATGGTTCCCGCGATTTCGCGTTCAACCACTCCTGCCCTGGCCATCTTCATCCCGGTTGTATGCATTTTCCAGGCGACATCTACCATTTTTTCAATTTCAGCCACCTCGATGGGATCCTTCTTCATCCTCAGTCTGATGATGGTCCTGATCAGCTTTTCCGAAGCATTTGCCTTGAGTTCGGGGTGCGGAATGGCCAGCAGGTCGGCAAGCCACAGGATCGTCTCCCCGCGATAGGGCGGCGCATAATGGACCTTACGGCCAGTTGCCATCGCAGCCTTTATCAGCTCATTAAGTCCTGCAAGCGGCGCTGTATTGCCAACACCGGCATGGGCAGCCTGGTCTTTTATGGTTGGCTGGACCCCCATCCAGATAATATCGTCAATATCCACATCATTGCCGAAAATAAAATCAGTCCCTTCATCAAGGTCGATGATACCGGCAAGATCAGGATGATCCAGTCCGAAAAAATAGGAGAAGTTGCTGTCCTGGCGAAACGAATAGGTATTGGCCGGATAATTGAAGGGAACCTCCTGATTGCCAAGAAATAGAACAATACCGCCGGAGAGTCCGTCACGGAGTTTTTTGCGGCGATCGCTGTAAACTGAAGCTGGGAACATAATTTAGAATGGATTTGAATTGTGAAAATTTATTGTGACTTTCTTTTTTGATATAAATTTCGTCCTAATTTTGAAACAACGAACAAATATATTAAAAGCTTGTTATGAATTCCTCTTTTTTACGTTTTTCTTCGATCACAAAAAAGATCTGGATGGCATTTCTGGGTCTGTTTCTGATGGTCTTTCTGGTGGTTCACCTGAGTATCAACCTGTGTCTGTTGCGCGATGACGGAGGCGCCTGGTTTTCCGCCGCAGCCCATTTCATGGGCACGAACTACATCGTCAAGGTTTTTGAAATCGGCCTCTTTGCCGGGTTCATCATCCACATCCTGTTCGGGATCATCCTGCAGGTGCAGAACTGGATGGCCCGGCCGGTGAGGTACCTGGTTTCAAACAAGACCTATACCCCGATCCTGTCGAAATACATGATATACACAGGGGGTATCGTACTGGTCTTCCTGATCATCCACTTTATGAACTTCTATTTCATCAAGATGGGCTGGGTCACCAATCCGAATGTAACCGCCGAGGGGGAGCCCAGGTTTTACATCATTGCGCAGGAGCTGTTTGCAAAGCCGGTGTATTCCATCCTCTACATCATCTTATTCATCGTGCTTGGTTTTCATCTGAACCAGGCGTTCCAGGCTGCCTGGCAGACCCTCGGGCTGAACCATCCCCGTTATAATACCTGTATCAGGCGATTCGGAACCTTCTATGCAATCGTTGTTCCTTTAGGATTTATCATCATACCCATTTATTTTTTACTTATCCGTTAGTCATCATGGCTGAATTAAATTCAAGGATTCCAAAGGGTCCCCTGGCAAACAAATGGACCCACTACAAGGATCATCAGAACCTCGTCAATCCCAGCAACAAGCGCAAACTCGATATCATCATCGTCGGCACCGGTCTTGCCGGGTCAGCTGCGGCTGCATCCCTGGGGGAGATGGGCTTTAATGTCAAGATTTTCTGTTACCAGGATTCCCCGCGGCGTGCCCACAGTATTGCTGCCCAGGGAGGGATCAATGCGGCAAAAAATTACCCTAACGACGGCGACAGCATCTACCGTCTCTTTTATGATACCATCAAGGGAGGCGATTACCGCGCCCGCGAAGCCAATGTCTATCGCCTGGCCGAGGTCAGCAACAACATCATCGATCAGTGTGTGGCACAGGGGGTCCCCTTTGCCCGCGAATACGGCGGATCACTCGAAAACCGCTCCTTTGGCGGTGCCCAGGTTTCCCGTACCTTTTTTGCCCGCGGCCAAACGGGGCAGCAGCTGCTGCTGGGTTCCTACGGTGCCCTCAGCCGCCAGATAAAGCTGGGAACCGTAAAACTCTACGATCGTCATGAAATGATGGATGTGGTGATCGTCGATGGCAAAGCCCGGGGTATCATTGCCCGCGACCTGATCACCGGCAAACTGGAACGTCATTTCGGCCATGCCGTTGTCGTTGCCACCGGTGGTTACGGGAATGTATTTTATCTTTCAACAAACGCGATGGGTTCCAATGCCAGTGCTATCTGGCAGATTTTCAAAAAGGGGGCCTATTTCGCCAACCCCTGCTTTACCCAGATCCATCCCACCTGTATCCCGGTACATGGCGATTACCAGTCGAAACTGACCCTGATGAGCGAAAGTCTTCGCAACGACGGCCGCATCTGGGTTCCCAGGATAAAGGAGGATGCCGAGGCACACCGGAATGGAAAACTGAAAGCAAATGATATCCCGGAAGAAAACCGCGACTATTTCCTGGAACGCAGGTACCCGGCCTTCGGGAACCTTGTCCCCCGCGATGTGGCCTCGCGTGCCGCCAAGGAACGCTGCGATGCCGGTTATGGCGTAGGCGCCACCGGGCTGGCCGTATTTCTCGATTTCAGGGAATCGATCGGGCGGCTCGGAAAACATGTCATCGAAGAGCGATATGGCAACCTGTTCCAGATGTATGAAAAGATCGTGGATGAAAATCCCTACGACAACCCGATGATGATCTATCCTGCCGTGCATTACACCATGGGCGGGACCTGGGTTGACTATGAACTGCAAACCACGGTTACCGGATTGTTTGCTGCCGGTGAAGCCAACTTCTCCGACCATGGCGCCAACCGCCTGGGGGCTTCCGCGCTGATGCAGGGGCTAGCTGATGGCTATTTTGTTCTGCCCTATACCATTCAGAACTACCTGGCCGGGGAGATCCGTGTTGCAAGAATGTCGACCGACAAGGCTGAATTTGCTGATGCTGAAAAGGCAGTACAGGCACGTCTCGATAAACTGATGGCTGTCAAGGGCGGCAAATCGGTTGACCAGTTTCATAAGGAACTTGGCAAGATCATGTGGGAATATGTGGGGATGGGAAGAACCGAGGCAAGTCTGAAAAAAGCCATTGAACTTATCCGCAAACTTCGTGCGGAATTCTGGAAAGATGTAAAAATTCCGGGCGTCATCAACGAACTGAATGTGGAACTCGAAAAGGCCAACCGGGTTGCCGACTTCCTTGAGCTGGGCGAACTCCTGGCCTACGATGCCCTGAACCGGAACGAAAGCTGCGGCGGCCACTTCCGCGAAGAATACCAGACCGACGAGGGTGAGTGCAAACGTAACGATGATGATTATAAATTCGTTGCCGCCTGGGAATACCTGTCGGAAGGGGAGTTTAAACTCCATAAGGAAGATCTTGCTTATGAGGAGATTGAAGTAAAACAGAGGATCTATAAATAAGCATGAATATCGAATATCGAATAAAACATCAAAGCCACGGGTCACGGGTAATGTATCACGTGTCACGGTTCACGATCTAAATAGTTGAAAAATATGAAATTGACGCTGAGAATCTGGAGACAGAAGGATGCGAAATCCACAGGAAAGTTTGTTACTTACCCCCTTGATAACATTTCACCGAACTGCTCTTTCCTTGAAATGCTGGATATCCTGAATGAAGAGCTTATCCTGAAGAATGATGATCCCGTGGTATTTGACCACGACTGCCGGGAAGGAATCTGCGGTATGTGCAGCTTATATATCAACGGGCGTCCCCATGGCCCCGACGATGCCGTAACTGCCTGCCAGCTGCATATGCGGAAATTCAAAGACGGCGACACCATCGTGATCGAGCCCTGGCGAGCCAGGCCTTTCCCGGTAATCAAAGACCTGATGGTTGACCGCTCCGCCTTTGACAAGATCATCCAGTCGGGAGGATATGTCTCGGTGAATACCGGCGGGGCAGCCGAAGCCAACAATATCCTCGTGGGCAAGGAAAACTCGGAACTGGCCATGGATGCCGCCGCCTGTATCGGTTGCGGTGCCTGTGTGGCTGCCTGTAAAAACGCATCCGCCATGCTTTTCGTCTCTGCAAAGGTCTCGCAGTTTGCCCTTTTGCCGCAAGGGAAAGTTGAAGCCAAAGAGCGCGTTAAAAAAATGGTAAAAACGATGGATGAACTGGGGTTTGGCAACTGTACCAACACCTATGCCTGCGAAGCCGAATGTCCCAAACTGATTTCGCGTTCCAACATCGCCCGGTTGAATCGTGAATTCCTCTGTGCCAAAGTCAGTTAACAACTCCAGAAGGATGGCCGGCAGGTAAAATCCGGTTGTTGTTTATAACATTTTCAATTTTCCACATTACTTTTTTGTGTTTAACCGGATTAAACATAAAAAAGCCATGGAAAAATTGCTCCGGTTCAATGTCGTCGAAATTGATTCAAAAATCTTTTTCATAGGTAAAAAGAGGAAGAGGCTGAAATACGCTGTTCGCTCCCTGTCGCTGGTTGCCAAACCTGTTATGCTTAACGGGGATTCTGTAATTTTTACAGTCCCTGAAATTTTCTGGCAGTAGGGATCAGGAGGAATTCCTAAGTGGGACGTGAAACCATCCTGATCCGTTGTTTGCGCCATCCCGCCTGCACGGGATGGCAGAAAAATTGATTATACGGTGACCCGGTGTACAGGACACGGAAAATAGCTATTTTTGCAGCAATATCGCGATACGATGGTATAGGTGTACCCCGGCAAAATTGAGTCATGAAATTTAGTGAAATAGAGGGCAACAAGGAGATTAAACGACAGCTGATCCAAACGGTGCTGGACCAGCGGGTGAGCCATGCGCAGTTGTTTTACGGGCCTGAAGAGAGCGACAAACTCGCCCTTGCCATCGCCTATGCCCAGTTCATCAACTGTACCGGCCGCAAACTGCCGCCTCCTGCAACCGTCCGCCACAATCCGGATGACGGACTGGATTCATGCGGCATCTGTCCCTCCTGTGTAAAATACCAGAAACTGGCTCATCCCGACCTTCACTTTATCTTCCCGATCTCCTCGACGAAAAAGGTAACCAAACCGCAAAGCAAGTATTTTATTACGGAATGGCGGAATTTCCTGATGGAAAATAACTTCAGCGGCGGGTTGCAAAGCTGGTACGAGGCAATGGGGATCGAAAACAAACAGGGCATTATCAACAAAGACGACTGCACCGAAATTATCACCACGCTGAGTTATAAAAGCTATGAATCAGATTACAAGGTGATGATCCTGTGGATGGTCGAAAAACTCTATTATGCCGTAGCTCCGAAAATCCTGAAGATCCTGGAGGAACCACCTGACAAAACCCTCTTCATCCTGATTTCGGAGGAACCCGACCAGATTATCAGGACGATCCTGTCGCGCACGCTGATGGTGAGAATTCCCAGGCCGGACGTTGCCCGAAGAGGCCCGGTTGAAGATGAATCGGCCCATTTCCTCACCATGAGGGGGTGGTTGAGAAATTGCTGGGCCACCAGGATCCCCGAACTGATCAGTTTTTCCACAGAGATCACCAAAGGAGGGAGGGAAAAGCAAAAGAGTTTCCTGATTTATGTGTTGAAAACTATCGGCCAATGCGCCACAGTGAATTACCGCGGGCAGTTTCCACCGGGAGCCGAAGGCGAAGAATTGGAGTTCTACCAGAAATTTTCACCTCTTATCCCTTCCGACAAACTCGTTGCATTCAACAGCCTCCTCAACGATGCCATCTACCATATCGAAAGAAATGCTCATGGCGCAACCCTGTTCCTCGACCTCTCGTTGAAATTAGTACAGCAGTTTAAACCGAATTTTGTACCTTTGTAAGGATTTTAACCTCTATGGAAAACGCTGAAGAGTTACAGGTACAACCCGAAGGAGTACAACCACAGGAAACCTATGTGGAGGATCCCTCTATTTTTAATTATACTCCTGCCAAACTACCCTATAACCCCTTTTTAACCCGGGGATGTTGCCAGCCACCCAAACTCTTCCAGAAAAACGACCTGGTATTCCAGCATCGTTGCAGCAAGTTTGATTCTTTTGACTGGCTAAAGGATATCCCTGTTGTGGACGGATCCAAAAATCTCGACCTTGTTGAAGTCCGGTTCAAAAACAGCCGCAAGGATTATTTCAGGGTCCCGCCCGAAATGGAACTTGTCGTAGGCGAGATTGTGGCCGTTGAGGCTTCACCGGGGCATGACATCGGCATTGTAAGCATGGTTGGGGAGATGGTTCGTTTTCATCTTCGTAAAAAAATTGTAGCCGGCACCGACGATGTTAAAAAGGTTTACCGTAAAGCCCGTCTGGCAGATATTGAAAAATGGATTGCAGCCGTAGAGATGGAAACCTCGATCATGTTCCGCTCGCGCGATATCGCCGATAATCTAGGGCTGCAGATGAAGATCAATGACGTAGAGTTCCAGGGGGATAACACCAAGGCTATCTTTTACTATACAGCCGAAGACCGTGTGGACTTCCGTGAACTGATCAAACTGATGGCCGAAGAATTCAAGGTCCGCATTGAAATGCGCCAGATCGGGGCACGCCAGGAGGCAAGCCGCCTGGGAGGGATCGGTTCCTGCGGACGCGAGTTGTGCTGTGCCACGTGGATGAGCGACTTCAAATCGGTTACCACCAATGCCGCCCGGGTGCAGCAACTGTCGCTGAACCCGCAGAAACTGGCCGGGCAGTGCGGGAAACTCAAATGCTGTCTCAATTACGAATACGACTCCTATGTCGATGCATTGAAAGGCATTCCATCCTCCGAAGTCAGGCTGAAAACCAAACACGGGGATGCCTTCCATCAAAAAACCGATATCTTCCAGAAAATCATGTGGTACTCCTACCTGGCTGACCCGGGTAATCTGCTGGCCATCCCGGTTGATAAGGTAATCTCGATCCTGGAAGATAATAAAAAGGGCATTTTACCTGATAAACTTGAGGATTTCACGAAAGTTATCGAGAAAAAATCTGAATTCGAAAGTGGAGCAGGCCAGGATGATTTGACCCGTTTTGATCATTTATAACCGTTGCCGACCCTTACGCCTTCAATATGCCATTAACCCGGGGAAAGAATCTTCTTCTGCTTTTTGCCCTGTTTTCGGGGTTGTTGATCTCCTGCGACTCAAAACGGGTGTTTGATGAAAACATCATCGTTGAAAACAATGCATGGAATGTGCATAACAGGATGAAATTCGATGTTACCATTGCAGATACCATACAACGGTTTAATGTCTATCTGAAGGTCCGCAATGCCCTTGAATACCCGTACAGCAATCTTTTCCTGTTTATGAACACTACGTTACCCGATGGCCGCATTTCACGCGACACCCTTGAACTTACCCTGGCCGACTACGACGGCCGCTGGCTTGGATCGGGCATCGGCAGTGTTAAATTCAGCAAATTTCTTTTTCGCAAAGGCATACGGTTTAAACAAAAGGGGCACTACCGCTTTGAACTGGAACAGGCGATGCGGGTCAAGGAGTTGAAAGGCATCAAGGATATCGGCATGCGTTTTGAAACGCAATAACCATCTGACATAAAAAAACATATTTTTTATAACATGCCAAAACATGTTTCACACAATTCACCCGGCAACAAGTATCTGAAAGGATTCTGGATAACCTATGTGATCGGGGTTTCCTTCATCATCCTCTTCTTCATGTGTGTCGGATTTGGCCTCTTCGGGAAGATGCCGACCTTTGACGAGCTGGAAAACCCCAAGAGCAACCTGGCGACCGAAGTCATCTCCAGCGACGGGAAACTGCTTGGTAAATATTATATTGAAAACCGGTCGAACACCCCCTACCAGGAGCTTTCACCCAATGTGATCAATGCCCTGATCGCCACGGAAGACGCCCGCTTTGAGAAACATTCCGGCGTTGACGCCATCGCCATGTTCAGGGTTGTATGGGGTATGGCAACCGGATCCTCCAAAGGAGGCGGCTCAACCATCACCCAGCAGCTTGCCAAAAACCTCTTCCCGCGAAAGCAGAACAGATCCTTTATTGAAACGGCCCTGATCAAATTCAAAGAGTGGATCACCGCCATCAAGCTGGAACGAAACTACTCCAAGGACGAAATCCTGGCCATGTACCTGAACACAGTTGATTTCGGCAGCCAGTCGTATGGCATCAAATCGGCAGCAAAAACCTATTTCAACAAGGAGCCCGGCCAGGTTACCATTGAAGAGGCTGCCATGCTGATCGGCATCCTGAAGGCTCCCACATGGTTCAGCCCTGTGCGAAACCCGGCACGTGCCTTCGAACGGAGGAATACGGTGATGAACCAGATGAGGAAATATGATTACCTGACCAATGCACAGTTTGATTCGTTAAAGGTCATCCCTGTCAACATGGCCAACTACAGGCTGCAGGATCATACCACCGGCATTGCAACCTACTTCCGGGAATACCTAAGGATGGTCCTTGCCGAATGGTGCACCCAGCACCCGAAAGAAGACGGGACACCCTATAACCTCTACCGTGACGGGCTGAAGGTTTACACCACCATCAACTATAAGATGCAGGATTATGCCGAAAAGGCAATGCAGGAATATCTCGGGAAAGAGCTGCAGCCGGCATTCTTCAAACACTGGAAAGGCATTCCGAATGCCCCGTTTGCCTTTGAAGCCGGTTCGGCAAAAAAGGAGACCGACAACCTCCTGCTTTCGGCCATGCGCCGAACCGACCGCTATTTTCATTACAAGAAAAGCGGAAGAACCGATGTGCAGATCCTGAAGGATTTTAAAACACCGGTAAAGATGAAGGTATTCTCCTATCGCGGAGAGATTGACACGGTCATGACACCGATGGACTCCATCCGCTATTATAAATTTTTCCTGCAGTCAGGGATTATGTCGATGGACCCGCATACCGGCTATGTCAAGGCCTATGTGGGCGGCATAGACTACCGTTTCTTCCAGTACGATCATGTGAAACTCAGCAAACGGCAGGTGGGATCCACCTTCAAGCCGTTTCTCTATACCCTTGCCATGCAGGAGGGCGAATCGCCCTGCTCGCGATATCCCAATGTTCAGCCGGTCATCGACCTGGGCAACGGCGAGGTGTGGGCCCCCGAAAACACCAGCGAGGAACGCCTGGGACAACAGGTTACCCTGCGGTGGGCCCTGGCCAATTCAAACAACTGGGTATCCGGTCAGCTTATCAAAAAATACTCGCCAAAAGCCGTGGTTGCCATGGCCCATAAGATGGGCGTTACCAGCGACATTCCCGTGGTTTATTCAATCGCCCTGGGATCCTGTGATATCAGCCTGTACGAAATGGTTGGCGCCATGAGCGTGTTCGCCAACAAGGGTGTCTATATTGAACCTGTTTTTATCAACCGGATCGAGGATAAGAATGGCAATGTACTCCAGACCTTCACTGCCAAATCGCAGGAAGCCATCAGCGAAGAGACTGCCTATCTTATGATCCAGCTGATGAAGGGAGTCGTGGAAGAGGGTACCAGCATCCGGTTAAGGTCAAAATACGGCTTCAACAACCCCATTGCGGGAAAAACCGGAACCACCCAGAACCAGAGCGATGGCTGGTTTATGGGGATCACCCCTGACCTGGTTACCGGCGTATGGGTTGGATGCGAGGACCGTGCCGCGCACTTCCGGACCATAACGCTGGGGCAGGGAGCCAATATGGCGTTGCCGATATGGGCCCTCTATATGCAGCGCGTGTATGCCGACTATAGTCTGCACATTTCAAAACGTGACTTTGACAGTCCCTCAAAGCCTCTCAGCGTTGACCTCGATTGCGGCGATGAAAATGCCCCCCTGCCGGTGAAGGGGAAAAAGAAAAAACATACGATCGACACCGATGAGTTCTGATCTGTAAACCATGTACTTCCCTTCAAACTTCGAACAAAAACTTGGCTTCGACGCAATCCGCCAGATGCTCAGCGACCATTGTCTCTCCTCGTTAGGCAGGCAATGGGTTGATAAAATTGCATTTTCGACCGATGCCGCCGAAATTTACGAATGGCTGTTACAAACTGCCGAATTAAAAGAGATCCTGCAGTTTGAGGAAAAGTTCCCCTCTCAGGACTACTACGATCTTATCCCCGAATTGTTGAGGATCAGGATTCCCGGAACCTACATGGAAACCGACCAGCTTTCGGAGCTCAAACTTTCGGTGACCACCATTGCAAACCTGCTGCTCTTTTTTTCCGGCAAAAGAGAGAAATATCCGGTGATGTATCGTTTAACGGGTGGCGATGACGGATTGAACGGGCGTGAACCCCTTGACAGGATGATCCCGATTCTCGAGTCGCTGATCGGGCACGTAGAGCGGATTGTCGACGACAAATCGGAGATCAGGGATTCGGCCTCCCCGGAGCTGAACAGGATCCGGAAAGAAAAAAAGATACTGCTGGCCTCGGTGGAGCGAAAGATCCTCCAGAGTTTCAAACTGGCCCGTCAGAGCGGCTGGACACCCGATGATGCCGAAGTTACCATCCGCAACGGGCGGCTGGTCATCCCCATGATCAACACGCATAAGCGCAAAATCCAGGGTTTTGTGCATGACGAATCGGCAACCGGCCATACCGTTTATATCGAACCCTCCGAAATCTTCGAAACAAACAACGAAATCCGTGAACTCGACTATGCCGAGCGGCGTGAGATCGTTCGGATACTCATCGTTTTCGCGGCGATTATCAGGCCCGAGATCGATCTTCTGGTGCATGCCTACCATTTCCTTGGTCAGGTCGACTTCATTCGTGCAAAGGCCTGGTTTGCCATCACCATCAATGCCTATATCCCCATCCACCCGCCCCTTCCAGCAGCCGACCCCAAACCAGGGATAAAAGCCCCACCGGCCTTCTTCTGGAACCAGGCCATCCATCCGCTGCTCTTCCTTTCGCATAAGAAACAAAAAAAGAGTATTATACCGCTCGACATAGCGCTGAACCCCGGGCAGCGTATCCTGATCATCTCCGGCCCGAATGCCGGGGGAAAATCGGTATGCCTGAAAACCGTGGGACTTGTCCAGTTTATGTTCCAGTGCGGCCTGCTGCCCCCCATGCGCGAAGATTCGGAACTCTGCGTATTCAACAAGATTTTCATCGATATCGGTGATGAGCAATCGATCGACAACGACCTCAGCACCTATTCCTCGAAACTGATCAACCTTAAATTTTTTATCGAAAACATAGATGACCATTCCCTGTTTTTAATAGATGAATTCGGCACCGGTACCGATCCGTCGCTGGGAGGCGCCATCGCCGAAGCCACCCTGGAGGCCCTCCATGAGAAGGCAGCCATGGGGGTCGTCACCACCCATTACTCGAACCTGAAACTGCTGGCCGGCCGTGAACCGGCCATTGCCAACGGAGCCATGTTGTTCGACCTGAAAAAACTAAAACCCTTATACCAGCTGAAAATCGGGAAACCAGGAAGTTCATTTGCCCTGGAAATCGCCCAGGAGATCGGCTTCCCGGAAAGCGTGCTGAGGAATGCAAAGGGTAAAACCGGGAAAAGCCAGCTCAATTTTGACCGCGAACTGCAAAACCTGGAGGTTGAAAAACAGGAGATAAATTCAAAATACAGTGAAATAAAGGTCGCCGATGAATTCCTGGCAGAATTAATTCATAAATATGAAAAATTAACCGCCGATCTTGATTCAAAGAAAAAGGAGATCATCGAAAAGGCAAGGGTTGAGGCAAAGCAGATATTGGACGGTTCCAATAAATTAATTGAAAAAACCATCCGGGAGATCCGTGAATCACAGGCCGAAAAAGAGCGGACAAAAGAAATCCGCTCCGAGTTGTCTTCAGGCAAACTGGAGCTGTTAAAAGAAGAACCACTCCCTGTCACAGCCGACGCTCCCAAACCTGAAAAGGCCCCGGGGAAAACGACCATCCAGCATTCCGGATCCTCCCCTAGGAATCCCTACCAGTCGTATATCAACGACCTCCAGTCAAAACTCACCAATTACACCCTGACCCTTGATTTGCGCGGCAAACGGGTCGACGAAGCACTTGCCATGCTACAGCGTTACATCGACGATGCAATCCTGTTGTCGATATCGGAAGTCCAGATTCTGCACGGAAAAGGTAACGGTGTTTTACGACAGGTAACCCGCGAATACCTCCGGTCACAGAAAGAGGTGAAATCGGCCCGCGATGCCGCCATCGAACAGGGTGGGGCAGGCATCACCCTTGTCAGTTTCAGATAAAATATCAGTCCTCATAATCCCAGGTTTCGTTTGCAATCCTGTTCCTGCCGGTCGGGCAAAAGAAAAGTCACCGCAGCCCGCTTAGCCGTGGTTGTTCAAAGATTATTCAGGTACAATTGCGATTAATTAGGGTCTGCTGAAAAACATTTTCTCTGTTGATTGTAAGCTTTTTATAACGATATTTGGGCTAACAAGTGCAAGGATATATGAATAAGACCTCAAAAAAGCATGCATCTACCCCCAAATATGTCAGCCCCAATCAGCTTGTTTTGGATGGATTTTCCACACCATTTGATAAGGCACTCAATCCAGAAAACCGTTGGGTTGTTTTAGCTCATTTGATACCGTGGGATGATATCTGTAACATCTATCTCAAGCATGTTGGCATCAACAGCACGGGTCGTTGTATATTTCAATTGAAAAGTATACCATCATTTCAGTTAACTAAGCACGCCACTTAACAAAAATAATAAATAAAAAGAACAGTTGATTAATGGGGATGAGACGGGAGATAACTCGCAGAGTTATCCT
>Ga0209697_10005034_pt1 | contig 16730 bp, 12 predicted proteins | sample AliMusrvi5mmetaG_FD_184115 | JGI IMG/M metagenome (GOLD analysis project Ga0209697, IMG submission 184115) | Freshwater lake bacterial and archeal communities from Alinen Mustajarvi, Finland, to study Microbial Dark Matter (Phase II) - Alinen... | ecosystem: Environmental > Aquatic > Freshwater...
GGAAATTAGTCTGGCAAAAGCTGACGAAATCCGACGCATTTCCATCTGTCGCCGTCCAAAAGGAAGCAATGTGCCTGACTCCTTTTTGAATTGGAATTTGGAGTGCTAGCCCGTTTTTTTTGACCAACGAGTCGATGGCAGCTTGTATGTTGCTTTCAGTTGGCCGGAGATCAGTCATTTGAATCTGTTCTTTTTTTACGGAATTTGTACAAGCGGCCAAAACCAGGACCGTAAATAAAATTAAATTCTTCATGTTTGTTTTTAGTTGGCATTTGCTGCAGAATGGCAGAAAATATTGGTTAAATGCTTAAACTGGTGATTGGTTGCCAAGAGATGAAAAAAAGAAACCAACCATGGTAACAAAAATAGGGAAATTAAGTTACTTTATGCATAAATAAACTGATCCCAATGAGATATCTGACACTTCTTTTTCTACTTGGATCACTCCTTTGCAATGGTCAGAAAGATCATTATATCTTCGCCTATTTTACGGACAACGGACAGGATGGCCTGCACCTTGCCTGCAGCACAAATGGGCTCGAATGGACCACAATGAATGGGGGAAAGGCGTTTCTGAAACCAACAGTCGGTCAGGATAAATTGATGAGGGATCCTTTTATCCGGCAAGGACCTGACAGTATTTTCAGGATGGTTTGGACCTGCAGCTGGAAGGAACGACAAATCGGGTATGCCAGCTCCAAAGACCTGATCAACTGGTCGGAGCAAATGGCGATACCGGTCATGAGTCAGGAGCTTACCGCCAAAAATTGCTGGGCCCCGGAAATGGTTTATGACCCTGCCAACAAAAATTACCTGATATTTTGGGCGACTACCATACCTGGTAGGCATTCGGTAGTTGCAGAATCAGATCGCGAAAAAGGAAACAATCACAGAATCTACAGCACAACTACCAAAGATTTTATACAGTTCACCCCGACGAAACTATTTTTCAATCCAGATTTCAGCGTCATTGATGCTACGATTTTGTTGAAAGGAGATACCTTTTTTATGTTCTTGAAAAATGAAAACCCCAATCCACCGGAGAAAAATATTCGGGTTACACAATCCCAGGCCGCTGCTGGCCCTTATCCCACCACGGTCTCAGCCCCTATTACTGGAAACTATTGGGCAGAAGGTCCATCAGCACTTCAGATCGGGGAGTTTGTTTATGTTTATTTTGACAAATACAGGGACCACAGGTATGGAGCAGTCAGATCCAGTGATATGAAGGTATGGGAAGATGTTTCCGGACAAATTTCCTTTCCTGAGGGAGTCAGGCACGGCACTGCATTCCGTGTTTCAGACGAAGTTTTTGCAAAATTAATCCAACAGAAATGACAAAAATCAAGCTGTCAATTACCATTTTACTGGTATTCATCGGATGCATCCTTGAGGCTCAAAATCCACTCTCCATCACCCATCTGCGGTGTGAATCCAGGGTCAATCCACTAGGGATCATGGAGAAACGTCCCCATTTTAGCTGGTGGATAAATTCCGCATTCAGGGATTCGAAACAGTTGGCCTATTGGATTCAAGTAGCAGAAACGGAAGATCAATTGAACAATGGGAAAAAGCTCGTTTGGGATTCGAAATATGTTCAGACGGATGCTTCCATCCAGGTGATTTATGATGGAACCTTGTTGGATTCTGGCAAAAAGTATTTCTGGAGAGTCAAAATCAAAGACCAGAAGGGCATAGAGTCTGATTGGAGTTCCATGGCCTCATTTCAAATGGGGTTGTTTTCAACCAGCGACTGGAGTGATGCCCAATGGATTAGCTATGAAAACTTGCCGGACTCGATGAAGGTGGTTCCAGGGGTCCATGGCTCCGGCGATAAACTTGGGAACAAGGCCAGCCTAAGAAGCACGGTTCCCTTGTTTCGAAAGGAGTTCAAGGTGGCCAAGAAAATAAAAGAGGCTATCCTCTCTATTTGCGGTCTGGGTCAATACGAAGCCTTTCTCAACGGAGACAAGTTGGGCAAAGGTTTTTTAACGCCTGGTTGGACCGATTACGACAAACGGTGTCTGTACAATACCTTCGATGTAACAGCGCAGATTCAGTCAGGTACCAACGTTCTGGGAGTGATCGTTGGAAATGGATTTTACAATATTTCAAGGGAACGGTACCGGAAATTGGTGATAGCCTATGGTTATCCCAAGATGATCAGTAAGTTGAAGCTGAATTATCTGGATGGAACATCAGCCGAAATTGTTTCAGGTATCAACTGGAAATGTTCGCCTTCCCCCATTGAATTTTCAAGTATCTATGGTGGAGAAGATTATAATGCTACCAAAGAGCAAAAAGGGTGGAATCTGCCGGGTTTTGACGAATCAGGATGGAAATCAGCGCTATCAGCTTCTGTTCCAAAGGGGGAGCTGACTTCGGAGTCTGACTATCCGGTTACGGTAAATCAAACCATTGCTGTCAAGAGCATTGAGCAAAAGGGTGTAGGCAGGTATCTGTATGATTTTGGTCAGAATGCCTCCGGAATTTTGGAACTACAGGTAAGTGGTAAAAAAGGATCGGTTATCAAACTTATTCCTGGGGAACTGATCACCAAGGAGAAGGAGATTAACCAGCGCGCTTCAGGTTCACCGTTTTATTATTCCTATACCCTGAAGGGGGATGGTCAGGAGACCTGGAGACCCCGTTTCAGTTATTACGGTTTCAGGTATGTGATGGTGGAAGGTGCAGTCCCTGCTGAGGGTGCAATGTTGAATGATTTTCCTCATGTAGTGCAGCTGAGAATGCTTCATACCTGCAATTCGTCCGAGAAAAACGGCGAATTTTCCTGTTCGAATCCGCTCTTTAACCAGATCTATACCTTGATTGACTGGGCCATTCGCAGTAACCTGCAAAGTGTCGTAACCGATTGTCCACATCGTGAAAAATTGGGATGGCTCGAGCAGACTTATCTGATGGGGGCTTCGCTTCAGTACAATTATGGATTATCTGCTTTGTACAAGAAGGCGGTCACAGATATGATGGATGCCCAGACTGCCGAGGGCCTGGTTCCTGACATTGCACCAGAATACACCCAATTCAATGGGGGTTTCCGCGACTCTCCGGAGTGGGGCAGTGCTTCAGTTCTGCTTCCCTGGATGCTTTGGGAATGGTATGGGGACCGCACTACGCTGGAAAAAGCCTTGCCGATGATGCAGAAATATGTGGCTTACCTCGGAACCAAAGCCAATGGAAATATTCTCGATTACGGATTGGGCGATTGGTTCGATTATGGACCAAAGTCACCGGGAGAGGCCCAGCTGACACCAAAATCCCTGACAGCTACTGCAATCTATTATTATGATATTCAATTGCTTTCGCGCATGATGAAGATATGCAAACGAGTTGAAGAGGCAGGAAAGTTGGATGCCTTGGCACAAAATGTGAAAATCTCCTTCAATGCCCGTTTTTTCGATGTCAAGACCAAGGTATACTCCACGGGAAGCCAGACAGCCATGTCCATGCCATTGTGCGTCGGAATGGTGGACGATATCTATAGGAAGCCGGTTTTCGATCATCTGGTTGCCTCCGTTTCCAGTTCAGGATTTGCCCTGACTGCAGGAGACATCGGCTTTCATTTTCTGGTAAAAGCGTTGGAAGAGGGTGGCGGATCAGAAATCCTTTATAACATGAATTGCCGAAATGACCTGCCGGGATATGGATTTCAACTGAAAAAAGGAGCCACCGCATTGACAGAATCCTGGCCTGCACTGGAGGAGGTTTCGAACAACCATCTGATGCTGGGGCATCTGATGGAGTGGTTCTACAGTGGTCTCGGAGGTATCAGGCAGGAGGAGGGCAGTACAGCCTTCAAAAAAATAGTCATTAGCCCATTGATGGTCGGAGATTTGACCCAGGCCAGAGCCAACTACCTGTCACCTTACGGCCGGATCACGAGCGAATGGAGAAAAGGTGAAAATTCCATTGAGATGGAGGTGGAGATACCAGCCAATACAACTGCCACCATTGTCTTTCCTTTTTCTTCAAAAACAGCGGTTTTTGAAAAGGGCAGGGAAGTGGTCCTTTCCATAGACTCCGAAGGGAAATTTTACTGCAAGGTAGGATCGGGCAATTTTTCTTTCAAAATGAAACAGTAGTCAGGGATAAGATTAATATCTTTGACAAATAAATTTAAATACTGACATTCAACATTTTACTTACCATATTTACGAATGAAAAAAATAATTCTATTGTGTTCAGTGTTCGCAGTTTCATTCTTTGCAGAGGCTCAGACAGAAGTGAATGGTACCATATTGCATTTTTATGTCGGGACCTATACCGACAGTGGAAGTGAAGGAATCTACCGTTTTGGCATCGACCTTGCCACTGGAAAACTCCATAGCAATGGCTTGGCAGTCCTGTCTGAGAACCCCTCTTACCTGGCCTTGACAAAGGATGGGAAAAGTCTTCTTGCCGTGAGGGAGACGCAGGATGATAACAACCAGAAGATGGGTTACATTGAACTTTTTAGTGTAGATGAATCTGGAAATCTCTCTTCTGTCAACAAGGTCTCCAGCGGAGGTGCTCACCCTTGCCATGTAACTGTCAATGAAGATGGTGCCGTGCTTGCATCCAACTATACCGGAGGAAATGTCGCATTGATGCGCATTGAGCCAACCGGGGAATTATCTGAAGTGCGCTCATCCGACCAGCATACCGGTAAAGGCCCTGTTGCCGAACGACAAGAAAAGCCGCATGTTCACAGCGCCCTTTTTGAACCAGGTGGAAAGCGGATTTTTGTGGCGGATCTGGGCATTGACCAGATAAAGGTATACACCATTGACAAAAGCACCTTTGCGCTCAAGCCAAACAAATATCCAGAAATAAAATTGGCACCGGGTAGCGGACCCCGCCACATGGTCATTCATCCCGATGGAAAATTGCTTTTTGTGGTGAATGAGCTCAGCAGCACTGTCTCGGCAATTCAATTGCTGGAAAATGGAAGTTTCAAAATTGGAGAAACTGTTTCAACGCTTCCAGTTGGATTTTCCAAACCGAATACGGGGGCAGATATTCATCTTTCGCCAGATGGAAACTACCTTTATGTCTCTAACCGGGGAATGAACAGCATTGCAATTTTCGCTGTTATGCACAAGGACTCAAAAATCAGACTGATTGGACAGGAAGAGACCAGGGGAGAAATGCCACGAAATTTCACACTTACACCGAATGGCGAATATTTGCTGGTTGCCAATCAAAATACTGACAACATCGTCGCTTTCAAGCGAAACGCGGAAACAGGGTTGCTTACCTTCACCGATCAGATCAATGCATTCAAACCGGTTTGCCTGCTGTTTAAGTGAATGAAAAAAGCCATTGGCTGTTAGCTATCGGCTTTTGGCTAATAACTAACTGCTAATGGCTAACAGCTTACAGCTTTTGGCTTAAAGGCTCTTCACAACAGCCAGTGCTGCGTCAAAATTGGGTTCGTGGGTAACTTCTGAGACATACTCAACGTACCTGACGACTCCGGTTGCATCGATCACAACAGTTCCTCGTGCAAGAAGGCGAAGCTCCTTGATCCAGAAACCATACTTCTGGCCGAATTCCAGATCTTTGTGGTCGGAGATGGTTTTGATATTTTGCAATCCTTCGGCGGCACAAAAACGACTCTGTGCAAAAGGAAGATCACAGGAAATCGACAATACAACCACATCCTTCAGATCGTTTGCTTCAGCATTGAATCTTCTGTTCTGTGCTGCGCATACGCCAGTATCTATGGATGGATAGGCTGCAATGATGATCACTTTTCCTTCAAAATCTGATAGTTTTACCGGAGCCAGACCCGCCCCAACGGCTGTAAAGTCAGGAGCTTTGTCACCAACCTTGATCTCATTGCCCAACAATGTCAGCGGATTTCCGGCAAATGTAATTTTTACTGAACTTTCTTTCATTTTACTTTTTTGTTTTTAATGATAACATGGAATCCGTAAACAACCTTCTTGTCTCTTATAAATGACAGGTCGGCGAGGGTTTCATATTAAGGATATTTCGTTTTAAATTCTTAAAAACTGCAAAATTTATTTGCAACTGTGTTTGTAATTTTATACGGATTTGGCATCAAATGGATTCAACTGAAAAGTGAATAAATCACATTTCTGAACCAAAATTCCATATTTAGAATTGTTCCATTTGGGAAAAGAAAAAGGAACCTTCAATGAGTGCATTTTCGTCACTGTCTGAACCGTGAATGGCATTTGCGGTGAAAGACTCGGCAAAGAGCTGCCGGATGGTTCCGGGTGCAGCATTGGCGGGGTTAGTGCTGCCAATCAACTCCCTGAAATCAGCGATGGCATTCTCCTTCTCCAGTATGGCAGCCACAATCGGGCCTGAAGACATAAAACTGACCAGTCCTTCGAAGAATGGTTTACCGGCGTGTATCCCATAGAATGCTTCTGCATTTTCACGGGTCATGTGCGTTAATTTCATCGCTTTGATACGAAATCCTTTTTCTGAGATCATTTTCAGGATTGCACCAATGTGCTGGTTTCGTACCGCGCAGGGTTTGATCATGGTGAAGGTGAGATTCTGTGCCATTTGAGTGGATTTTATCTGTTTATAAATTTTGCGATAAAAGTAAATATAAATCAGCAACTGTCGGAGATAGTTTTATCCTGAATGTTTCGATGCTTGACGTTGATTATCCATTTCGCCCATTTCTCTTTCCTGAAAAGGATGATCTGAATGAAAAGAATAGCGTATTTTTGTAAGCTGAACAGATAAGCATTTATTATGACCAATATAAATACAGCCAGTTGTCAGGCACTCTTGACGTGGATGAAGGAGCGGGTAAAGAAAATTGTGATCCTGACACACGCAAACCCCGATGGGGATGCGCTTGGATCGACCCTGGGTTTACACAGCGTTTTATTGAATATCGGTTACCAATCGACGGTGATCTATCCGACTGATTTTCCATCGCTGGTTCCGGGATTGGAAAAATATGGAAACTGGGTGGTTTTCGAAAAGCAGGAACAAGAGGCTATCCGATTGTTGGAGGAGGCCGATTTGCTCTTTTTTCTTGATTTCAACGACATCAAAAGGACCGGAAAGGTCGCAAAAAAATTGGAGCAGCTTTCCACGAAAGTGGTGCTCATAGACCATCATCCACAACCCATGGTGGAGACTCCATTTTTGTTTTCAGATACAAAAGTAAGCTCGACTGCAGAATTGGCCTTCGATTTCATTGCCAAAATGGGATGGATGGACCAGCTGGATGCCGCAGGTGCCAATGCCTTGCTGACAGGAATCATCGCCGATACGGCTTCCTTCAGTCACAATGCGGGCAGACCGGAGCTATACGAAGCAGCGTCCAGACTTATTGCGAAGGGAGCCAACCAGCACCGAATACAGGAATCCCTCTTCAATACCAACACCGCAGATCGTTTGCGACTTTTGGGATATGCCTTATCGGAGAAGATGAAGATCTTTCCTGAGTACCATGCCGCACTGATCTCGCTAACCAGGGAGGAACTCAAAAAATTCAATTTCAAAATTGGTGACACGGAAGGATTTGTCAACTATCCACTCTCCGTGAAAGGAATTATATTTTCTGCCTTCTTTTTGGAAAATTCAGAAAAAATCAAAATTTCTTTCCGTTCGAAAGGTGGTTTTGCCGCCAATGAATTCTCCTCCCTCCATTTTGGTGGAGGTGGTCATCACAATGCAGCTGGAGGAGAATCGAGACAGTCCCTTATTGAAGCGGTCGAAAAATGGATCTCGCTTCTGCCTCAATATTTAGAATCGCTGGAGAAAGAAAGCAGGGCGGAAGATTGATTTTTCATTGCCCACGCTTGTCTTAGGGTTAAATTTGGTTAATTTTGCACAGATCAGCTCAAATGAATATTCAAAAGTTGAGAAGGTCGTTAACATTTCGTATCCTTGTAGTCGGGTATTTACGAATAACCGCACACACTATAATTTTTACTGATGAAGTTGGGAAAATATTTTTATCTGGTCTTGGTTGCCTTTCTGGTAATGACAGTGGCATCCTGCAATAAGACCTCCTTGCAAATTCAACGTGATTCCGAGGCCGTATTGCTGAACAAATACATCAATAAATTCCATAAGGGTGCAATTCCGACCTCTTCAGGACTCTATTTCATAGATTCAATAAAAGGGAAAGGTGATTCCATCGTTGCCGGAAATTATGTAAAAGTCTTTTATCGCGGCTATCTGATTCAGGACAACGATACGATGGGAATAGAAAACGGCACCGAATTTGACTCCTCAGGGATGTATGAGCCTTTTGGATTTACCGTAGGTTCGAGCTCCGTAATTGCAGGATGGAATGAGGCAATTGCCCATATGCGCCTCGGTGGTTCAGCAAAGTGGATCATTCCTTCCAAGGATGCCTATGCAGGAGCTCCCCAGGGTCTGATTCCCGCTTATTCGACGCTGGTGTTTTATGTAACCTTGTACAAAGTATACAGGGCCACGGATACCTTTAAAACGATCCAGAAAATACCCAAATATTTTTTGCAGTAATATTTTCACTTGATCAAGAAACTGATTCCGGGACTACTCCCTCTGCTGGTTTTTATACTGGCCGATGAGCTATGGGGGATGAAAGTTGGTCTTGCTGTGGCTGTTTCGATTGGTTTGATCGAATTGGCCGTAACCTTTGTCCGGGAAAGAAAACTAGAGCGGTTTGTATTGCTCGATACGCTTCTTTTGCTTCTTCTCTCCGGCTTGTCCTATCTCTTCGACAACGACATCTTTTTCAAGGTTAAACCTGCCATGATTGACTTGGTGCTGGTTGCCATGATATCACTCTCACTTTTTACCCGGATTGATCCATTGGGTACCATGTCACAACGGTACCTGAAGGGCATTCAGCTGGATGGAAATCAAAAAGAACTATTCAGAAAGAACATGTGGGTGATGTTTTGGATGGTATGGGTTCATACGGGCCTTGTCCTCTATTCTGCATTTTTTCTGAACAAGGAGATCTGGGCCTTCATCAGCAGTTTTCTGCTATTTATCCTGATGGGTGCCTATGTGGGAGTCCAGTTTATTCGACAGAAAATGAAGGCAGGTAAGCGCCCCAATTATTCAGATCAGGAGGAGTGGCTGCCAATGGTAGATAATGAGGGAAGAATACTCGGCAAGGCGTTGCGATCCTATTGTCACAACGGTTCAAAAACCCTTCATCCCGTTGTTCACCTCCATTTATTTTGTGAGCAGGCCCTTTTCCTCCAAAAAAGAGCAATCACAAAATTGGTACAACCCGGCAAGTGGGATACGGCGGTGGGTGGACACCTGGCCTTTGGTGAAACCATCGAAGAAGCCTTACACAGGGAAGCAAGTGAAGAGATCGGCTTACAGGATTTTGATCCGCAACCTGCCCTGAGATACCTCTGGAATACAGAAATTGAATCAGAACTTGTCTATTGCTTCATCGCCTACCGGGGAAATCCGAATGCCCTGGTTTCGGAAGAAATCACAGAAGGAAGATTCTGGAAACTGGCTGAAATCGAAAAAAATCTGGGCAAAAATGTTTTTACTCCCAATTTTGAGCACGAATATCGGCTACTGAAAAAGAGCGGACTGCTTCAAAGAAGAAACTAACAAACAATTTTTACATGTTTAGTTGCATTTCCTTCAACAGATACCCTGCTCCGGCAAATTTATCGATGACAAAGAGGGCATACCGGATATCGAGGGCGATGTTCCTGCAACGTTCGGGATCGAATAACACATCACTCATGGTTCCCTCCCAGCATCTGTCGAAATTCACCCCAATCAGTTCACCGTTTGCGTTAAGCACCGGACTGCCTGAGTTTCCCCCGGTGGTGTGGTTGGAGGCACAAAAGGCAATGGGCATCTCTCCTGCAGCGTTGGCATAGATACCATAATCTTTGGTCAGGTACAATTTCTTTAGTTTCTCGGGCACCATGTAATCCGATATTTTAGGATCCTCTTTCCCTATCATTCCCTTTAATGTCGTATAATATTGATAATAAACACCATCCATTGGTTCGAATCCTTCCGTTTTGCCATAGGTAACTCTGAGAGTCAGGTTGGCATCGGCCATCAGGCGCGAGCCATTCTTTTGCTCCAGAATGGCTGCCATGTAATTCTTCTGGGTCTTGAGGATCTCCTGACTCAGTTTCAAGTAGGTAGGTTCAATATTCTTGTTGTAAAAGGCAGTTAGGAGGGAATAGAGGGAATAGAGCGGGTCCTTGTGCAACTTCTTAAACGATTTTGCATTCGGGTTTGTCAGCAGTGATTTGATTTTGATGCTATCCGAGAAAATCGATTTTTTGTAGGCTGCCTCCACAATAGAACCATTCAAAAATTCGTTTCGATGGTCATTCAATCTTTCCGGCAAATATTTTTTATCGACCCTTTCAACATAAATTTTAAGCATGGCCGGCAGGATCAGTTGATCGGTGGTACAGTCGTAATCCTTCAGGTATCCCGGCAGGGATTCTGTCAGGGCCTTTAGTTGAACCCTGTATTTTGCGGAGTCAGGCAGGGATTTTTCCAGTATTTCAACCCTTGAAATGAGTCCGAAAACATCAGACCCTCGCAATACTGTTTCATTGTAGAGATCATACGCAACTTGAATTTCACCCAGACTAGCGTAAGCTTGCTTGAAATCTGTGAAGATGGAACCGTATTTTTTCTCCCGAATGGCATCCTGTGCGATCCATATTGAAAATTCTGCTTCCTCCTTTTGTTTTATTTCGACCGCATGAAGGCGGACCAATCCTTTGGTCTCACCCTGCCATTTTTTCCAGGCATTGGAAATTCCTGCATATTTTGATGCATACTGGATTCTTACTTTGGGATCACTGGCCATCTGTCTTTCCAGAATGCCCAGCCTGATGGTGCGGGCATCCACCTTGTTCGGATTGCTTTTCTCGATCAGTAACTGAACTGCCTGAGAGGGAAGATATTCCTGGGTCGTACCCGGGAAACCAAAAACCATGGTAAAATCTCCTTCCTTGTTTCCCTTGAGATTGATTGGAAAGAATTTTTTTGGATGATAAGGAACGTTTTCCGGGGAATAGGAGGCAGGTTTGTTGTCTTTCCCGGCATAGATCCGGAAGAGTGAAAAGTCGCCTGTATGCCTTGGCCACACCCAGTTGTCGGTATCTCCGCCGAATTTGCCGATGGATACCGGAGGAGCCCCAACCAGACGGATATCTTTGAATACCTCGTAAACATAGACGAAATATTGATTGCCATAGAACAAAGGTTTGACATCTACCAGGTATTTTTCTTTACCCGAATAGTATTTTTTAATGGACTCAATGTTGGCTGTCAGCTGTTTCTTTGCCACATCCTCCTTCATCTCTTCCGTAATTTCTTTGGTAACTTCTTTAGTAACCTCCTCCATTCTTACCAGAAACTGTACCGTTAATCCAGGATTGATCAACTCTTCTGCCCGATTCCGGGCCCAAAAACCATCTGAGAGGTAGTCGTGTTCGATTGAGCTGTGCTTTTGTATTTGACCAAAACCGCAGTGGTGGTTGGTGATTAGCAATCCATCCCCCGAAATCAACTCCCCGGTACAACCTGAACCGAAGAGTACCACCGCATCCTTCATGCTTGCGTGGTTGACTTCATAAATGTCATGAGCCGATAGTTTGAATCCCATCTTCTGCATCTCTTCGATGTTGTATTTTTTCAGCAGGGTAGGAATCCACATCCCCTCCACGGCATAGCCGGTTTTAAAAAGCAAACTGCAAATCAGCAAGAAAAATATTTTTCTCATGGTGTTATATCATTCTAAAATATTAACAACTCTTCATATAGGCGCTGAACAGGCAGGCCCATCACATTAAAATAGGAACCCTCGATCTTTTCTATTGCGACATATCCGATCCACTCCTGAACACCGTAGGATCCTGCCTTGTCGTAAGGGTGATAATGGGTCAGGTAATAATCTATCTCCTCGTCGGATAGATTTTTAAACCAGACATCGGTATGGTCAGAAAAGGTAATCTGTTTGTCGATGGAGGTGAGACAGACCCCTGTTACCACCACATGCCTTTTCCCGGAAAGGAGTTGAAGCATTTTATAGGCGTGTGGATAATCCATCGGTTTTCCCAGTATCTGACCTTCAATCAGTACGATCGTATCTGCAGTGATGAGTAATCCTTCGCTTTTAAAATCAGGTCTGAAAGGGAGTGCTTTTAGTTTTGCCAGGTATTCGGGTACCATCTCAGGGATCATGCCTTTTGGGAAGGATTCATCGACTTCCCTCACTTCGATTGAAAAAGGCAGATTCAATCCGGCAAACAACTCTTTTCTACGTGGTGACTGTGATCCCAGCACGATCAAATATTTCCCGAGATGACTTGCAAGCGCACTTTCCCTGAGTCGGGTTTTCTGTTGATTTTTATCCATGTTTTGTACCATACCAGATTACTTCCTGAATTGGATGTTTGATTTCAGCATCCGTGTTCCAATATAATCAATGATGGGGATAAAATCATTTTGGGTGATCAGTCGCTTGGTGCGATCGTGAAAAATTTTCTTTACCGGAATCTTGTGATTACCTTTGATGGTTAGGGTATAGAATTCTGAAAGGGGAATACCGTCGCAGGTCTTATCCGATAAGGTCATCTGAAGCGGCATGCTGTTTTTGCTTTCCCATCCGGGTACCAGCCAGGGCTTCATATTCGCATAAACGCCCAATTCTCTTTGCAGCATCACGTGATTGTTGGGAAGCGGTTTTTTCCTGGTCCACCAGATATCCCTGACTGCCTCCATCGCCTGGTAACTCTCTTCCTTTGTTGAAACGGCATCCAGGTCGACAAGTGTTTGGCTGATAATTTTGGTAACTGCCTCTTCGAACGGGAGATCACTTCTAAGGGCTTCGGCAGCGATTTTGGTGCCCAGTAAGTTTGAATAGGCATCTTCTATGGAGAAACTGGAAAATTTTTCAGAAACCAATGGAACAGCAGTCGCCCCAAACCAGGTGGTAATTTCGTGCCAGATGGAGAGGTCGTAAGCAATTCTGCCTGCCAGACTGATCAAATCCTCCTCTTTCTCCGTGGCCGGGATTTTCAGAAAGAGGCCTTTTACACCATCTTCAAAACCCAGATGGATGGACAATTCACCCTCTTGCTGACATCTTTTTTCCAGATTATAGAGGTAGGCAGTCCAGTCGACCACATCCCTCAAATGACCGAAATCTACAAATCCACCTCTTTTTGTATAGATGATGCCATTGTTTTCGCTCTTATCTCCCAGGTAATGATGAGTACCCAACAAGTTTGGCGCCGTCAGCATGGTGTACTTTAATCCGGGAATGATCGAGACTCTCAGATCAGTGCCGAAGGCGCAACAGGTCCGGATGATTCTGGGTGGATGGTTAATATATTCTTTGTCTGTAAAGAGGGGAGCTTTGGCTGACAGTATATTGGAACAGAAAATAATCAGTGCTACGAGCAACAATTTTGGAGGATACATAAACTCATTCAAATTAGGAACCAACAAAGATAAAAAGTTCTGCCTTTCCAAGGAAGGATATCTGTCATTTGTCCAAATAATTGAACATGATTTTTATTTTTTGACTAATTTCAGTGCCTGTTAATTAACTACTATCCCATGAGAAAATTAATACCTGTACTGTTGCTGTTTTTTGCCTGTGCCTCGAAAAGCCAGACAATAGTTCCTGCCAGACTGGATCGTGCACACAGCTTTTTTGGCCTCCATTTTGACTTTCATGCTGGTCCTGATTGCAATGAAGTTGGAAAGAATGTGGATGTTGCGATGGTGAATAACCTGATTGATCAGGTTCATCCTGATTTTATACAGGTTGACTGCAAAGGGCATCCAGGTTACACGAGTTATCCCACGAAAGTTGGAAATCCGGTTCCTGGCTTCGTAAAAGACCAACTGAAAATATGGCGTACAGTTACTGCCTCAAGGGGTGTCTCTCTTTACCTGCACTATTCCGGCGTATGGGATTCACGTGCCATCGAACTGCATCCCTGGTGGGCAGCAGTCGGGGCAGATGGTATCCGGTCAAAGAACAGCACTTCGGTATTTGGAAATTATGCTGATTCACTTTTGATACCGCAATTGAAGGAGCTCTCTTCCGTCTATGGAGTGGATGGCGTGTGGGTGGATGGAGATTGCTGGGCCCACCAATTGGATTATGCACCACAAACACTTGATCTGTTCCGGAAATCTACCGGAATCAGTGAGATTCCCCGTAAGCCAGGCGATCAGGGATGGAGGGAATTTCTGCAGTTTAGCCGTGAGGGATTCAAGGCTTATGTGACCAAATATACGAATGCGTTGCATGGATACAATCCAAAATTCCAGGTTGCCAGCAATTGGGCTTTTTCCACCCTGATGCCTGAGCAGGTGTCCATTCCTGTTGATTTCATCTCCGGCGATTTTTCCGCACTGAACAGTGTAAACAGCGCCCGGTTGGAATCGCGTTTTATCCGGAATCAAGGTAAATCATGGGATTTGATGGCGTGGGGCTTCTCCTGGATCGGGAATGAAGAGGGCACGCAGTGCGTCAAGAGTGCTACGCAGATCGAACGGGAGCTGGCATCTGTCATTTCGCTCGGAGGGGGAGTTCAGATTTATTTGCAGCAAAAACGGGATGGCTCCATTTACAATTGGATGATTCCCTTGCTCTCGGAAGCTGCCAAATTTTGCCGAGAAAGGCAGCCCTGGTGTCAGGGCGTTTCCGGGGTCCCTCAAATCGGACTAATTTTGTCGAAAGAGGCTCTTTATGCCAGGACCAACCGTCTATTTGGCGGTTTTGACAAGGAGTTGACCCCATTGAAGGGAATCTTGCAAAACCTTTTATCCTCCCAGTATGTGGTCGATGTTGTTGCTGAACATCAGTTGAAGGATATCAACAAATATCCCTTGCTCGTCTATCCCGAGTGGGAGACGATCACCCCTGATTTTAAAAAGATATTGCTGGATTATGTTTCGAAAGGTGGAAAATTGCTGCTCATCGGGCCAAATTCATCTCTTCTTTTCAAGGATGAGTTGAAAGTTTCCGTCCAAACACCGGCAACGGTAAAGAACAACGGATTGGAATACCACCAGTGGATAGCCGAGTTGATGTCTCTTTCTGAGGGAGTTACGCCTGGAGCAGGGGTAAAATCATTTGGAAAATATTTTCAGGCCATCCACATGGAGGGACCCTCAGAAATTGCTGCAACCATCACAAAATTTGGAAAAGGAGAGATTGCTGCAACGCATCTTGAGATGGGTAAGGCATTTACCAACCGGTCGGCTCCTGTCCTGAGAGATTTTCTGGGTGCGCTGGTGAAAGAAATTTTTCCTGAACCGGCTGTGACGGTTTCAGGATCGCATCTCGTAGATGTGACCCTGAATAAAAAGGGTGAAAGTTTGATTCTGAACCTGGTCAATGTTTCTGGTCCGCATGACAATGAGCGGGTGATGGCATTTGACGAAATTCCGCAGGTGGGTCCGCTCAAAATCACGATGCAACTCAAGGCTCAGCCCAAAAAAGTAAGGTTGCAACCCGAAAATGTGGATCTGAAATTCAACTACCGGGATGGGAGGATGGAGTGTGAGTTGCCTTCCCTGAAAATTCACGAAATGGTGGTGGTTGATTGAAACTTTTTATATAACTGAAATTGAGGCAGATAAAATTTTTCTGATTTGCGCTCAATTTCATGTTGTTATTTGAAATTGAAAGTTTTCCTATTTCTCCAGAGGATTCAGGTAGTCAATTTCTCTTTGTTATTTGTTAATTATTTAGTGAAGTTGGATACGCATCAGGGTAAAATAAAACACTTAAATTTGTACCGCTTTAAAAAACTGCAATTAAATATATACCGAATTAAATACTGATACAATGGCTCAGAGCGGAACATCCAAAAATGGGGCTAAAATTTACATTCCCCTCTTATTAATTGTCGTATTGGTCGTGGCTGCGACCTGGTACTGGTATCGTGATTATACCATGTACATTTCTACAGATGACGCGCATGTTGAATCTGACAATGTGCAGATTGGGGCAAAGATACTTGGAAGAATCGCAAGGCTACACGCCGATGAAGGAGACACCATCAGGAAAAATAGTCTATTGGTCGAACTGGACAGCCTCGATCTGATTGCTCAAAAAAATCAGACTCAGGCGATGCTTGTTCAGGCAGATGCGCAATTACAGCAGGTAAAGGCCAAGTTGAATTACGACAATGAAAATATCAAGGTCTATGATGTTGGTCTTGCCAAAGCCAAAGAGGATTACGAGCGTGCCAAGATTCAGGTTGCTGGTGATGTGATCACCAAGGAGCAGTACGACCATATGAAAAAGGCCTGGGAAACAGCGAAGGCGCAACTTGATGCCGCCAAAATCCAGCTTTCTGTTTCCAGGGCACAAATAGAGAGTGCCAATGCAGCAGTGGGTTTTGCCAATGCACAGATCAATGTGATTGAAACACAGTTAACAAATACCAAACTTTTTGCTCCTTTTGACGGCGTGATCGCCAAGAGATGGCTGCTTGCGGGGGATGTTGTTTCACCCGGTCAGGCAATTTTATCCCTGACGGGCCAAAAGGTGCGTTGGGTGATTGTCTATCTGGAAGAGACGAAAATGTCTGATATCCATCTCAATCAAACAGCAAAATTTACCATTGATGCCTTTGGCGACAAATGGTTTCACGGGAAGATATTTTCCATTGGTGCATCAACGGCTTCCGTCTTTTCATTGATTCCTGCAAACAATGCATCCGGCAACTTTACCAAGGTAACCCAGCGCGTTCCGG
>Ga0209697_10005036_pt1 | contig 16725 bp, 11 predicted proteins | sample AliMusrvi5mmetaG_FD_184115 | JGI IMG/M metagenome (GOLD analysis project Ga0209697, IMG submission 184115) | Freshwater lake bacterial and archeal communities from Alinen Mustajarvi, Finland, to study Microbial Dark Matter (Phase II) - Alinen... | ecosystem: Environmental > Aquatic > Freshwater...
TGGAACTTACGTAAACCCTGGACGCGGGGTCATCGCCGACAAGCACCACGGCCAGGCCTGGGGTGATGCCGGATTGTTTGAGAGCGGCGGCTTCGGCGCGGCACTCGTCGAGCACGGTGGTGGCGAGGGCTTTGCCATCCAGAATTCGGGGTGTGTTCATGTGGGTGTTAGAGCGGAGTATCAGGCGTCGTCGGTGCCCTTGACAAGCAAGGATTCGATTTCGAGCCGGGCTTTCTCGAAGGCGGTGGCGTCCATGCCGCGCGGCAAATGGATGGCTTCGGCAAAGGTGACTACCACCCGGCTGAACGGTTTGGGAATCACGAAACGGTCCCAGGTTGTCAAGCGCCAGGCGGATGCGAAGCGCACATGGACGGGAATGATCGCGGCCCCGCTGGCCTCGGCGAGTTTGATCACTCCGGGCTGGATTTGATAGCGCGGGCCACGCGGGCCGTCGGGCGTGAGGCAGACGTCGAAGCCATCGCGCAAGGCATGCTTGAGACCGACCAGCGCGGCCACCGCGCGGCGCGACGAGGACCCGCGGATCGCCCCGAGGCCGAAGACCGCCATGGCGCGCGCCACCATGTCCCCGTCGTGGCTGGCACTGGTGAGCGTCACGCTCCGCCGATGCTTGCGGCAGATCTTGTTCCACGCGGCCGGCACGGTGAAAAACCGGTTATGCCATAAAACATAAATCACCGGCGGGACCGCAGCCACCGGCGAGCCGATCCCGCACAGATCACGCACCTCCAACCGCAGGGTCGCCGCTAGCAACTTCATCGTCCACCCGGCAAGCGCGCCAATCATGGCGCTCTTGCGGTTGCTGCGGACTTCGTGTGTTTGGCGGCGGCTCATGGCATCGGCAACTCCACCGCCGCCACAGGTATCCGGCGGGATGGAAAGCCGTAGTTTCTCTATCCACCCGGGTTTGACAAGTCCCGGCTCCCACGAAAAATGGCTTCTTTTCCCTCACAGATAATTCGGAAGCCGACATTATAGACCGGCTGCCACGGACGATAGCCCAAACGACTTGTCGAAGTGGCCCGCTGTGGCCGGTCCGACCACGACCCGCCGCGCACGGCTTTGCGCTCCGGCGTGAAATCGCCGCTCGTCCATTCCCACACGTTGCCTGACATATCGCACAAGCCCCAGGCGTTAGCTGCGAATGAACCCACCGGCGCGGAAATACGGAAGCCGTCATTGATGGAATCGATGGCCGGACGCCATGGCGGCACGCCGCCGGACGGCAGACCCCAACTGAACGTCGGCATGGCACGCAGCGTGTGATCCGCCAAGTTCGCAAATTTGGAGAAGTCCTTTGTTAGATCGCCGAACCAGAGGGGTGTCGTGGTTCCTGCCCGGCACGCGTATTCCCATTGCGCCTCGGTCGGCAAGCCGCATGACTCGCCGGTCTTCGCGGAAAGCCAGCGGCAGAATGCCACTGCCGCGTTCCAGGAAACCCGGACGACCGGTTGTTTGGGACCATTGGCGGGATAGCCGCGTTCGATTTCCTCGAATTGGAGGAAATCACCGCGTTCGATCCGGCTGTCATGTTTCGGATCGAAGCGGGCGTATTGCTCGTTAGATAGTTCGACGCGGCCTATCCAGAAGGGCTTGTCGATGGTGACATGTGTGGGTCCCGGATCTGCGCCGGCTTCTCCCATCACGAAGTCGCCCTTGGGAATCCTAACGAGGTCCAATGTGACACCGTTGCCAAGGTCGAGCTGACGTTGAAATTTGCCACTGTCGGCTTGGCGTCGCTGGGCCTCGGCGGCGTCGAACGGCCAGCCGGCAACCTCGACGCGGGCGGCAGCCGGTTTTGCTGATGCCTTGGCGGGGGGCTCAAACGCGATGGCCGCTGGCGGTCCGCAGATGGCCTCGGGGTCCTCGTCGCGCTGTGCGTAACGAATCAACATCTCGCGGCGGCGATCACGCTGGGCTTTCACCTTGTCCGCGCCGACAATCTCGGTCCACGTCCCGTGCGCCGGCGTGTTGAGGTCGATCCATGTTGTTAGACGGTCCCACGCTTCGGTATCGGGTTTCACTCCATGGTGACCGGCACGCAGCATCTGGACCAGTTCGGTGGTGTCGGCGCAAAACTCGCAGGGTGTTAGAAGATGCAGGTCGCTTTCGATCGTGTGGCCCCGCACATAAGAGCGCAGCGCGAGATAGGATGGAGTGAATTGCGTGCCGTTGTTATAGGTTGGATCGCCCGCCTGGGTATGCACCGGCGGCGCATTGCGGAAATCCAGCATGGCTTGCCGGCCGGGTTCGGTTTTGCCGTCGTGGCAGCCGACGCAGAACCGGTCGAGCACCGGTTGCACCTCGCGCACGAACGAAAATCCGCGCTCCGGTCCATACCACGGTGTGATCTCCGCCGGTGCCTTGGACAGCGCCAGGCCCTTGGCGACCGGAGGAGTCGAATTCTGCCGGTCATGGCAGCCGACGCACGACAGGGTTTCGCCGGGCATGGCGGTCATCCAACTGCGCATGAGTTGCAACGCCTGGCCGTTGGCATCGAGCGGTTGCACCGAGATCGGGGTGTTGGCCGGGACCCGGAACAACGCCGAGCCGTCCGCTTCCACCGGCACCGTCCCCATGACGCGCTTCACATCCCACGGTCCGTCAAGACCGACACGATTGACGTGTCCGCCCATGTTGTAATACCCAAAGTGATAGGTGAACACCCGTAATTTTTTGACGGTCCCGCGCGGGACACCTGCCAATCCCGGACCGGAATAGATGTCGAGAATGGAAACCAGCGCGTCCTTGCGTGCCGGTTGGACCTTCGAGGGCAGCACCGGCGGCCGCTCGCGCGGACGGAATGGAACCGGTTCCAACAGCGCGTTGTTATCAGCGCTTTCCTTGACCAGCACCAGGTTGTCGAATGCGTCTGCCAGATAGATGCCCCACTTTGAGCCGGGTGTGGGTTTGGCCGAAACGAGGAAATACTTGTCGCTCAGCGGCCAGGGGTGCAGGTATTTAGGGAAACTGGCGTCTACTAGATGATCCTTGATGATTGGCTCGACTTTTTTTCCGCGGCCGGGAATGCGCTGGATCGCGCCCTCGGCTTCGAGGCGGCCTTGGGCGGTGTCGAAGAGGACCAGTTCACCGGTGCGGGCCTCCCCGTGATGTCCGCCGACCACGGCGACAAACTTGGTTGCCGAACCGGGGATTGGCCGTGCGTAGAACATGGCGTTGGGCCAGTAGGATCCGCTGCCGTAATACTCTTTCTGGTCCGTGCCGTCGGGATTCATGTGAAAGAGAATGCGTGCAAAGGCGTGCGGAAGATCCGTGTATTCCCAACGCAGATAGAGCAAGCGCCCGTCGTTCATGACCGTCGGGCACCAGTTGTGGTCCTGATCGAAGGTCAGGCGGCGAATCGCCCCGGTCTTGCGCTCTAACCTAAAGAGATTGGCCACATGCGAGGTTCCCAACACGCAGGGCACGCCAGTGAACGCCGCGGTCGAACCAAAGATAACATTTCCGTCAGGCAGATAGCAGGCATCATAATTGCCCACGTCCGGCTCGTTGATCAGCGGCAGCGGCTGGGGCTTGCCACCGTCGGCCGCCATTTCAAATACCTGCCAGCATCCGTTGTCACCCGGCATCGAAAATAGCAACTTCCTCGCGTCAAAATCCAAATCCACATCCCCGACAAAACGCCCGCCGTCGGGCTGGAACAATGGGCGCACCTCGCCGGTGGGACGGACCGGTGAGAGCACCGCTATCCGATTGTTGAAGCCATCCCTGGGAAGGCTCGAGTTCCCTTCCCAGTTTTGCGGCAGGCCGAGCTTGTTGGCATCTCGCTCGACGAGCAACAGGCGCTCAAAATCCAGCAGCGGGCTGGCCAGCAGCGCGTCACTGCGGAGCTTGGCCAAGGCGTCGGTGAATTCCGGATTGCCGCCGGCGGCGGCCACCCGGCCTTCAAGCTCGGACAAGCGCCCGGCGAACGCCTTGCCCTGCGGGTAGCGCGTGCCGAACGTGTTGGTTAGATCCTCGATGGCGAGGCGCAGACTCTTGAGTTGCCCGGCGGGTTCCGCGCCATGAACCAGCGCCGGGGTTATGGCCAAAGCCATGCATGCAATCAGTGTGTGTTTCATATGAGTTATCAGCTCCTTATACTTCCAACCGGTGGATTCCCTTTCACCCGATGCTGTCCGCAGTTGAAAGAGTTTGGTGAAATAATAAGGGGTGAAATCATGGAAGAGGAGGAAACCCAATCTGGGTCCACGTCCAGTTCAGAGTATAGACCGTGAGCGTCAGTATCCCACGGCGGCGGCCTCGCTGGTCCGCCGCGGGTCGGCAACGCCGAGGTAACGGTCAGGTGCCTCCACCAGAATGGTGTGGGCGTCGCCTGGCGGGCGCGGGCCGGTACGGACGACGGTGTGACCCATGGCCAGCAATGACTTGACCCATTCCGGGTAACGCTCCGGGGCTTCGAGGGTGATGACATCGGGAAACCATGAGTGAGACATGCGCGGCGCATCGCATCGCTTCCACCATCACATGCATGATGGCGGGTGACCAACGACCCCATGCTTTCAGATCAAACGCCTCCAGGATGTTAAGCTCTTCTATCAGGCAGATTCCGCCCGCGCTCGGTGAGGGTGGCACGAAGATATCATATTTCCCCCGATACCGGGTGTTCAGCGGCTGGCATTCGAGCGCCTGATAGTCCGCCAGGTCCCGCGCCGTGATCAGGCCGTTGCCCTGTTTCATTTCGGCGGCGATATCCCCGGCGAGCGGACCGGTGTAAAACGCGTCCGGCCCCTGCCCTGCCAGAAGTTCCAGAGTGCGGGCCAAATCGGGTTGGACCAGACGATCGCCGCCATGCCATGGATTGCCGTCCGCCTTGCCAAAGACCCGCTGGAACTCGGCAAGGCGCGGTTTGTTAGCCAGATAGGTGTTGAGCAATTTGGCGAGGTTTTCGTCCACTGGAAACCCGTCACGGGCCAAAGCCACGGCGGGTGCCAGCAGATCCGCCCACGGCATGGTGCCGAAGCGCCGGTGTGCCAACTCCAAGCCGCGGATGGTTCCCGGAGTGGCCACCGCCTTCGGTTCAAACATCGTGTCAGAATGGGTGAACATGTCCGGTGATGCCGCCGCCGGTGCGGTTTCACGGTAGTCAAAAGCGACCGGATTTCCACCGCCGGGCGCGGGATGCACCAGCATGAATCCGCCGCCGCCGATGTTGCCTGCGGCGGGATAAGTGGCCACCAGCGCGAAGGCGGTGGCCACGGCGGCATCCACCGCATTGCCGCCCTGCTTGAGGATCCGCACCCCGACCGCCGACGCCGGACCCGACACCGAAACCACCATGCCGTTGGTTCCGGTCGCCGCTTTGCTGTGATAAACTCCCGGGGGCGATAGCGGAGGATTCATCCGGGGATCTTCCTGGCGCGAGCATCCCGCCGGAATCAATGCCAGCAGCGCGATGCGGAAAGTCAGGCGTATCCAATTCATGTCAGGTTCCGGTTTCGCGATCTGTTACGGCGGCGGCCTGCGCCGTCTGACAAACGGCCGGCAACACATGCCGGGCGAGCGCGTGCGCCACGATGTGCAGGCCGATGTTGACGGACAGGAAAACCCCGACCACCAAAGGCCAATAATACCCCGCCAGCGGTGTGCCGCGCATGCGGCCGTAAACCTCCAGCGCGAAAGCCGTGCCCAACAACCGGCCCATGCCATCCACCAGATGCAAGAATCCCAGACAGGTGCTCATTCCCGCATCGTGGCTGTGTTTTCTGGCCGTCTCGTCGAAGCACGGAGTCATCAGAACCTCCCCGCAAATGAACACCACGATCGCCAGCGGCAACATCACCCATTGCCGCGCGAACACCAGCAACAGCAAACCGCCACAGTAAAACCCCACCGAACACATCGACCACCATTCCCATTTGAAACCCCGCCGATAGACCAATCGCGAAACATAGACCGCCAGAAAATGCGCGCCGATGATGGTGGTGCACAGGCTGGTCAGCGAGACAATCCACACCGGTTTGTTGGATCCGTAGAGATCGATGAGATATTTGGGAATGACGGTTCCCCAACAACCATAAGGCAGGACCATGGCGAAACGCCGCAGGGCATCCGCCAGGAATCCCCGGTTGCGACACAGGGTTTTGAAACCACCGCGTTGCCTGGACGCGGCCGGTTTGTCAGTGGCCGCCACTGGCGGCGCCGCCAAACCGAGACCCAGCGGCAGATACAACAGCCCTAACAACACGGCCAGCGCGCCGTAGCCGGCGCGGAGCGACATTTGATAGGCGATGCTGTTGCCGAAGAACGACCCCAGGTTGAGCAGGGTGGCGCGTTTGGCCACCGAGCGCCGGAGCGTTTCCGGGCTGGAATGGAGGATGAGGATGGTGTTGAGCGAGATTTTTCCGAGCACGAAGGCCATCCCCGCACAGAACACCGCAATGGCTGATACCACAAACCCGGGACCCGTGGAAATCACCAGGAATCCGCCCAAACCCATGGCGATACTCGCGGCCAAACCGGTCCTGACCGACATGCGGTCGACGAACCAACCGGCGGCTGGAGCACACACCGTTTGGGCGAGGATATAACCATTGAGCAGGATGGCGATGCGGGCGTACGACAACCCTCCCAGATGTTCAAATAGCGGATAGATATAAGGTTGGAACGCGCCGCGGGCAAGGAACAACCATCCGATGCCGACGCACGCCAGCCAGATCGCCAAGGTGGAATTCGTACGCACGCGATTCATCCTGTCATATCATGATACCTCGTAGAGATCCGTCCATGAGGCGATTTCGTCCACGTCGCGGCGGACGTCCGCGGCGGCGGCGGCTTGCAATTCGATATAGAGCGGCGCACGGCAGCCGTCTTTGGCCAGGCCGACGGTCTGGCCGGGTTGCGCCCGCACCTCGTGATAGAGATACGTCGGGAGGCGGGTGATGCGCTCCAAATGGCGGATGGTCCGCAAGTTTCCCCCACGCCGCGCAAACGGCGTGATGATCGCCGCAGACAGGTGGGTTTCCTGCCGCAGTTCGGGGCGTTGGCCGCGCAGGATCTGATAGAAAGCATGCAACAAGTCGATGCCTCCGGCGAGTTCCAGGATGCGCGCGCGGTTGCCGCCGGGGCGGGCGGCGATTTCCCCCAACCGGTTGCCGATGAATTCGACATGGGCGGCGCAAGTCGTCATTCCGAGAGCCTGCATTCCGGCCACGGCCAGGCACGCCAACGCCCGTTGTTCCGCCGTGCCGAGCCGCGACGGCAGGATGCGCGCGAAGTGATGGAAATCGTCGATGCCGACATCCTTGCCGGTCAGGACATCGACCACCGGAGTGGTGTGGACTTGGCCGGACGCGTCGGCGACGCAGTCGATGGACGTGTTGGCACCCTCGATGAATTCCGCCAGCACCACCGTGAGGCGGGCGTCCGATTTGCCGAGTTTCCGATAGAATTCCGGCACTTCCTGGACCATCGCGCGGTAGTTGGCGCGGAGCGTTTCGGGATCGGGATTGCGGCTGGACCACATGCTGGCCGCCACGTTCGAGGGCTGCAAGAACACGGGGTATCCTAACAGTCCGGCGGCCTCCAGCAAGGAGGCTTCGGAATCCACCGTGACAAAACGGGCGGTCGCGTCCGGGCCGATCCGCTCGTGGAACCGTTGGCGCATGGCGCATTTGTCGCGGCACAACTCCGCCGCCTCCGGCGGGATGCCCGGCAGGCCGAGCGCGGCGGCGAGTGCGGCGGTCTCGGCCACATAATATTCCATCACGTTGAAGAGGCAGGAGACACCCCACCGGTCGCGGATTTCGCGCACCACCTCGATCAACTCGGGAAGCGGCCGGGAGAAATCGACGCGTTCGACGAAGGCGAAGCCGGACACATCGGCCAACCGGTGTTTGCTGTTGGTATCGACCAGCACGCCCAGCGGAAGGCCGCGGCGCTGGAGGGATTCAAACTCGCCGCGCCGCACCATGCCCGGAAACAAAATCATATTTAACCCAAACTCCGAGGTTTGATCCTCAGAATACGTTAGATTGACCACGGATTTCACGGGATTGAACGGATTAATTTGAGATCAATTCCAAACTTCTCATGAGCTGCAAATCGTGAGAAAGTCCGAATCCAGAAATCCGTTCAATCGCGTAATCCGTGGTTTCCAACTCCGGATCAGGATTTTAACTTCGGATTTCGGATGGGACGGTTGTTCTGTCATTGCAGCGCGTCGCTCAACAGCGGTTCCTCAAGCACTTGCCGTTGGGTGTCGGATGGCGGCGGCGTTGCCGCGAGATATGCTTCCAATTCGGTTACCCGTTGGGCACCGACCAGGGCCGCCACCTGTTGTACCGTGGAAATGGAGTCCTCCACCACCAACGGACAATCGGCTCCGCTGAGATCGCGGAACGTGCGGTCCATGGCCGCGTGGGCCGCACGCAACCCCTGGTTGGCGAAGATCGTGTGCGAAATGCCGGCCCTGACGAATTCCGCTTTGGTGACCTGCGGCATGCGCGTGGGAGCGATGAAAACCGGCGTGCGGCCGGCCCATTCGCGACCGAATTCAAGCACCTCGTTGCCGGTGGGATCCAGCGACTGGATGAACACCGCATCCGCGCCGGCATCCGCATAGGCGGTAGTGCGGCGCAATGCTTCGGCGACACCCATGCCCGCCACCAACGCCTCGGTGCGGGCGATGATCCGGCATTGCGAGCGGGCGCGGTGGACACCCGCCTTGGCGGCCCGCAGGCGGGTGATGTGTTCTTCGGTGGAAACCAGAACACGGTCGTAGCCATCATAGAGGCTGCACCGTTTTGATAGAGGATTGTCCTCAAGGCACAGTGCCGCGGCACCGGCGCGGGCCATCGCCTCAACCACATGGTGGACTTTGACGGCATCGCCATAACCGGAATCAAGATCCACCACGATCGGCAGTTCCACCGCGCGCCGCACACTCCGCACCACCTGCAACATCTCCTCCGGACCAATCAGCCCCGCATCCGGAAAACCCGCCGCCGCCGAACAACAAAAACTGCTCACCCAGACGAAATCAAAATTCCATTTGTCCGCCAGCAATGCGGACAAACCGTCATAAACCCCCACCCCGATCTGGGGAACTCCATCGAACAGCCGATCTATCAAGTCGGGTCCGGGTTCGGGCATGGAGGAGCCAACCGATAATCCCTGGTGGTGCGGCATGGCGGGGTTCTTGTGTTGCATGGGGCTGATGATCGATAGGACCGGCGATCCGGCGGGGTTGGAGGTCCATGCTTGCGGATTTGTTGATGCGGGGCAAGCATGGCTATGTTGTTTGGTGAGGAATTCGTCACCTTTCTCTCGGAAAATGAGTGGGCCGAGATGAGCGGGCCGGAAAATTGTCCGTGGTTTCCCAACCATCTCTGGTTTCTGGTCTCTGGTTTCTGGTCTCTGGTTTCTGGTCTCTATCCTTGCCATCCGGCGGCGGACTTGGCATAGCACGGGGGCGGCCGCGCTCCGACGGACCTGCGGAATTTTTTGACCTTTTACGAACTGACGCATGAAACCTACCCTTGTGATCCTCGCCGCCGGAATGGGCAGCCGCTATGGCGGTCTCAAACAGATGGACCCGATGGGCCCGCACGGCGAAACCGTGCTCGATTATTCGGTCTTTGACGCCATTCGCGCCGGATTCGGCCGGGTGGTTTTCGTCATCCGCGAGGATTTCGCGGAGGTTTTCAAAATGGGAGTCGGCGACCGGTTTGCCGACCGGATCCAGGTGGATTACGTGTTCCAGAAGCTGGACGACGTGCCGGCGGGATTCAGCGTGCCTGAGGGTCGCACCAAGCCCTGGGGCACCGCTCATGCCGTGCGAGCCGCCCGTCACACGGTCACCGGGCATTTTGCGGTCATCAACGCCGACGATTTCTACGGCCGTGACGCCTATTACCGTGCCGTCGCGTTTTTCGCCAGCCTGCCGACCCACACCACCAACGAAATGGCGATGGTCGGGTATCCGCTCGAAAACACCCTGTCCGATCACGGCCACGTCAACCGCGGGGTCTGCAAAACCGACGAAAACGGTTTCCTCACCTACGTCGAGGAGTACCTCAACATCGAACGCGAAAGCGACGGCCATGTGCGCGGCAATGCCCTCGACGGCAAACGCCATGTGGTTCCTCCCGGCACCTTGGTTTCGATGAATTTCTGGGCGTTCGGGCCGTCGTTTTTTTTCCAACTTGAGGAAGCGTTCAGCCGTTTTCTGAGGGAATCCGGCACCCAGATGAAATCGGAATGTTATATCCCGACCGTGGTCGATCACCTGATCCATGCGGGCCACGCGCAATGCCTGGTCCTGCAAACCGACAGCGCATGGTTCGGCGTCACCTACCCCGACGACAAACCCTACGTCGTCGAATCCATCGGCAAACTCATCGCCCTCGGCGACTATCCGGAACAACTCGCGTGAGAGTGTGGTCGGGGGGGGAAGTAATCAGTGATCGGTGATAAGGACCCGTAAATATATAACCCTTACAAACTCCGCATGATAGCATTGAATGTATTTGGCAAAATGATAATGTGAGGCAAAATGATGAACTGGAATCGGCCTTCGGTTTTGGGGAATTCTGATCTTTTCTTCCATCATTTTGCCTAATTCCTGAATGATACAACTTCTAACGTAATGTTTATTGATTTACGGCTCCTAAGGGATCTTGCGCCCCGAAGGGGCATTCCAAGGCAGCCCAGGGCAACGCCCTGGGAAACGGCATCACCATGAATTTCCAGGGCTGAAAGCCCGACCCATGCGACGGTGGATTCCCCGCCAAACGCTCGATATCATGGGCTTTCAGCCCTCAATATAATCGTTGACACCATTACCCAGGGCGGTGCCCTGGACCCCCTTGGGGTAGGCCTATGGCCTACAGGATTTCCGCCTATTGACGTTTCATTGGATGAATGAAATCCCCAACCCTCGTTAGGTATGTGCCACTTTCTTCTCACGGTGTCACCGCGAGGCGTTCCGGAACGACGTCGCGCTCGAAGATGAAGCCGTTTTCCTTGTAGGTTTTGAGCCGGAAATGGGTGGCTGTGGAAAGCACGCCTTCCATTGAGCTGAGTTTTTCGGAAACGAAGCGCGCGACCTCGCGGAGATCACCACCCTCCACCACCACCATCAGATCGTAGCCGCCGCTGGCCAGATAACAGGAAACCACCTGCTCGAAGCGGGCGATGCGCATCGCCAGACGGTCGAAGCCACCGCCGCGTTCGGGTGTCACTTTCACCTCGATGAACGCCGACACCGAGGTGTCGCCGGCGGCTTCCGAATCAATCACGGCGTGATAGCCGCAAATGACGCCTTGCTTCTCCCAGGCGGCCACCCGGTGGGCCACCGTCTCCTGGTCCATGGACAGGAGGTCGGCGAGTTCCTGATGGGTAAAGCGGGCTTTGCGCCTGAGCATTTCGAGCAGCGGGTCGGTGGACATGAGGCGAAGTTTAGGGGATTTCCCCGGTCCTGACAACCGCTAAACCTTCTGCGTAAAGGTTTCACTTAAGCGTCGGCACGCTCATCAACTCGTGCTGGCGGTCCTGCACGGGGGCACCCGCGTCGAGCCACGGGTCATAAACTTCCCATCCTTGCCGGATCAATTCGCGGGCGCGGCTGAAACGATCCGGGTTGTTCAAAACGACCACCATCAGGCGCCGCGGGGTGGCACCTTTCGAACCATCGGGTTTTTTGCGGACCAGCGGATCGCGTTCCATGCACGCCACCACACAGGCACCGGCGGCTTCCGTCGTGCCGGTCTTGACCCCGAGAATCCCCGGTTCACCGATCAGTTCGTTCGTATTGTGGACCCGGAAACTCCGTTTTTTACCTTCGGCCCCGGTGACGCTAACACTGCGTTCAGGCTGCCGGACGATGAAACTGAATGCGTTGCGGCGCATCGCGTAGATCGCCATGCGGGCCACGTCCGTCGCCGTGGAATAGGCCTTCGCCCCTTTGCGTTCGAGTCCGTGGGGATTGGCAAACAGCGTCTGGTTCATGCCCAACGCCTTGGCCAAAAGGTTCATTTCGCCGACGAATTCCACCAGCGGATCGCCTGTCTTGCCGCGGTGCGCGAGGATTTCCCGGCCCACATGGTCGGCAATCGTCAACGCCGCCAGATTGTCCGACCCTAACAACGCGGAATACAGGGCGTCGCGCATCGACAACTTGTCGCCGGGTTCGAGTTTCATCGGGTTGTTACCGCCCACCAGCGTGACCGTTTCAGGCACGGTAATCTGCAAAGTGCCAATCTCCGCCCCCGTCGCCGCCGCCCAATCCACCGCCACCGCCGCGGTGGCGATCTTGGTCAGGCTGGCAATCGGCCGCTTGACCGAGGAATTGTAAGCCACCAGGACTTTCCCCGAATACGCCTCGACCACCATCACGCTCTCCTGCGCGTGAACGGCTGATACCATCGCCAACAATCCGGCTGCCAGTCTGAAAATGTGGGAAAACGCAATTTGTTTCATGTGGGGAAGACGCGCCCAGCCTAGCCGCCACCGCCAACAACTCAACCCCAAATAGTCAACATTGTCCCCATCAATCGTCGAGACGGCGGATGCGGAGATTGCGGAAGGCAACCGGTCCGTGGTCGCCCTGCATGCGCAGCGGACCGGCGGCTTGTTCCGGCAGTCCCACCCGGGTAGGTCCTAACAACTCCACATTTTCCTGCACGAGCCGGCCATTGTGCCAGGCCTTGTCGATACGGGCATTGCGGGATTTGTTGCCTGCGGCGTCGAAACGCGCGACCCGATAGATGATATCGAAACTCTGCCACTCGCCGGATGGTTTGCTGGCGTTGACCAGCGGCGAATGGCCGCGGACGTTGGCGTCACGGATCCACTCCGGATAGATGCCGCCGCACTCGATGCCGGGATACTCGTCCTTGGCGACGCCATGACTGTCATAGATCTGCACCTCGTGGCTACCCGCAAGATAGACACCGGAATTCGAGTGCTGCGGAATCATGAACTCCACATGCACCTCGCAATCGCCGAAACGCTCCCTGGTCAGAAGATAGTTCCCCTTCCCTTCCGAGACCACCACTCCCGTGCCGGGACCGGCCAACAACTTCCCGGGATCCCCCGGGGCGGCTCTGACATTTCCCACCTCGCTCCAACCGTCGGCGTTTTCCCATGCGGCCAGCGCCTTGCCCGCCGGCATCAGGGCCGTACCCCGCATGCTCCGCCAGGCGTTCATCGACCGCTGCAGGTTGACACCCGCGTCGCCTTGGATTCCATAATGCTGCAATCCCACCGGTCCCTGATAGTCCAGAGCCCGGAGTTGATCTAACAGACTCGCCACGGGATAGGAACCGGCGTCAAGCGGCTGGATCAGTTTCCCCCAATCCTTGGCTCCCGTATCGGCACCGTTGAGCGTGACAGCCAGCAGGAACGGCCGCGCCTCCTTCAAGCGGGCGTCGAGGTCCTTGCCATCGACCATCAACCAGTGGCAGAGATTGAACGTGACGCCGAGGTTCTTGCGCTCCACCTGGCGGGCCAGGCGCACCGCGTCGTCAACGCGTTCGACCCACAGGCCGGCATGCGGATAGAGCGCGACCTTCAAGCCGGCTTCCCGCGCCAGGTCCGCGATCTCGCGCAACACCGGCACGGCCAAGGTATCTCCCGCAGGATCGGACGGTTTGAGTTTGGTGGATGGAACCCACAACCAGAGGATCGAGTCCCGCCCGCGCAGTTGTTTGATAGAGTCGCGGATCTCCGGACTCACGGGCGTGGCGGCGTCAAGATCCAGTTTCAGATAGAGCGCGAACATCCGCAGGTGCTGCCGGTCCAAGGCGGCCAACATCCCGCGCAACGCGTCCGGCGTGGTGTACGTCGGTCCGATGCCGTCGAAACCGACCTCCTTCACCAGATCCACCTGTGCCTCGACCGTCTGGTGGGCCGCGTCGCGGGTGCCGGTGTCCATCGCGAAAAACGCCGGTTCAGCCGCCGCGCCCGCGGCCGCAGCGCACCAAACCGCCAATGATGTTAGAATATTTGGGAGTTTCATATTACAATTCCAAAACTTATTCACATACAATACCCTACATCCGGATTATGGATTCCATGCGAATGCACGGCTTTGATTTAGGTCCCAAAGGGACCACTCATAAAAGCCCGGCACGCAGTGCCGGGTTGATGCCGTATTAAAATCCCGTGTCCTGAAAGGACAGCTCATCGCGTGGCCGGCCGACACCCGTGAGAACCACCGGATGAGGCGTCCCTTCAGGACGCGCGACCCTCGTCCCCGATTAGACCCGGCACTTCGTGCCGGGCTTTTATGAATCGTCCCGGCGGGACGACAAGAAATCACCAGTTTCAAAATTCCTTAGCCGAGATCCTTGGGGCGCCAGCCCTCGCGGGCTTCCGGGTTGATCATCTTCGCGGCTTCCGGGTTGCCGGTGATCTCCATCTTCTGCGCGTTCCACTTGACCGTCTTGCCGGTGCGGATCGCCAGCGTACCTAACAGGATTGTCTCGGTGAGCGGCGCGGAATAACTGAAGTCGGAGCACGACTTCCTGCCCTCTTTGATGGCTTCCACCCAGTCGCGGTGGATGCCATGGGTTCGCGGCAGCGTCTTGGCCACCTGCTTGTCGCCACTGGCGCGATACGCTTCCCAACTGGCTTTCGGATAGAGCTGCGGGCTGTCCGGGCGCATCCCCTGATGGACGATCCCGCCTTTTTCACCAATGATGATCATGCCGCCCTCGCCACCGGGTGTGCCGAGGTCGTAACCCGCCGGTGCCGGCGGCACGCTCGGGCCTTCGTACCATTTCAATTTCACGGGCGGTTTGTTGCCGCGTGCGGGGAAGTTGAAGGTGACGATCGATCCGTTAGGCGTGTGGATCGGATTCACTTCGCCCTTCATTTCCACATCCACGCTGTCGGGAGCGCCGAGGTCGAGCGCCCAATACGGAGTGTCGATGGTGTGGCATCCGATGTCGCCCAGACCGCCGCAACCGAAGTCCCACCACGGGCGCCACGTCGTCGGGTGAATCGCCGGGCTGAAGCCGACCTTTTTTTCAACTGGTCCCAGCCAGAGATTCCAATCCATCCCCTGAGGCGGGTTTTCGGCCTTGGGAAACTCGGTTCTCACGTTGCCATTGAAACCCCAGCCCGACTTCGGACGATCCGTCCAGGTGATGACCTCCTTGACGTTGCCGATCAGCCCGGCCTGGCACCATTCCTTGATCAGGATCGCGCCTTCGTAGGCGTGGCCTTGATTGCCCATCTGGGTAACGAGGCCTTTTTTGGCGGCCAACTCCCGCAACGTGCGCGCCTGCCACAACGAATGCACCAACGGTTTTTCGACAAACACATGTTTGCCGAGGCTCATCGCCATGTATGCGATCGCGAAATGCGTATGGTCCGGCGTGCCGACACCCACCGCGTCGATCTTGTCACCCATTTCGGTGAGCATCTTGCGGAAATCCATGAACATTTTGGCTTCTGGAAATTGTTTCTTGGCGCGATCCCAGTATTGCGGGTCGCAATCGCAGAGGGCGACGACGTTGTTGCCGTTGGCGCAGGCACACAGGTCACCCCAACCTTGGTTGCCAAAACCGACCCATGCGATGTTGAGCTTCTCGTTGGCGCCGGCCACGGGCTTGGCAAGGATCAACGGCGCGACAAATGGCGCGCCAAACGCGGCGACGGATTGCTTCAGGAAAGTGCGCCGTGACGTGTGGTGGAATGTGGATTGCATGATGGTTTCCGGTGAATGTTCCCAGACAATTACGCCACCGGGCCATCATTCTTTCCAAAAATCATGCGATTCTCCGCTCCGCCCACCACGCCCCACCGGCGGGTGATTGCCGGTGGCGCCGATTCACACCTTGAGTCCGTCCAGATTCAACTCCAAGCGCCGGTTCTCCTTGAGCAAGTCCTCCATCGTGAGCACGCCGTGCCGCACGGCGGCTTCCCGCCCGAGGATGCAGGTGAGACATCCGTCCACCGCCCGGCGCACCGTCCCGTTGGTGAAATCCCCGCCGGTAATATTCTGATAGAAAGCCGCGATGTTGCGGGTGGCGCCCGCCTGATAGAGATTATCGACCGCACCGCCATTGTATGACTGCGGGCCGCCGCGCACATAGGCCTTGCCCCAGTAATTGATCTGGGCGTGGGCGGTTTGGCCGTTGAAGACCGCCAGCAGCGCGGAATCGGTGGCATTCGCCAGCCCCTGGCCGAAGTGGTTGTGAACCAACCCGCTGGCATATTGATAGACGACCGAACACACATCATGCGCGTCGCCATGCGGGTCCGGACGCATCACCCGCGACGATCCCGACGCGGACACCGGACGTTCGCCGATGACCCACAAGGCGGCGTCGATCGCATGGATGTCGAAGTTGCCGATATAATCGCAGCCGATGGCGATGTCATTGACCCAGATCAGGCTTTGCAGGCGGCTTTCGAGGTTGGCGGTCTTCGGCGGATCGCCGAATCCGTTGCACACGCCCAGCGTTTGCACCTGGGACAGTTTGCCGATGGCACCCTCGCGGATCCGGCGGGCGACCTCGATGTTCGCAGGATCGGTGGGCATCTGATAGTCCACCATGAAAACCCTTTGTTTTTGCGTCGCCACCTTGCCGGCTGCTTCGATCGCCAGACAGCCGGGCACATCCGCCGCCACCGGCTTGGCCATGTACACATGCAACCCGGCCGCCACCGCCGCCGTCGCTTGCTCGGCAAAAAAATAGGGCGGAACTTCCAACAGGACCGCCTCCACCCCGCTGT
>Ga0209697_10005037_pt1 | contig 16715 bp, 9 predicted proteins | sample AliMusrvi5mmetaG_FD_184115 | JGI IMG/M metagenome (GOLD analysis project Ga0209697, IMG submission 184115) | Freshwater lake bacterial and archeal communities from Alinen Mustajarvi, Finland, to study Microbial Dark Matter (Phase II) - Alinen... | ecosystem: Environmental > Aquatic > Freshwater...
TGCATCGGGACGGGGCGACCGCTAACCTTCGGCCTTGCTCCGGGACACCGTTCATCTGGTTCGTGTTGCCGGGCGTGAGCGCCTTCCTGCTGAACGCCTCGATCACACACCTGATGGTGGATGTGACACCCATGCCGCTCGTGTGGGCGGTTCTGCTGGCAGCCTTTCTTCTGAGTTATGTGGTGGGGTTCTCGGCGCTGGCTGAACATGCGCGCGGCGCATGGTGCGCTGGCGCGGCCTTGGCGCTGGCTGGCGCAGCCGAGGCAAGCGGGATGTGGGGCGCTGGCAGTTTCTTCCCGAATGCGGTAGCCGGTGTGGGCGTGATTCTCCTCGTGGGTTCGGTGGTGCATGGCTGGCTGTATGAGACGCGCCCCGAGACGGCGCGTTTGACGAGCTACTACCTCGCGATCGCGGCGGGTGGCGCGGCGGGCGGGCTGTTCGCTGCGCTTGTGGCTCCGCTGGTGTTCAACCGCGTCACCGAATATCCTCTGGCGCTTTTCGTGGGCGCGGTTCTGGTGGCGTGGCGCGCTCCCAAGCCGGCCCTGTTGGCCCGGACACGGCGGGGCTGCTGGAGTTTCGCCGCAGGGTGTGGCGTGGCGTGGCTGCTTTTGTCTGTGGCGACCGCGCGGCACACGCACTCTCGCACACTTTTCCGCGGCCGCAACTTCTATGGCTGCCTCGCGGTGACGCAGACGTTTGAGAGAATCAGGCAGCAGGGCGTTTTCCCTGTGCATTATCTGTGGTGCGGGCAGACGACGCACGGCATCCAGATCCATACGCCTGACCTCCGCATCCGGAACGGGGGAACATCCTATTACGGACCGACAGGAGGTGGCATCGCTTTTTCCGCGCACCCGAAATATCAGGCGGGCGTGGGCATGAAGGTCGGCGTGGTGGGGCTTGGCGCAGGGACGCTGGCGAGTTATGGCCGGCCGGGTGACCTCTATCGGTTCTACGAGATCAACCCGCTGATGGTGAAAGTGGCTGGCAATCCGCAGTTTTTCACCTTCCTGGCGGATGCGAGGATGCCGATTGACTTGGTTCAGGGCGATGCGCGCCGGATGCTGGAGAAAGAGCAGGCGGCGGGGGACCCGCTCTATGACGTGCTGGTGATCGACGCCTACAGCGGAGACGCGGTGCCGTACCACCTGGCGACGCGCGAGGCTTACCGCCTGTACTTCCAGCGCCTCGACGAGAACGGCATCCTTGCCGTCCATGTGAGCAACTGGCACATCGACCTGCTGCCGCTGTGCAAGGCGATGGCGTCGGAACTGGGCGTGTGCGCGTACGGGGTTGTGGGCGCTTCGGGGGACGGCCTGACGTCCGATTCGATCTGGGTCTTCATGACGCGTCATCCGATCGCCTACCGGTATCCGGGGAAAGAAAAGGTGTATGAGGTGGTGTGGTCGGATGTGCGGGAGATTCAGGTGCCGACCGACGAGAAGGGCAGTCTGATCACGCTGATACGCCACGGATTTTAGGTTGTGAGCCAACGGACTTGGGCCTCTGGGAGTCTGCACTTGTCTCCACACGCGTTCTCATGTATTCTGCCAATTATTCTGATGGGACGGGGCATCTTTCACCTTCAATGAGTAGGCGACAGGGTGGCGAAATGAGTGATGTGTGCGTATCGGGTCGTGCCAAGGAAACGAGTCGGTGTTTCCGGCTCACACGCTGGGCGGGCTGTTGTCGAGCAATAGCCCTGTTCGGCCTTGTCTTTCCGCTAACGGGGACGCGGGCGGAAACGGCACAGCCGGTCATCGAGTTTAAGGTGCTGCTGATTATCAAGCGGGAGAGCGACACGTTCTCTCCCCTGTTCCTGCCTGTACGGGCGCGGATGACGGACGCAGAAGTCGCCCAGGCGCGTCAATGCTTCGAGGTCGAAACACCTGGCATGGTGAGCGAGATCACCCGCGGAAAAGTTCGGTTTGTCCCCACGGTGCGGGTTTCCGAGCAGCCGCTGCGCATGTTCAACCCTGACCGAAAAGACAGCGCCGAGTTTTTCGCGCCCGAGCTGCTGAACGAGGTGTTGTCTTTTGCCAAGCCGGGAGAGTTCGACAGTGCGGGATACTATTTTCTGCATTACGACACGGCCTCCGGCTATAAGATCCCGCGCGCAGGCTTCGGGGTTGGCTGGTACGACAAGGAGCACGCGCTGGGCCTGTTCGCTGTGAACTGTACGCCTCACCTGAATCCGCGCGACGAGGTTTTTCTTCACGAGTGGATGCACGGCTTGGACGGCTTCTATGACAAAAAAGAGGGCGTGACGCTGCCCAAAGGATGGCTTCACGGCGTGAAGGGACACAGCGGTTACCAGGAGAAGCCGTGGCGCACGACAGATACGTTCCGCGGTTGGATGGAGTGGTATAGGGACTATCTCAACGGCGAAGTCTGTGAAGGTGGAAAGCGTGTCGGTCTGGGCGACGCGGCTTGGCGATACGGTCCCATGCGGCGGGACGCGGCCGCAGTCGCAGCCAACTACCGGAAGGTTGCTCTTCCAGTCGGCACCTGTCCGGCGTGGGTCTACGAGTTGATGCAAGGCGATCTGTCGCACGCCCGCCTCGGAGCGTCGCTTTTGGGAAAGCCGATGGCTCCGGGCGCGATAACCAAAACATCGGAAGGGTGGCGCCTCGACATCTGGAGTGAGAAGGCCGGTTCGAAAGCGTCGGTCGCCTCGGACGGAACGTTTGTTCTGGACAGCCCGTCGCCGAACAATGCGTCGATCGGGCGAACCCTTGCGCTGCAACCATTCAAGAACTACCTCTTCACGGCAGAGGTTCGGGCTGAAGACGTGAACATCACTGAAAAGGGCGGCGCATTTGGGGTGAATCTGTATGCGGGTGACTCGGTGTCGGCCAAGCGCCTGACCGGAACCACGGCGTGGGTGCCGGTTGCTTTGCCGTTCACGACGGGGGCGAAACCTGAGGCTTGCCGCCTCAAAATGGCGGTGGGCGGCTTCGCCAGTGTGGCGCGGGGGCGGGCCTGTTTCCGGAACGTTCAGGTGAGGCAGATCGGATATCCGGCGGAGCCCGCGACACGGCCGTAAGATGTGTTCGGGGCTTGCCTGCCAGACTTCGGTAACGGTGAAACTTCGGTTTCCCAAAATTGTCGGCGTGGCCTGATCAAGAATACCTAAAGCGCCTTCACTGTGAAAGCCGAAGCCTCATCATCCTGATGCGAGTGAAATACACTAAGCGCGTTCATAAGGCTTGATGAGAATGGAAAGAAAACGCGATCTCGCCTATTTGAGGCACTAAAACCCTAAATGGTTATATTTTTAGGGGAATGGTGGGCGCTACAGGATTCGAACCTGTGACTTCTACCGTGTGAAAGTAGCGCTCTAACCAACTGAGCTAAGCGCCCGCACCGTGCAAAAAACAGGCATATTTATAGCATCTGTGGCCGTGGAGTGTCAAGGGTGACCGAAAAAAATCAGGTTTGGGGCTATGGCGTCCTTAGAAAATACGCTAAGCTAATCCGAAAAGCAGGGAGGGCCTTTCGTGTTTCTGAAGAAAAAAGATGATCCGTTGCGCGTGTTGGAGCACACGCTCGGGTATGCCTTCAAGAGTCGCACATTGTTGGAGAGAGCGCTGACCAACCCTTCGTACCGTGCCGATCACGCGGGAGAGAAGGTCGACGATAACCAGCGTCTGGAGTTTCTTGGCGACGCCGTGTTCGGCCTGCTGACGGCGCAACTTGTATATGAGCGCTACGAGGACGAGGACGAGGGCAGTCTGACGGTGCGGCGCAGTCATCTGGCGAGCGGGCGTGGGTTGGCAGAACTGGCACGTCGCGTCGGGCTGGGCGCTTATCTCCGGCTCGGCAAGGGGGACGAGGCGGCTGGCGGGCGCGATAAAGAGAAGGCGCTGACGGATGCCATGGAGGCTGTGTTTGGTGCGGCGTGGTGCGACGGCGGCATCAAGGCGGTCCGTGCGATTTTCGAAAAACTGATGTCAGAGCAAAAGGAAACGCCGCTGGACGTTTGGGCGGATAATCCCAAGGGCGGACTGCAGGAAGTGGCGCAGCGTTACGCCTGGCCGAATTCGCCTGCATATGAACAGGTCGAGGTCACGGGGCCGAGCCATGCCCCAGTCTACACGGTGAAAGCCCGCGTGGTAGGCGGCTATGAGGCGCTCGGCACGGGGCGGACCAAGCGGGCGGCGGAAATGGCCGCAGCGAAGGTGCTGCTGGGCATGCTGCACGAGGCCGGCCTGACCTGATGCCGCCCGTCGCGTTGGATCTCCGACCTGTCGGGCCGCGGTTTCCCCCTGCCCTGAGGGTTTTTCAAAAAGTGCAATCTTAGTTGCAATAAGTCCAATAGACATGGGGGCGCCCTTCTCTTTACGATAAAGGCGATTTCTGGGCGAGTATCCTGAAAATTGCTTCGCGCTTGAGCCTGAAGGATCGGATGTGTTGAAGGGAGGGGGAGATGTCTGCGAGACGACGGGCGATCTGGGTTGTTGGTGCGGCCGTTTTAGCGTCAGCCGTGAGGGCCAAGGCGCCTGAAGAAAGGGCGTGCAAGGCCCAGCCGTTCTCGCTGCAGGATGTGCGTCTGCTGGACAGTCCGTTCAAGACTGCCATGGAACGCGACGGGGCTTGCCTGCTCTCCCTTGACCCGGACCGGCTCCTGCACAATTTCAGAGTCAACGCAGGCCTGCCGTCGAGCGCCGAGCCGCTGGGCAACTGGGAGAAGCCGGGGTGCGAACTGCGCGGCCACCTGACCGGGCACACCCTTTCGGCCTGCGCGCTGATGTACGCGAGCACCGGGGACAAACGCTTCAAGGAGCGGTCCGACCTGTTGGTGCGCGAGCTTGCGAAGTGTCAGGCGGCGCTGGGCGCGAGCGGCTACCTGAGCGCGTTTCCCGAGACGCTGTTCGAACGCTTGGAGCGGGGCGAGAAGGTCTGGGCGCCGTACTACACGCTGCACAAGATTTTTGCGGGTCTGCTCGACGCGCAGGCGCTCTGCGGTAACGCGCAGGCGCTTGAGGTCGCCTCCAAGTTAGGCGACTGGGCTGTGGCGCGCACGGGGCGGCTGAGCGACGAGCAGCTTCAGAAGGCGCTCGAGACCGAACACGGCGGCATCAACGAATCGCTGGCGAACCTGTACGCCCTGACCGGCAAAGAGGCCTATCTGCAGGCGGCGCGCCGCCTGTGCCACCAGAAGGTGCTCGATCCGCTCGCGGCGGGGCAGGACAAACTTGCAGGACTGCATGCCAACACGCAGATTCCCAAGCTCGTGGGCGCAGCCCGCCTTTACGAGCTGACGGGCGAGAGCCGTTACCGCGACATGGGCAATTTTTTCTGGGACCGCGTGGCCAACCACCACAGCTATGCGATGGGCGGCAACAGCGACCACGAGGGCTTTGGTCCGCCGGACAAGCTGAATGGCCGCGTGAGCCCGTTCACGGCCGAGTCCTGCAACACCTACAACATGCTCAAGTTGACGAGGCACGTCTTCTCCTGGGATCCGTCGGCGGCGCAGGCCGACTTCTACGAGCGCGCCCTCTACAACCACATCCTCGCCTCGCAAGATCCAGACACGGGGCGGATGGCCTACCACATTCCCGTCTACGGCGGCTGGTTCATGCCCTACAACACGCCGAATGACTCGTGCTGGTGCTGCACGGGTACGGGCCTAGAAAACCACGCCAAGTACGGCGACAGCATCTATTGGCGCGATGGCGAGGGCCTCTATGTGAGCCTCTTCATTCCATCGGAGCTCGCGTGGCGCGAGAAGGGGGTGACGCTCCGGCTGGAAACGCGCTATCCGGAAGAGGAGGCCGTGCGGTTGACGGTCCGCAGCGAAAAGCAGGCAACGTTCACGTTGCGCCTGCGCTATCCGGGGTGGGCCCGGCGCGGCTTGGCCGTCACGGTCAATGGCGAGCCCTTCGCGCACGATGCGAAACCCGGCAGCTTTGTGTCGGTGTCGAGAGTGTGGAAGGACGGCGACCGCGTGGAGCTCACCGTGCCGATGAGCCTGCGGCTCCAGCCCATGCCGGACAACCCCACGCGCGCCGCGATCTGTTACGGTCCGGTCGTTCTGGCAGGCGAGCTCGGACGGGAAGGCATCGTGCCGCCCATGCCGTATGCGATCAGGCAGAGCGATTTCTTCAAGGTCAGGCGGCCTGAGATGCCGGTACTGCTGGCGGGCGCGCGGCCGGTGGAGGAGTGGGTCGAGGCGGTGCCCGGCCATCCACTGACCTTCCGCACCAAGGGCGTTGGCCAGCCTCACGACATGATGCTCGTGGCGTTCTTCAAGCTGCCCCCGCAGCGCTACAGCCTCTACTGGGACATCCTGACGCCTGAGCAGTGGAAGTCGCAGCAAGAGGCCCGGGCGCAGCGCGAGAGGCACGAGCGCGACCGGACGGAGCGGACGCTGGATGCCGTCAAGCTGGGCGATGGCACGTCAGAGAAGGCGCACAACCTCAAAGGCGAGCGCTTGCATGCTGGGACATTTTCCGACAGGGCCTACCGTGACGCAGCAACGGACGGCTGGTTCGCCTACGACTTCAAGGTGCCCGCCGTGCGGCCGGTCAGGGTGCTCTGCACGTACTGGGGGAGCGACGCTGGCGCGCGGACTTTCGATGTTTTCGCCAACGAGGTCAAGGTCGCGACCGTCAAGCTCGAGAACAACCGGCCAGGCGAATTCTACGACGAAGAGGTCGCTCTTCCCGAAGCGGCGATCGCCGGAAAACCGACGGTCACCATCCGGTTTCAGGCGCGGACGGGCAACCGGGTCGGCGGTGTTTTCGATGTGCGCCTGGTGCGCGGAGAGAGCGAATGAGGATTAGCGCGCGGCAGGCGGTGCGAGAAGGTCTTTCTGGTCCTGCTTGGCGCGCAGGCCGCGGGTCACGTGGACCGGCTTGTGCGTGAACGGATTGATGCCGGTGTAGTACATCGCCGTCGACCAAGTGCAGGGCGTGGGGGTGAAGATTTGCACCTGCTCAGGCGCGAGGTGCAGACGCTCGACTGCGAAACGTTTGAGCTGGCGCATGTCGTCGTCCGTGCAGTCCGGGTGGGCCGCGATAAAGTAGTAGGTCAGAAACTGCTTCAGGCCATGCCGCTTGTTGGCTGCGTCGAAGAGCTCCTTGAATTGGAGGAGCGCCGTCGTGCCCGGTTTCCCCATCGCCTCCAACACTTTTATCTCCGAGTGCTCGGGAGCGAGTTTGAGCTGCCCTGAGACGTGGTGTGCCGCCAGTTCGTCGATGTAGCAAGCGCCGGAGCGTTCGTCGGCCATGACCAGGTCGGGTCGCACGCCCGAGGCCACGAAAATTTTGCGCACGCCAGGGATATGGCGCAGCTTCTTGAGCAGGGCCAGTTGCGGGGCGTGGTTCGGCGAGAGCGCGTGGCAGCACTCAGGGTAGAGGCAGCGCTTGTCGGGGCAGGCGCCCAGTCTGATCTTGCGCTCGCATTCGAAGCCGTACATGTTGGCGGTGGGGCCGCCGACGTCTTGAATGATTCCCGTGAACTTCGGATGGCGTGTCAAGTGCCGCGCCTCCTCCATGACCGACTGCTCGGAGCGGCTGACCACGCGTCGTCCCTGGTGCATGGCGATCGCGCAGAAATTGCATTCGCCGTAGCAGCCGCGGTGCGTGGTGAGCGAGAAACGGATCGTGTCCAGCGCGCGAACTTTGCCCTTGGCGGCGTGCGAAGGGTGGGCGTCGAGCATGAAGGGCAGGGCATAGACCGCGTCGAGTTCCGGCGTTGAAAGCGGGGGCTCGGGTGGGTTGTGCACAAGACAGCGCGTATCCACCCGCTGCACCAGCGGCTTGGCGGTGCGAGGCTCTTGATTTGCGGCGAAAAGGCGGAACATCTCGACGAAAGCGGCGCGGCCAGCCTCGGTGGGTGAGGAGACTGCGTCGAAGGGTGGCAGCTCAACCGCATGGGGCGGCAGAGAGTCGGAGTTGGCCGGCTGGGCGTAACAGATGCCGCGCAAAACGCGCCACTCCTTCGCATCGCGCAGCAGGCGAGCCAGGGAGGTAATGGTGTTTTCAGCCATGCCATAGACGAGGATGTCGGCCTTGGCGTCGAACAGCACGGGACGGCGCACCGTGTCCGACCAGTAATCGTAGTGGGCGATGCGGCGCAGGCTGGCTTCGATGCCGCCGATGACGATGGGCTTGCACGGCTTGAAGGCGGCTCGGATGAGGTTGCAGTAGGCGATGACCGCGCGGTCGGGGCGGGCGTCGTTTTCACCGCCGGGCGTGAAGTCGTCCTGGTGCCGCCTCTTGCCCGAGGCCGTGTAGTTGGCCACCATGGAGTCGACGCAGCCGCTGGAGACGCCCCAGAAGAGGCGCGGTTGGCCGAGGCGGCGGATATCCTCGTGCGACGAGACGCGAGGCTGGGCAATGATCGCCACGCGGAACCCGGCAGACGTCAGTACGCGCCCAATCAAGGCCACCCCCGAAAAGGGTGAGTCGATGTAGGCGTCGCCGGAAACGAGAATGACGTCCGGCGCATCCCAGCCGAGGCGTTCCATTTCCTGCGGTGTACACGGAAGAAACATGACACTAATGTACACGTTTATCGGTCAAGGGTCAAAAGCCGATTGGGATGGCACCGGGCGCTGGGTGTCTGTCTTGACGCTCCAGAGTGAGCCGCTTGCGTTTTCTTGAACAATAAAAGGGCCGGGTCGTACGTTATTAAACACACCATGAACATGACGTGTGTCCATTCAAGAACGGGCGGCCTGTGTGGGGGTGTGCCTGTTATCGCGGCACTCGCTCTTCTTGCGGTCTCTGCCGTAGGCGCGACAGTTGTTCCGGCGGCCAGTTCCGGCGGCCTGTCGGCTTCACAGCCGCAAGATCAGCTCGACGGGTTTGTTCTGGGCAAACTGCAGCGCCTTGGCCTCCAACCGTCCGAGATCTGCACGGACGAGGTTTTTGTCCGGCGCGTGTACTTGGATGTGATCGGAACGCTGCCGACTGCGGAGGAGGTGCGGTCTTTTCTGGAAGACCGTGGCACGGGGAAACGCGATGCGCTGATCGACCGCCTGTTGGCGCGTGACGAGTTCGCCGACTACTGGGCGATGAAGTGGGGCGATCTGCTCCGGGTCAAATCGGAGTTTCCCATCAACCTGTGGCCCAACGCGGTGCAGGCGTATGACCGGTGGATTCGGACGTCCTTGAGAGCGAACATGCCGTATGACCTTTTCGTTCGCGAACTGCTGACGGCCAACGGCAGTAATTTCCGGAAGCCACAGGTGAACTTTTATCGTGCTGTGCAGAGTAAAACGCCGAAAGCGTTGGCACAGGCCGTCGCCTTGACGTTTATGGGGGCACGTGCGGATAAATGGCCCGAGACGCAGCTGGCGGGGATGGCAGGCTTTTTCTCACAAGTGGGCTACAAGTCCACGGCGGAGTGGAAAGAGGAGATCATTTTCTTTGATCCGTCATCGACCAACGCCCAAATGTCAGCTGTTTTCCCCGATGGCACTGCGGTGGAGTTCTCTCCCGACCAAGATCCGCGCGACGTCTTTGCGAACTGGCTGGTGAACCCCCGGAACCCGTGGTTCGCGCGCTGCGCGGTGAACCGCGTCTGGGCCTGGCTCTTGGGACAAGGCATCATCGATCAACCGGACGATATCCGCCCGGACAATCCGCCCAGCAATCCCGAATTGCTGGCCCTGCTGGAGCGGGAGCTGGTCAGCAACCGGTATGACCTGAAACGGATCTTCCAGATGGTTCTGAAGTCGAAAACGTATCAGCGCTCCTATATTCCTAAGACGGACAATCCCAACGGCGAGAAGAATTTCGCTTTCTATCCGGTCCGTCAGTTGGAGGCGGAGGTGATGATCGACGCTCTGAATCAGATCACCGGTTCAACGGAAAAGTACACGAGCTCCATTCCGGAGCCATTCTCTTTCATTCCCGAGAATCTGCGCACAATCGCGTTGGCCGACGGCAGTATCACAAGCCCCTTCCTCAGCTTGTTCGGACGTTCGCCGCGCGACACGGGTTTGATGTCAGAGCGCAACAATGAGCCGACCGCAGCCCAGCGTCTGCATCTGCTGAATTCGAGTCACATCCAACGCAAACTTGATCAGGGCGAAAAGCTTCTCGCCCTGTTTCGAGAACACGCAAAACGGCCGCGAGAATTAGTGAATGCACTCTACCTGACGATCCTTTCGCGGTATCCGACGGCCGATGAGATGGCGGTTCTGACCGCCTACAAGAAGGCTGCTCCCGAGAGTCGGCATGTCGGGCTAGACATCGCCTGGGCGCTGATCAACACGGCGGAATTCCAATACCGGCATTGACTTCTATGAACACACACCTGACACGACGTGAAATGATCCGGGGCGCGACTCGCGGCGCAGCCTGTCTGTGGCTAGCCGACAGCTTGGCCGTGCGGGCCTGGGCGGCGACACCGCCTGCCCAGAGCGGCGGCAAGGCGAAGTCGGTCATCCAGATCTGGCTTTGGGGCGGGCCGCCCCATCTCGACACGTTTGACCCCAAGCCCGAAACCGGCAACGAATACGCCGGGCCATTCAAGGCGATCGAGACCAACGTGTCTGGCGTCCGGATCTGCGAACTCCTGCCGCTTTTGGCCAAACAGGCGGACAAGTATGCGATTATCCGCAGCATGACGCACGGTAGCAATGCCCACGAGACCGCGACCTATATGGTGCAGACCGGCCGTCAGGCGGGTGAGCGCGTGATTTATCCCGGCGTCGGCGCGGTCGTGTCGCGCTTCTGCGGCGCGGGTGGCGGGTATGCGGGGCCGCTGCCCCCTTACATCGTTTTGACTGAGCCGCTCGGACGTTTCGATGAGGCCGGTTTCTTGGGCTTACGCTACAAACCCTTTGTTACGGGGGGCGATCCGTCTCAGCCGCGGTTTCTGGTGGAGGGCGTCGCGGCGCAGGGCGTCACCGACGAACAGCAGCGCGACCGGCGCGAGCTGCTCAACAAGCTGAATGCGCTGCCTCGCGCGTTGCCGGGGAACGCGTCGCTCAAGGCGCTGTCGCGGTCTGAGGCGCAGGCATACGACATGATCTTGGGAGACGGGGCGAAGATCTTTGACCTGTCTTCCGAAAAAGACGACTTGCGAGACCGCTATGGACGCAACAAATTCGGCCAGTCCTGTCTGATGGCGAGGCGCCTGGCTGAGAAAGGCGTGCCGTACGTCACCATCAACTACAACGGCTGGGATACGCACAAAGATAACTTCGCGACCTTGCGCCGCAAGTTGCCCGAGTTGGACAAGGGGTTGGCGACGCTGCTTCAGGATCTCTCCGAGCGCGGCCTGCTTGCCAGTACGATCGTGTGGTGCGGCGGCGAATTCGGACGCACGCCCAAGGTCGACTGGGCAGCCCCGTGGAACGGCGGCCGTGGACATTGGGGCAAAGCGTTCAGCACCTTGGTTGCGGGGGGCGGGTTCAAAGGCGGACACGTAGTCGGCTCCACGGACGCACGCGGCGAAGAGGTGAAGGAACGTCCGGTGCATCCGGTTGATGTCATCGGCAGCCTGTATGCGCTGCTCGGCATGGGCGACCAAGCGAAACATCTCAGCCCGCAAGGGGATGGCGCGCCGGAGGAGACGGCTGCACCGCTTAACCTTCTGAAAGAGATCATGTGATGAAACTGTTTTTCTCTCTGGGCGTCGGCATCGCTCTCGCCTGTCAGGCGCAGGCTCAGGCTCAACGCGAGGCGCACATCGGCTACGTTTATCCTGCGGGGGGGCGGCAGGGGTCAACGTTCGAGGCGGTGATCGGTGGGGCGAATTTGGGCGAGGCCACCGAGGTGACTGTTTCCGGCGCAGGCGTTCACGCGGTCATCTCCAAACAGGAGCGACAGGTGACTCCCAAAGAGCAGCAGGAATTGAAGGAGCAACTCAGCAAGATCAAGGACAAGCGGATGCAAGGCGAGCGGCTGAGCGTCGACGATCTGGAAATGGCGGTCAAAGCCAAGGAGAGACTGACAACCTTCGGGCGAAAACTTGCCAATCCATCGTTGGGCGAGTTCGTCACGATTCAAATCACGGTGGCGACCAATGCCGCGCCCGGCGTCCGCGAACTCCGTCTGCTGTCGCGTGCGGGGCTGTCGAACCCGCGGACGTTCGTTGTCGGGCAATTGCCGGAGTATAGCAAGAAGGACTGGAAGAACGTTCCGAAGGCGAAGTTCAACATGGAGCCGCAGATCGATCCAACGCCTGCTCCGATTTCGATTGCCCTGCCCGCTACCCTGAACGGCCAGCTGCCGCCCGGTGGCGTAGACACCTACCGGTTCAGCGCGCGTGCTGGGCAGCATTTGGTCGTCGCCGTCAGCGCAAGGGAACTGATTCCCTATCTGGCAGACGCCGTTCCCGGCTGGGTGCAGGCTACGGTGGCCTTGTTCGACGCGCAAAGCAACGAGGTCGCTTATGCCGACGATTACAAGTGTCGGCCTGACCCCGTGATCTTCTACAAAATCCCGAAAGAGGGCACCTATTCGCTCAAGATCCATGATTCGCTCTTTCGTGGGCGAGAGGATTTCGTCTATCGTATGACCGTGGGCGAAGTGCCGTTTGTGACCGGACTGTTTCCTTCTGGAGGTAGGGTCGGAACGAAGACCAACGTCGGCATCAGCGGCTGGAATTTGCCGTGCGCATTTGCCGACTTGGATTTCAGTGGCAAAACGCCAGGCATTTATCCGTTTCAAGCCAGCCGGTTAGCCAATGCAGTGCCGCTGCTTCTTGACACCCTGCCGGAATGTTACGAAAGCGAGCCCAACGATACGAAGACGAACGCCACGTCCGTGATCCTGCCCGTCATCATCAACGGACATATCGATCGGCCCGGCGACTGGGACGTGTTCCGCTTCGAGGGGCATGCAGGCCAGCAGGTCGTCGCGGAAGTCTTTGCGCGCCGGCTCGATTCACCGGTGGATTCTCTGCTCCGGCTTTTCGACCCGGCGGGCAAGCAAGTCGCAATCAACGACGACCGCGAGGACAAAGGGTCGGGACTGAATACGCACCACGCGGATTCCTATCTGTCGGTCCGACTGCTGGCGGATGGCTGGTACTCGGTCTACCTGGGAGACACCCAGCGCGGCGGCGGTTCGGCGTATGGCTACCGGCTGCGGCTCAGTGCGCCCCGTCCCGATTTCGAGTTGCGGGTGACGCCCTCCAGCCTCAATGTGCGCGGCGGAGCGAGCGTTCCGATTACGGCCTATGCGCTCCGCAAGGACGGCTTCACGAATGAGATCGCGCTGGCGTTGAAGGACGCGCCTGCGGGTTACCGCCTGACCGGTGCCGTCATCCCCGCCAATCAGGATCAGGTGAGGTTTACTCTGACCGCTCCGCTATCGGCCGCTCGGGACCCCGTTACGATGTCCATGGAAGGACGTGCGAACATGCAAGGCCACCCGGTCGTCCGCCCCGCCGTGCCGTCGGACGACATGATGCAGGCATTCGCTTACCGCCACCTCGTCCCGGCGCAGGAGTTGAAAGTTGCCCTCACTGGCCGGCTCCGTCCCCGCAGCGAGATGGCCGTGCTCAGCCCGAAGTCTGTTCGGTTGTCAGCGGGTGGAACGGCGCGTCTTGAGCTCGATCTGCCGGTCGGAGGGTTCGTTCACGACATCGCGTACGAACTGGTCGACCCGCCGGACGGCATCAGCGTCAAAGAGATGACGCCGGACGGACTCGTGCTGCAAGCTGATGCGGCGAAAGTGAAAGTGGGGCAGAAAGGCAATTTGATCATCGCCGCCTCGGGCACGCCGGCTCAGGCGGCGGACGCAAAACGGCCCGCTAACATGAATTTCCGCTTTCCGCTCGGAGCCTTCCCTGCGCTCGCCTACGAGATCACACCGTAGCCTTCTGCAGAAGTACAAACAGGCAGAGTTCGACAAGCACAGGCTGATGTGAGACAACTCGTGCGTGCGCCAAAAAGGGACGGTAAATGGCTGCGGTCCGCCGTTTTTGCGCGTGTCCTTGACTCCCATTACGATTCTCTCTATTCTGTGAGGTGAGAGTCCTAATGGGAACGGCATGCCATGGGGCAGCAAGTGAGCAGACGAGTGATAACGAACATACGGATCGGCACGATGGTTGTCGGGACGATTGCGGTTGCCGTCGTTTTGAGCCTCTTTTTTAGCACGGCAACGGCGGGTTGGCTTAAGCGGAGCATTTCGCGGAACGATTCGTATGCGGGGTCATCGTCGTGTCGGGAGTGCCATGAAGCGTTCTACCTGAAGTGGGAACCCTCGCATCACGGCAAGGCCATGCAGCCGTGTACGCCGCAGTTCGTGGAGACGAATCTGACGCCGTTGGCACAGTCGATCACTATCGGCAAGTTGCGGTACAGCGTCGATCTCGCCAAACGCCAGTTGACCGAGGTGTCGGAGGCAGGTCGGTCCGTGAGCTATCCCATGCTTCACGTGCTGGGCGGCAAGAACGTCTTCTATTTCCTGACGTTACTTGAAAAAGGCAAGCTGCAGGTTCTGCCGCTGGCGTACAACGTGCGGGACCGCCTGTGGTTCGACACCACAGGCAGCATGCTTCGCCACTTTGTTGCGACGGGCGATCAGGCGCTGGAGTGGAAGGACTCGATGCTGACCTTCAACACGGCCTGCTTCAGTTGCCACGTCAGCCAGATGGCCAAGAATTATGACCCGCAAACGGATTCTTACAAGACCGTCTGGCGCGAGCCGGGCATCAGTTGCGAAACCTGCCACGGGCCGTCGGAAAAGCACAACCGGATGTGCCGGGCGCTGCCTCCTGGGCAGAGGCCGAAAGAGCTTGGGCTCACAAGCTGGCGTACGTTCACGCCCGAGCAAGTCAACAGCGCCTGCGCGCCCTGCCACGCCAAGATGCACCCGCTCACTAGTGCCTTTGTGCCGGGCGAGCCGTACTTCGATCATTACGATCTGGTCTGCTTCGAAAACATGGATTTCAGCGCGGACGGCCGCGACTTGGGGGAGAACTACACCTACACGCTCTGGCTGATGAACCCGTGCGCGCAGAGAGGCAAGCTGGACTGCATGCACTGCCACACCTCCAGCGGGCGCTACCGGTTCGCCACGAACGACGTGAACCAGGCGTGCGCCACCTGCCACGCCGAAAGGGCGCAGCGGATCATGGCGCACTCGAGGCACCCCGCCCAAGGAGCGACCGGCAAATGCATCTCCTGCCACATGCCGGCCACGCAGTTCGCGGGCATGCGCCGAAGCGACCACTCGCAGCGTCCTCCTTGCCCAGAAGCTGCGGAGCGGTTCGGGTCGGCCTCCGCCTGCATCCTCTGCCACAAGGACAAGAGTGAGGCGTGGGCCGCCTCGTACGTGAGCGCCTGGCACCCGAAGAGCACGCTGCGTCCGAAGATCCTGCGCGAAGGCGAGCTCGTCGACGCTGCGCGCAAGCGGGCGTGGGAAAAACTGCCCGGTATCCTCGCATACTTGCAGGAGACAAACGCCGAGCCGGTCGTGTGCACGTCGCTGCTGCGCCTGCTGCGGGGCTGCCCAGACGCCAGCCAGTGGCCGGTGGTGCGGGGGTGCCTCGGACACCCATCGCCGCTGGTGCGAAGTGCGGCGGCATCGGCGCTTTCCGACAATTTGAGCGACGCCGGTTCGGCGTGGTCTCTGTGCAGGGCGCTCGCCGACCCGGTGCGGGTTGTCCGCATTCAAGCCGCATCGTCCCTGGCCGCATATCCGCGAACGGCGCTCGATCCGGAGACGCAAGCGCGGCTGAAGCGCGCGGAAGCGGAATTGCTGGCGATGTTCAGCGCCCGTCCGGACGACTGGGCGAGCCACTACAACCTCGGCAACTACCGGCTGGCGCGCGGCGATGCCAACGGCGCGATGACGGCCTACACGGAGTCGATGAAGCTGCGCCCCGACGCGGTTCTGCCGCATGTGAACGCGGCGATCCTCGCATCGCAGCGCGGCAGCCTCCAGGAGGCGATGGGCTATCTGAAGACCGCGTGGCAGGCCTCGCCTGAGAACGGCGCGGTCAACCTCAACATGGGGTTGGCCTTAGCCGAGTCTGGCGACACGGCAGGCGCGCTGAGCCATCTGCGCACGGCGATGAAGGATCCGCTGTGCCGCGCGCAGGCCACGTATAACAGCGCGGTGCTGGTGGGCGCGACGAATCCGGCTGAGGCCGTCGAGCTGTGCCGCACGGCGCTGGAGAGCGAGCCCGGCAACGCCCGCTACGCCGAGACGCTGGAATACTATCGGCGTGCGGCTGGCCAGTCTGCGCCCGCCAGTGGCCCGCGCGCGCAGTAGCGTTATATGTGCGCGATGATCTTAACCCGTTTCAGTGGACACTCGGGGTATGGTAGGATTTGGAGGCGGAGGTTATGACTGTGTCACAGAAACGCTACGATGACGAATTCAAGAGGATTTGCATGGAAAGGCTTCTGTCCGGAGGCCGGCAACTCAAGCCACTGGCCCGCGAGCGACACGAACGCCAGGGCGTGGCGCCGGCTGCTGCGGTTCGACGAGGCGGTGAAGAAGGCCGTCGAGACGTCAAGGGGGAAGCGTGGGCGGCGTTCGCCGACAGGAAGGGCGACTGCGGGCGCGATCTGGCGCTCTATGTGGCGCGGATGAACTGCGGGCTGTCGATCCCGGAGCTCGCCTCCCATGCGGGCGCGGGGGCGGCCGCCGTGTCCAAGGCGATCCAGCGCATGGGGAAGCGCCGCTCCTGCGACCGCAGGCTGAAGTCGTTACTGAGGAAAGTCTCGGCCGAAATAGGCGTGAGGGCAATATGAAATGTCTCGATGTCCAGATACGACCCCGCGACCC
>Ga0209697_10005043_pt1 | contig 16706 bp, 10 predicted proteins | sample AliMusrvi5mmetaG_FD_184115 | JGI IMG/M metagenome (GOLD analysis project Ga0209697, IMG submission 184115) | Freshwater lake bacterial and archeal communities from Alinen Mustajarvi, Finland, to study Microbial Dark Matter (Phase II) - Alinen... | ecosystem: Environmental > Aquatic > Freshwater...
CGGGCCCGGTTGCCGGCGCGAAGCGGAGTTGCGAGGCATTGAGGTCCGGCGGCAGGATTTCCACGCCCATGCGATGGCACTCGGAAACGAACACGCCGATCTTGTCGGTGTTCTGGATTTCATTGGACAGCAGGGCCGCCATGAACTCCACGGTGTGATTGGTTTTCAGATAGGCCGTCCAATAGGAAATGTGGCCATAACAGGCGGAATGCGACTTGTTAAACCCGTAGCCCGCGAACATGGCGATCTTGTCGAAAATCTGGTCCGCGAGCTTGCGACTGATGCCGTTGGTTTTCTCACAGCCCTCGACGAACATGGCGCGCTGCTGCTCCATCTCCCGCTTGTCCTTCTTGCCCATCGCGCGGCGCAACAGGTCGGCACCGCCCAGCGTGTAACCGGCCAGCACCTTGGCGGCGTTCTGCACCTGTTCCTGATAGATCATCACCCCGTAGGTGTCGCTGCAGACCTTTTCCAACAGCGGATGCTCGTACATCGCCTTCTTGCGGCCTTTCTTCACGTCGAGCATCTGATCGATGAACTGCATGGCGCCGGGCCGATAGACCGCCAGCAGGTCGATGATGTCATCGATCCTGCCGAGCGCATACTTGCGGCAGGTTTCCACCATGCCGCCGCTTTCCAACTGGAACACGCCCATGGTCTCGCCGCGATTGAGCAGATCGAAGGTCTTGGGATCCTCGAGGCTGACCGCCTCGATGGCAAAGTCCGGCGTGTGTTGCCGGATGTGCTGCACCGCCTCGTGGATGACCGTTAGGTTTTTCAAGCCGAGGAAGTCCATCTTGAGCAGGCCCACATCGGTGATGGCCTTCATGGCATACTGGGTGACCACCTCCCCTTCGTTGCCACGGGTGAGCGGGACATGCTCATCGAGCGGACGGTCGCCGATGACGATGCCCGCGGCATGCACGCCGACGTTGCGATTGAGGCCTTCGAGTTTGAGGGCGTAATCCCAAAGCTCCTGATAGGTGCTGCTGCTTTCGATGAGTTCGCGCAGCTCGATGTTTTTCTCCCACTCGCGGCGCAGGATGGACCCGCGATACCTGTCCTTGTCCGCATCGTCGATGGGCTTCGGATCTATCAATTTCGAGAGCCGGTCGCCGTCGTTGTAAGACATGCCCATCACGCGGGCGACATCGCGGACGACGCTCTTGGCGCCCATGGTGCCATAGGTGATGATGTGGGACACGCAGCGCTCGCCGTACTTGTGCCGCACATAGTCGATGACCTCGCCGCGCCGGCTTTGGCAGAAGTCGATGTCAACGTCGGGCGGACTGATGCGCTCGGGATTGAGGAAACGCTCGAACAACAAGCCGAAGCGGATCGGGCAGATATCGGTGATGCCCATCGCATAGGAGGCGAGCGAGCCGGCCGCCGAGCCGCGGCCCGGCCCCACCGGGATGCCTTGGTCGCGGGCCCACCGGATGAAATCCGCGGTGATGAGGAAGTAGGAGGCAAAGCCCAACTGGTTGATGGTGTCCACCTCATATTTGAGGCGGGCGGCCAGTTCGGGCTCGTTGGCGCGGGCCTCGCCGTAGCGTCTAACTAGTCCCTCGCGGCAGACTTTCATGAAATACTCCTCGCGCGGGCTGCCGTCGGGCGTGCCGAATTGCGGGTATTTCTCCGACGAGGTGGCGTCGAGTTTGAGGGTGACATTGCAGCGTTCGGCGATTTCCAGGGTGGCATCGCAGGCCCCCGGCACGTCGGCAAAGATAGCGCGCATTTCCTCCGCCGTTTTGAAATAAAGCTCGGGCGAATAGCGCATGCGGTTTTCATCGATGAGCAGGTGGCCGGTGCCGATGCACAACATCACATCGTGGGCCTCGCGATCGGCGGGCTTGAGGAAATGCACGTCATTGGCCGCCACCGGCTTGAGCCCCAACTCGGCGGCGAGATTGAGCAAACCGGGCGTGACGCGGCGCTCGGGCTCGAGGTCGTGGTTGTGGATTTCGACATAGGTGTTGTCCCGGCCGAAGATATCACATAACTCGACGAGGGTGTCGCGGGCCTTGTCCTCATCGCCGGCGAGCAACCATTCATTGACCGGGCCGGAAATGCAGCCGCTCAGACAGATGATGCCCTTGGCGTGGTGCCTGAGCGCCTCGCGATCCACCCGCGGCTTGCCGTAGTAAAGCCCTTCGAGGTGGCCTTTGGTAACGAGCTTGCTGAGGTTGCTCCAACCCTCGTTGGTCTCGGCGAGCAAGGTCAGGTGGGTGGCGCGCTTGCGGCCGGGAATCTCGCGCTTGTCCTCCATCGTGGTCGGTGCCAGGTAAATCTCACAGCCGAGGATCGGCTTGACGTTTTTTTTCTGGCAGGCCTTGTAGAACTGGATGGCGCCATAGAGATTGCCGTGATCGGTCATGGCCACGGCGGGCATGCCGAGTTGCGCGGCGCGTTCGGCCAGATCCCCGGTGCGGATCATCCCATCCAAAAGGGAAAACTCCGTGTGCAGGTGAAGGTGGACGAAAGATTGGGACATCGGGCGCCCCGATCCTAGCGGCATGCCGCCCGAGGGCAAGCGGCACGACGCCCGATCGGCGGATTTTTCCCCCGGAGGACTGCGGACCATGCCGGAATCGCCGTTGCCGCGCTGGCGGAAACCTGCAGCGGTGCGGGCCCGACCCGGGCGATCGCATCAAAGCGCGCCGGAGCGAGCGTTCCCGCCATGCCGCGCCGCCCCTCCGTGGAAAATTGCCGTAAGCTGGCACGACACTTGCTGAGATCAACCTGTGTCCAGCACCGGGCACTCCAGTCCGGCTCGGCCTGAAACGCCCGAGACGGGGGAATACACCCACAAAGCACGGTTTTCCCGAAATAGGGCACAATTTCTGCTTTGTGGGCAGGCTATGCAGCGCCCCAAATCCTTGAAAACAAGCCATTGCGTGCTTGCCCTCACCGCCCTTGGAACCCTGATGAGCCAGGCTCAGGAGACCGCTCCCGGCCCGGATTCCGGAGACACCGCGTGGCTTCTCTCGTCCACGGCCCTGGTTTTGTTCATGACGATGCCGGGCTTGGCCTTGTTTTACGGCGGACTGGTGCGGGCCAAGAGTGTGCTTTCGGTGATGGCGCAATGCGCGGGCATCGCCTGCATGGCGTCGTTGATGTGGGTGACGGGTCTCTACAGTCTGGTATTCAAGGGTGATGGGGCATGGATCGGCAATCTGGATGCGGTGTTTCTCAAGGGCGTCGTCGCGCAGGGCCTCGCGCCTAACACCCGTGTGCCCGAGACCTTGTTCCTGATGTTTCAAATGACCTTCGCGATCATCACGCCGGGGCTCTATGTGGGGGCTGTGGTCGAGCGGATGCGCTTCGGGGCGGTCATGCTGTTTTCGGCACTGTGGCTGGTGCTTGTGTACACCCCGGTGGCCCACTGGGTCTGGGGCGGCGGCTGGCTGCAGGCGATGGGTGTTAGGGATCTCGCCGGGGGCATCGTGGTGCACACCACCGCCGGGGTGACCGCCCTGATGCTGGCGATCATCGTGGGCAAACGCGGCAACTTCCCCGGCCATCCCCATCCGCCGCACAACCCGGCCATGGTGTTCATTGGCGCGGCGATGTTGTGGGTCGGCTGGTTTGGTTTCAACGCCGGCAGCCAACTGAGCGCCGGCGCCGGCGCCGGCATGACTCTGTTAGTCACGCATCTTGCCGCCTGCTCCGCCGCACTGGTGTGGTGCCTGCTCGAACGCATTCGCAATGGCAAAGCCGGGCTGATCGGCCTGGTCACCGGCCTGGTCGCCGGCCTGGCCACCATCACTCCGGCTTCCGGCGACGTCGGCCCGATGGGCGCCATCCTCATCGGCACGCTGTCCGCCGGCATTTGTTATTTCTGCGTCAGCCTGATTCGCGAGAAGCTGCACATCGACGATTCGCTCGACGTCTTCGCGGTCCACGGCGTGGGCGGCATCGTGGGCACGCTGCTGTTGGCCGTGTTCGGCCAATCCGCCCTCGGCGGCCTCGGTCTGGTCAAACCCGCCGGCACGCAACTGGCGATCCAAGCCACCGCGGTCGCCGCGACGGTCCTGTGGTCCGCCGCCGCCACCGTCGGCATCGCGCTGGCGGTGAAGGCGACCCTCGGCCTGCGCGTCACCCAGGAACAGGAACACGAAGGCATGGACCTGTCCGAGCACGGTGAAAATGCCTATCCGATGGAACCGTGAGCGACGCCTGCCAGGCTAATCCGCTCTCGGTTCATCGCGTTTTCTAACGAGGCGATTCAATGGGTTGACAACGTGACAACGAATCCGTTCGGATCGCGCCAGAGGGCTGCCGGTCCATCACCCGCCTGCGTCATGTCCCAGCCGACAAGCCCCGCGGCGTTGTCGGGGCGACTCACCAGCGGATCGGTGCGCCAGGTGTTGATGGCGAGGTGATGGTGATAGCCGTCGCGGGCCATGAACCGCGCGCCCGGAAACAAGAAGGCAACGTGGAAAAGACCGGGTGCCTGCGGCGGCGCGGGACGGGCACCCGGCTCTTCGGTCAGTGTCATGAGGGTGGCGCCTGACAATGGATGAAGCAACGCGACCGAGCGGCGGTCGGCCGGATCAGCTTGCGGCAGCAGGCCGAGCAGCCTTTGATAGAACGCCGCCAGCCGCGCGGCATCGGGCGTGCGCAGGACCACGCGGCTGATCACCGGAGTGGAAGATAGGACTGGTTTCATGGCGGGTTGAATGTTAGAATGTCGGGTGCCACGTTCATCTTCGCCCGGATGCCCGCTGCCGGGTAATGCCAAGTTGCTCTTGCGGTTATGCGTTTTTGGAATATCCTGTCACGAATGATCGAACTGCTCCGCTCGTTTTCCGTCGTCTTGGAGGAAGGCAGTCTAAACCGTGCCTCCGCCCGCCTGCACGTGACCCAACCATCGCTCACGCGACGCATGCAGGCGCTCGAATCCGAGGTCGGCGGAAAATTGCTAGAGCGCCAGTCCAGCGGGGTGCAGCCCACCGCGCTTGGCCAGGCCGTGTTGGCCGGCATGCGTCCGGTGCTGGAGCAATATGAAACCGTGCTGGCCGACTTGCGCCGCCACGCCCGCGGTCAGCGCGCGGAGCTGCGGATCGGCTACATCGGTTCCGCGGCACATACCTATCTGAATCCCGCGCTGGCCGCGTTGCGGCTCCAACACCCCGAGGCCAAGGTCAAGTTGCTCGACTTGACGCCCGGCGAGCAGGTTGCCGCCTTGAACAAGGGCGAGATTGATCTGGCCCTCATCGGCCAGGAAGGCGCGGTCTTGGCGCGGGATTTTTACACGCTCAAACTGGCCACGCTCGGGGTCTGCGTCGCGCTGCCAAGCGATCATCCCCTGGCCTCGCGGCGCGAACTGTATCCCGCCGACCTCAAGGGAGAGGTGTTCATTGGCGCGCCGGAAGCCGATGTGCCCGGGCGCAACCGGTGGGTCGCGCGGATCTGCCGCAAGGGTGGCTTCCGGCCACGCTTCGTCATGGAGGCCAATGGCATCGGCGAGTCGTTCTCGCTCATTGCCAGCGAGGGTGCGGTCATGCTGCTGCCCGACTATTTTGCCAGCGCCCCGCCGCCGGGCACGATCCTGTTGCCCCTGATCGATGAAGTCGCCACTTGGGACTTGCTGCTGGTCTGGCAGCGCGGACGCGCGCCGGCGGTGTTGAAGGCGATGGTGGAACTGATGGCGAAAACGGCACGCGAGACACCCGCCGGGTGACTGCGGATCGCAGGAGCGGAAGGGCAATTGGTCAGCGGCCGTTCCGCGTCCGAGCCTCCCGCGGAAAGCTACTGGTCGCATATCAACAGTTCCGACGGATTACAGCAACACCGCGGGCTTGGCCTGGTATGTCTTCCGCACCAAAACGCTCAAGAAGACGATTGACGATCTAGCAGCAATCGTCCACCGCGCCGGCCTCGCCTACGGCGTGCAATTCGGCAGCGTATGGGACGGAATCGCGCCGAAACGCGGCACCATTCTGTTCCCCTTGCTGTGCGAGAAGGCCGACTGGGTGACCATCGACGACGCCCCCGGCTTCGACCACTGCTTCTCCAGCGACCTGCTGCGCGGGTCGCTCGGCGCGAAACGCCTGGCCAATGAGATTGACGGCCCCGGCCTCGCCGACGATGCCACATATCTCGGCCTGGGCCGCCAATCCTTCGAGCACGGCTTCAACCTGGTGTCGGTGGCGAACTGGCCGTCCGAGCCAATGCGCCAGCGCGCGGGTCTCTGGAAGCCGCTGGTCAAGATGTTAGAGATGCGGGTTCAGCGAACACCGGCCACGGCCGAAATGAAGGTCAGCGCTCTGGAGTTGCTGCGGCACGGGCCGGCAGCGTCGATCGCGCGATACCGCCAGGCCAATCCTGACGGGAAAAGAATCCTCGATCTTCTGCTGGTGGACGACATCACCCCGGCGGCGTTTCCAGAGAAGAAATAGCGTGCCACCGGGTCATTTCTTGTTCTTGCGTTGCTCCCGGTCGTCGCAACTGATGTGCCACCCGCAGGAAACGCATGAAAGGGACAAGCCTTTTCATGCGTTTCCTCTCATAGCCTGCATGGAAACACCTGTCACCCCCGTCGAAGGAACCCCACTCCACCACTTACAATGAACAAGCAAACACCGCGTGTTATTCTAACATTTCTCTCACTTCTCGCTCTGCCGGCCATGGCCGCCGAAGCGCCGAACCCCGCTGCTCCGGCCCTGGTCAAGCCCACGCCCCAACAGGTCGCCTGGCAGGACCTGGAAATGGGCATGTTCTATCACTTTGACATCATCACCTTCACCGACCTCAACGAAGGCGCGTGGCAGGGGGCGGGTCATCTTGATCCGAACCTCTACAACCCGGTCAAGCTCAGCACCGATCAATGGATGGAAGCTGCCAAAGCGATGGGGGCGAGGTATTCGGTGTTTGTGGCCAAGCACTGCACGGGGTTCATTTCCTGGCAGAGCGATGCCTATCCGTACGGCGTGCGCCAGTCGAAGTGGCGCGATGGCAAGGGCGATGTGGTCAAGGAATACATGGCATCGAGCAAGAAGTATGGGATCAAGCCGGGCCTGTATTGCAGCATGCCGGCCAACGCGTATTGCGACGTCTATGAGAAGTGCATGGTCAAGGACGCAAGCGGCCCGAACGATCCGCGCCAGGTCGAGTACAGGCGGCGCGCTCAAAAGATGGTCACCGAACTCTGGGGCAATTATGGCCCCCTCACCTACATCTGGTTTGATGGCGGCGTGCTGCCCGTGGACAAGGGCGGCGCCGATCTCGCGCCCATCCAGCGGCGCCTCCAGCCGCAAGCCGTGACTTTCGGCGGACCGCCGGAAAATCCCGCCGGCCTGAGCCGCTGGCCGGGCAACGAGAACGGCATCACGAGTTATCCTAACTGGTCAACCGTGACCCGCGCCAATGACGAGGGTGCCGGCAATGCCGACGGCAAGGTGTGGGAGCCGGGCGAGTGCGACGCGCCACTGCGCAGCACCTGGTTCTGGAACCCGGGCAACGAAAACACCATCCGCAGTCTCGATAACCTGATGGATATGTATTACAAGTCGGTGGGCCGCAATGCCAACATGATTCTCAACGCCAGCGTCAACCGCGATGGCCTGGTGCCCGAGGCTGACATGAAGCGCTTCAAGGAGTTCGGCGATGAGATCCGCCGCCGTTTCGACAAACCCATCGCCCAGACCACCGGCGAGGGTGACAGCGTCGAGCTGGATCTCGGCAAACCCACCATCATCAACCACGCCATCTTCATGGAGAAACTCAGCGAGGGCGAGCGCATCCGCGAGTACACCCTCGAAGGCTTCGCTGGCGGTGCCTGGAAGGAATTGTGCAAGGGCCAGTCCGTCGGCCACAAGCGCATCGAACAGTTCGGCGACGCGGAAGTCAGCAAGGTGCGCCTGCACGTGACCAAGAGCATCGCCAAGCCGCTGATCCGCCAGTTGGCGGTCTATCATGTGACGCCGCGCGCGAAGTAGCCGAACGGAATCAACATACTTCCAATAAAACGATGCATCGAAAAACACCACTGACTTATCTCGCGATCGCGCTGGTGGCCGGCATTCCGGCTTGGTCGGCGGAACCGCCGAAGGCGGCCTCACCGGCGCCGCAGGCTAACAATGCCCTCGTGCCGGTGCCGAAGCTCGAGAACGACGCGTATGACTGGAATGCGCGTCACGCGGCGGTGCTCGCGGCCAAGAAGGATTTCAATCCGGAAATCGTGCTGATCGGCGATTCAATCACTCATTTTTGGGGCGGCGATCATCCCAAGAGTGACATCCAGCGGGGCACCAAGGCATGGCAGAGTGTTTTCGATGGCCGGCGGGTGCTGAACCTGGGCTTCGGCTGGGATCGCACGCAGAACGTCCTGTGGCGCCTGGACCATGAGGAATTCGACGGCATCAAGCCACTTTACGTGGTCATCAACATCGGGACTAACAACCTCACCGGCACCGGCAACGCACGCGAGAACACGCCGGCCGAAATCGCCGCGGGAGTAGCCGCCATCTGCCAGCGGATTCACGCCAAATCGCCCAACTCAAAAATCATCCTGATGGGTGTGTTCCCGCGTTCGGCCGAGGCGAACAATCCATTCCGACCCAAGATCAGCGCCTTGAACGGGTTGCTGGCAAGTTATGCCAAAACCCAGGACATCACGTTCCTCGACATCGGCCCACAATTGCTACAGCCCGACGGATCGCTCTCCACGGAAGTCATGAACGACGGCGTGCATCCCACCGAGAAGGGTTACACCATCTGGGCCGAGGCACTGCGGCCTCTCTTGAAATGAACCTGTGAAATCCGTGAAATCCGTGAAATCCGTGGTTGTCCTGACTGCTGCCCCAAATGACCAACCTCGCACTTCGAGGTTGCTTGTCCTCAGTGTCTTGGCGCTGTTGTATTCCACCGCGTCGGGTGCCCTCGAACGCACGCAGGCGGCCGGCGAGGTGAAACTGGCGAGCGTGTTCACCGAGCACATGGTGCTGCAGCGCGACCAGGCGGTGGCGGTGTGGGGCGAGGCAGCGCCCGGGGAAAAGGTCGAGGTCGGATTCGCCGGCCAGAACAAGCAGGCGCTCGCCGGCAAGGACGGCCGCTGGTTGCTCAAGCTCGATCCGATGAAGGCCTGCGCCACGCCGGCCCGGCTGACGGTGGCTTCACCTGGCAACAAGGCGCCGCTCGCCATCGGCGATGTATTGGTAGGAGATGTGTGGCTTTGCTCGGGACAATCCAACATGCAAATGGGCCTGCCGGAGTGCTTCAACGGGCCGCAGGAGGCGAGTGCGGCTAACAATCCGATGATCCGCATGTTGGCGGTGCCCAAGGGCGGATCCAACGAGCCGCGCGCGGAGGCGGCACTCGCCTGGCAGGTCTGCTCGCCGGCGGTGATGACCGACAAGGGCGGGTTCTCGGCCGTTGGCTATTATTTCGGCCGCGAGTTGCAGACGACCTTGAAGATTCCGATCGGCTTGATCGATTCCACGGTCGGCGGCACGCCGATTGAATCGTGGACTCCGCCGCCGGGATCTAACCAAGCCGGAGGGGATTTGTACAATGCCATGATTTGTCCGCTCGTGCCCGGCGCGATCCGCGGTTGCATCTGGTATCAGGGCGAATACAACCTCGCGCTGTTTGGCGACACACTCAACTACACGGCGAAGATGAAGGCGCTGATTGAGGGGTTCCGCGGCCTGTGGTCTGCTCCGGTGCTGCCATTCTATTATGTGCAGCTCGCGCCGCTCGATTGGCAGGTGGCCAACTATCCTAACTACAAGAATCTGCCGGTGTTCTGGGAAGCGCAAACCGCCGTGCAAAACACCGTGTCCCATACCGGAATGGTCATCACCACCGACGTCACCGATGACCTCAAAAACATCCATCCCAAGGACAAGAAGACCGTCGGTCTGCGGCTTGCGGCGCTGGCCATGCACGAGACATACGGGCATGCCGAGCGCGTTTGTCGCGGGCCCGAGTTCAAGTCGATGCGAGTGGACGGCAAGCGCGTGATCGTGACGTTTGAACACTGTGACGGCGGCTTGAAGACCCGCGATAACAAGGCCCCTGACTGGTTCTCCATCGCGGGGGCGGATGGCGTCTATCAGCCCGCGAAGGCGTCCATCAGCGGCGCGAATGAAGTGACGCTTGTGGCGGACGCCGTGCCGCAACCCGCCGCGGTCCGCTTTGCCTGGGATTGCATCGCCATGCCCAACCTGTGCAACGGCGCCGGTTTTCCGACCAATGCCTTCCGCACCGACCGACCGGATCCCAAGGCGAACATGAATCTGGCCATGAACAAACCGGTTAAGGTGTCCGGCCCGTCGCAGGGCCAGATGCTGCCGGCCAACGCGGTGGATGGCGTCACCGAGAACTGGTCGGGCTGGCACACGTCCGGGGCTCCGCAATGGTTGGAGGTTGACCTTGAGAAGGTCTATCAAATCGATCGGGTCCGGGTGGTCACGTATTTCGACGAGGTTCGCTACTATCAATACAAGGTCGAGGCGTCGGAGGATCGCAAGGCATGGCAGCAGGTGGCCGACATGAGCAGGAACACCAAGATATCAACCGAGGCGGGCGAGACGTTCAAGTTTCCCGCGCTCAAGGCGCGATACGTACGCATCACGATGCTCAAGAACAGCGTGAATCCCGCTTTGCATCTCAACGAGTTGCTGGTGTTTGAGGCCGGGAGCAAGGCCGGCGGGGGTAAGTGATTTGATATGGAATGGGCCGTTGGCCGGCTAGAATGGTGCCGGGCAGGATGCCCGGACCACCGTGGAGCGGGCATCCTGCCCGCTGCCAAGACGGACTCCGGGCTGGATGCCCGGACCACCATTGCTGAAAGATTAGGAACCGCAATACGTAATCCACTTTGCAAATTCATCGACCTATGAAATTTCTCTTTTTTCATGCGATTTTGTTGCTGCCACTGGCGGCGCTGGGGGTCGATGCACCCGTCAAACCGGTGCCAGCCTTGAAGGACATCTACAAGGATGACTTTCTGATTGGCGTGGCGGTCGGCCCGTATGTGTACCAGGGCGCGGACAAGGTGATCGGCGAGCTTGTGGCCAAGCACTTCAACTGCCTCACCTGCGAAAACGCGATGAAATGGCAGTCGGTGCATCCTTCGCCGGACGTCTATACGTTTGAAAACGCCGACCGGATCGTCCGATTCGCCACCACGCACGGCATGCGGATGGTGGGCCACACCCTCGTCTGGCACAGCCAGACACCCGACTGGGTCTTCAAAGGGCCGGACGGCAAGGACGCCTCGCGCGAGCTGCTGGTCAGCCGGATGCAGGCGCACATTCAGAAGGTCGTTGGCAGGTATCGCGGCAAGCTCAAGGGCTGGGACGTGGTCAACGAGGCGGTTGCCGACGGTGGCGCCAAACCGTTGCGCGACTCGCCCTGGGTCCGGATCATCGGCGAGGACTTCGTCGAAAAGGCGTATGAGTTCGCGCACCAGGCGGATCCAGCCGCGGAGCTGTATTACAACGAATACAATCTGGAGGACCCGGCCAAGCGCGAGCGAACGATCCGTTTGGTCAAGAGCCTGATCGACAAGGGGATTGCGATTCACGCGGTGGGCAACCAGGCCCATTGGGGCCTGCAGGATCCACCGGTGGCCGAGATCGAGCGGACCTTGAAGGATTTCGTGGCATTGGGCGTGAAGATGAATTTCACCGAGCTGGACATCAATCTCTACAAGTGGGGCGACAATGGCGACATCTACCAAGATGCGGCGCCGGCGGATGTGTTAGAACGGCAGGCACTGCGCTATGCGGCGCTGTTCGCCTTGTTCCGACAGTATCACAAGGACATCGAGCGGGTCACGTTCTGGGGGCCCACCGACAAGTATTCCTGGCTGAATCAATTCCCGATCAAGCGCTCGAATCATCCACTGCTGTTTGACCGGGCCGGCCTGCCCAAGCCGGCGTTCTGGGCGGCGGTCGATCCCGCGAAGTTCCTGTCCGACCCGGCCCGCAAGCCACCCGCCAAATGAAAACATGAAAAAATCAGTGTCATCAGGGGGTTTCAGCGCATTCAGTGATAATATCCAAGCGTCCAACCTTTTGTAGTCCATCCTGAAAACCGATCAATCAACCATCGACCAACATAGAACAATGACCACCTATCTATCAACTAGAAAACCCGCGCCCCTGCTGACCGCCATCCTGATCGGAGCCGCCTGGGCGAGCGCGGCGCCGGCCGTGCCGGCGGAACCCTCGTTTGTGCCCTGGCCCAAGACCGTGGAGATGCAAGCCGGCACACTGACGCTTGGAAATGCCAGCCGCATTCTGGCGGACACGCCCGCTTTGGAGCCGCTGGCCAGGATTCTGGCGGAGGAAATCCGCCTGCAAACGGGCCTTGCGCTGGCAACCGCCACCGGGCAACCCGGACCGGGCGACATCGGCATCGCGCTCGACCCGGCCCTCAAGCAGGAGGCCCACCAGTTGCTCGTCACGGACCGGGCGCTGGTGAAGGGCGGCAACTATGTGGGCGCCGGCATGGGCACGGTGACGCTGTTGCAGGCGATCCACAGCGAGAATGGCAGTGTCACGCTGCCCAAGATCACGGTCGCCGACCGGCCCTTCGCCCAATACACCGGCATGATGTTGGACGTCGCGCGCCAGGTCAACTCGATCGAGACGCTCAAGCAATGCGTGCTGCTCGCCCGCCTCTACAAGATGAAGTATTTCCACCTGCATCTAACCGATGACCAGATGTTCACCTTTCCCTCGACCAAATACGCCGCCCAACTCAAGGGCGTCTACACGCTGGCGGAGCTCAAGGACCTGGTGAAGTTCGCCGACGAGCGCGGCGTCACCATCATCCCCGAGTTGGAAATCCCCGGCCACACCAGCCAACTCTCGAAGGCCTTTCCCAAAGAGTTCTACGATTCCCAGGGCTGTGTCATCAATTTCCTGACACCCGGAGCGCTGCCGATTCTAACCGACCTGGTCAACGAGATGTGCGAGGTGTTCAAGTCCACGCCCTACTTCCACATGGGATCCGACGAGTGCAACTGGGTGCTGTTTGAGACCTGGCCCAACGTGGTCGCGGACCGCAACGCGAGCAAGCGCGGCACCGGCCAACAACATGGCTGGTTGATCAACGAAATCAACAAGGTGGTGAAAAAACAAGGCAAGTCGCTCATCGTCTGGGAAGGCTTCGACGGCCCCGAGGCGGGCGTGGACAAGGACGTCACCGTGATGGAGTGGGACGGCCGGTTTTTCCCGCCCCACGAGGTGGCCGCCGCCGGTTACAAGATGATCAACGTGCCGTGGGTGCCGAGCATCGGCGCCACCGCCCGCGAGAATTACGAGTGGAACCAGTGGCTGATCGGCTCGCAGGACCGCACGCCGGACCAATTCAAGCGCGGCACGCCGGAGGGCGACCTGATCATCGGCGGCCAGATGGTGCTGTGGGAATGCGGCGGCGAACGCGCGCTGCCGCAACTGCGCGCCACCGCCATCCCGCGCCACGAGCGCGTTCACAGCCCCGACGCCAACAAGACCTATGAGAACTTCGACCAGCGCTTCAAAGCCACCGACCGGTTGCTGGATCTGCTTGTGCATAAGTTCACGGTCAGGGCCGACGGCCTGACCTCCAACGGCGACAGCGTTTTCGCCAAATCGCTGGTGTTGACCCTCGAACCATCGCCCGCCTGCAAGACCGCGGTGATCCGCTACACCCTCGACGGCAAGAACCCGGACAAGACCTCGCCCGCTTATGCCGCGGCCATTCCCATCACGGCAAGCACCCAGTTCAACGCGCAGGCCTTCGATGCCGATGGCAAGGAGCTGGGTTTCCCGCGCCTGACCAAATACACCTTCCGTCCGCTCACCGGAACCATGAAGGGACTCTTGCCCGAGGAACGCTTCCATCAGAACCGTTACGCCGATCCCGTGTCGATCACGCTACAGTCCGCCATCGGCGGCGAAATCCGCTACACCACGGACGGCAAGGATGTGTCGGCCAACTCCCCGGTCTATCAGAATCCGATCAAGCTGGAAAAGGCCACGCAGCCGGTGCGTGCCGCCGTGTTTGTGAATGGCAAGAAGCAAGGCGAGGAGTGGCGCGAGGACTTCATCTGGACGAACCAGGAGAAGAACCTGACCACCGGCAAGAAGGCCGCCTCGGGCGAGGGCCTGCCCAAGGACACTCCGGTCCCGGCGGCGGAATTCAAGGCCGACAATCCCGCCCTCGACGGCTTTGCCGAAAAGGACACCCACTGGAGCGTCAACCCGTCCCCCGGTTGGTTGGAGGTGGATCTGGAAACCGCCGTCACGCTCGACCAAGTCCATCTCTACTGCTGGTGGGGCGATGACCGCAGCTACCAGTACGTCATCGACTTGTCCGAAGACGGCAAGACCTGGAAGCGCGTCGTGGATGCCGCGACCAACACGGCAAAGACCACCGACCAAGGGTACCGCCACACGTTTGCGCCGACCAAGGCGCGCTACATCCGGGTCACCATGCTCAAGAACACGGCGAACAGCGCGATTCATATCAGCGAACTCCGGGTGTATCCGGCCAAGTAGCCCATGTGTGCGAATGCACACGCCATTGGATGAATTGTTTTCACCTTAGAGCCAGGCCTTGAGGTTTCCGATGGCTGCCTGGTCCGCGCCCTGGATCAGGCCGATGCGGCCGGTGGCGGCGTTTGGCAGGCTGAAGCATTCGATGAGGATGTCATTGAGATAGAACTCGATGAGCGAGTGTTTGAGCAGCAGGCGGAAGCGGGGAGACGGCCCGAAGGCCATCTCGCGGTCGACGTTTTTCTCCGGGGTGAAGCCGGTCAGGTCGGCCTTGATGCCTCCCAGGGCGGCCGCGCCCTGGGCATCGAGCAGGATGGCCGTCCCGGAGTCCTTGCCACAGTCGATGTAAAAGCCGCGGCGTGTCGTATCCCCCGCCTCGGGCAACACCACGGTCCCTTCGAGAATCACTCCCTGTTGGACATCGAACGTGTTTGCCAGCATTGCAAGGGGAGTCGGGGCGCCGGCGGGCGGCGCGACCGCGATGGGCTGATGTTTCAGCTTCTCGTTGCCCGGCCTTGTCAATCAGGGTCAGGATGCCGCTGCCCTGCTGGGTGGTATTGGCGGGGCAGACCCAGGCGACCAGGGTCTTGTCGGCGATGACGATGGGAGCGGATACGGCCAGGGCTGGTTGGGCAACGCCGCCGAGCACGACCGTGGATAAAATCACACTCAAAATGGTTTTCATGGAGGGCTGTCCGATACGGCGAGTCAACTGACGAGTCAAGTCATCGGCCTTCGACATTGCCGAATCGGGGAGTCTCATTGCCGAATCGGGGAGTCTTATTTCCGAATTTGGGAACTATTTGGCCTTGCATCGGTGCCGAATGCGTCGAACTTGCCCTCGAACATTGGTGAAAGCCTGTGTGGCGACCCATGAATCTGCTGTCCTGAAACGGCAAATCCACCGGGCAACCGCAACAGGAACGACCCGTTTCCTGAACAACCCGTTTCCTGAACAACACCTAACAAAGAAAAAACAAAACCTATGAACAAATTCCTGAGTTTGATTTCATCCACGGCAGGCGCGATCGCGATCTCCTGCCTCACGGCGTCCGCCACGGACGTCAATATCCTCGGCTTCAACGGCTGGACTGACGGCTGGGGATCCGGCACGCTCGACTACGCCACGGATGTGCTTACCGGCGGCGCCACCCCCTTGAGCGGAAGTGGCGTCTTGAAGTACGAGCATGTGGATGGCGATCCTGGCCGCGGCGTACAGCATCTGTTTGACACGCCTCTCACGGGCACGGTGGAGGTCAAATACAACCTCTACATTCCCGCCGGGCACAACGGCGGCTGGTTCAATGCCTACTTCATGACCGATATTGGTAACAATGACGTCACAAGCTGGGGCGGAACATACGCCCAGGATGGCGGCTGTTGGATCGAGGAATGGAATTACGGCGTGAACACTCCGAGCCTCACCCGCGACGTGTGGCAGGAAATCAAGGTAGTCTTCGATTTCACTGCGGGCACGGCGCAATACTTCAAGGATGACGTGGCCGTGGGCGACCCGAAGGCCATTGCGGGCACCTCGCTCAGCGGCATCAACTACCAATTCCAAGAAGCCTACATGGGCGGGGCCTCGGTGTTCACTGGCCCGATCTACTTTGACAATTTCTCGGTGACCAACAATGACACCGTGATCTGGTCGGACAACTTCGACAGCTACATCTCATCCGCCGTGGTGCCCAACATGATCGGCGTGAAATATGACATGGGTAATAGCCTTCTAGCGACCGACAACGTCGGCGCACCCGGTTATGAGCAGGCGAATTGGACCATGCAGCCAGGTCAGCAGGGAGATATCGATATCAGCGGATTAGCCAACCTCAATAACAACAGTGGGGTGCCGACCTCGGTTAGTGTGACCGCTTGGACGGGAACCGGAAACTCTTGGATGGATGGACCCCCAGCGACGACTGAGCAGAAATTGGTTGCGGATTATAGCGCCAATTCGCCCTCGATCTCTTTCGATGGCCTGAACAGCTTTGCTCCGTCGGGTTACAAGGTTGTGGCCTATTACGACGGCACCAATGGAACCACCGTCAAGTTGACGGCTGGCGACTACGTCAAGAGCCGCAATGTTGCTGAGGGGGTGTTGGGAACATATACATTCGCATGGCATGAGGGTACCGACAGCAACTTCAGTGACGGTTTCGTATCGAACTATACGGTCTTTGGCACAGACCTCGCGCCCCTGACCTC
>Ga0209697_10005054_pt1 | contig 16683 bp, 12 predicted proteins | sample AliMusrvi5mmetaG_FD_184115 | JGI IMG/M metagenome (GOLD analysis project Ga0209697, IMG submission 184115) | Freshwater lake bacterial and archeal communities from Alinen Mustajarvi, Finland, to study Microbial Dark Matter (Phase II) - Alinen... | ecosystem: Environmental > Aquatic > Freshwater...
GGCAAATGCATGCACAAAAGCTATGCCATCGCCGCCAGGAATCGATCTTTGATTTTCGGGGGCGCCTTTCCGGAATCCCGCTCCACCGGATTTGCCTTGCACCGGGAAAAGTTGATCCGCAGCGGAAAACGTGCAGGTTAGAGCGTTTTAAATTGAAGTGTTTACAATGATGCGAGAGCGCCGTGGGTTGTTGCGGGGCTTTTCAAGCGCAGCGGCTGTATTTGTCCATACCGCCCAAGCTGGGAAAGTCCCGCAACGGCCCGCGCCGCCGAGCAGCGTGTAAAGAATGAAACTTAAACCGCTCTAGCCGGGAAACCGCACCGAAATGCCCGACCCCTCAAAACGCTTCGCGCGCGAACGGCGCACCCTCCGCCTCATGATCCGCCTCTCCTGCCGCCAGCGGCACGGGCAGTCCGCGGGGCTGTGCGCGCCGTGCCAGGAACTTGCCGACTACGCCCTGGCGCGCCTTGATAAGTGCGTCTTCCATGCCGACAAGCCGACCTGTGCCAATTGCCCGGTCCACTGTTACAAGCCCGCCATGCGTGAACGTGTGCGCGAGGTGATGCGCTATGCCGGGCCCCGGATGTTGTTGCATCATCCCGTGCTGGCGCTTCTGCATTTGCTGGATGGGCTGAGGCGGCCCCGCAAGAAATTTTGACGCACGCAAAGAAAAGAAGAATCCAGACCGCGCGTATTTCTTCCTTTGCGTCCCTGGCGTTCTTTGCGCGATGATCCTCTTCCCATGAAACGCGCCAAAACTCCCCGCAGTTCCGTTCCGCCGCCCCTTCTCGGCGCGCACATGTCCATCGCGGGCGGGGTGGACAAATCCATCGACCGCGCGCTTTCCGTGGGCTGCACGGCCATGCAGATTTTCGTGAAAAACAACATGCAATGGTTCGCCGCCGCGCCGTTGGCGGAGAGCGAGTTGAAGGCGTTCCATGAGCACCCGCGCCGGGGCGAACTCCGCTCCGTCTTCGGCCACAGCGGCTACATGATCAACCTCGCGGCGGTGAACCCGGAGTTCGCGGAGAAATCCCGCCGGGCGCTCGCGGAGGAGCTTGCCCGGGCGCAGCAGCTCGCACTGCCGTTCCTGGTGCTGCATCCCGGGGCCCACATGGGCGCGGGGGAAGCTGCGGGGCTGGCCAAGATCGTCGCCGGGCTGGACGCGGTGTTCGCCACGCTGCCGCCGGGGACGACCCGCGTGGCGCTGGAGACGACGGCGGGCCAGGGGAGCTCGCTGGGGCACACGTTTGAGCAGCTCGCGTGGATCCTGGAACACGCGGCGCACCCCGAACGGCTGTGCGTCTGCGTGGATACCGCGCACCTGTTCGCCGCAGGCTACGACATCTCCACCGAGGCGGGCGCCGCCGGGACGTTTGAGGCGTTTGAGCGGATCATCGGGCTCCAGCACCTCGTGGCCATCCATTGCAACGACTCCAAGACCGGTCTCGGTTCCCGCGTGGACCGCCACGAGCACCTCGGCAAGGGGAAGCTCGGGCTCGCCCCGTTCGCCTTCCTCATGCGGGACCGCCGGTTTGACGCCATCCCCAAAGTGCTCGCAACCCCCAAGGGCAAGGAGCTGGCGGAAGACCGCGAGAATCTGGCGGTGCTCCGCGCGCTGGAGGCGCAATAGCTCCGCATTGGCCAAAAAATCGCCCAAAACGGGGTGGCCGCATCATTTTTTTAAGAAGAATATTGAAAAAATCCGTAGGAGTGCTGCTATTACCACCCCGCAAAAAGACAAGAATTAGAAAAACAGCAGTCAAGATGTACCAGAAATCGCCCTCGTTTTCCCGCGAAACCCTTCGCCAAAACCTAGCGCGCGTGCGCGTTTTGTGCGATTAGTCGCTGCTGCCCATTTCCCTACAAAGACAAGATGCACCCGACGCACACCCACGGACTCCCACCGAAGCAAGGCCTTTACGATCCGCAGTTTGAACACGACGCATGCGGCGTCGGGTTCGTGGCGAATTTGAAAGGGCGCAAGTCGCACGAGATCGTCCAGCAGGCGCTGACGATCCTCGTCAACCTCGACCACCGTGGCGCGGTGGGCGCGGAGACGAACACCGGGGACGGCGCGGGCATCCTCATGCAGATGCCGCACAAGTTTTTGAAGAAGGCGTGCGCAAAGTGCGGCATCGCCCTTCCCGAGCCCGGCCAATACAGCGCGGGCGTGGTGTTTGCCTCGCCGGACGCCGCCCGGCGCGCACAGGATGAAGCGACCTTTGAGAAGATCGTGGCCGAGGAAGGACAGACGTTCCTGGGCTGGCGCGATGTGCCGACGAGCAACGCGACCCTGGGCGATTACGCCAAGGCTTCCGAGCCGTGTGTGAAGATGGCGTTCATCGGCCGTGGCGCGAACCTCGCCGACGACCTCGCTTTCGAGCGCAAGCTCTACGTCATCCGCAAGCGCGCACAGAACGAGATCCGCACCGCCGGGGGCAACGAGCACTGGTACATCTCCAGCCTCTCCTGCCGGACTTTGATCTTCAAGGGGATGCTCATGCCGGTGCAGGTGAACGAGTATTTCCTGGATCTGGCGGACCCGGATGTGGAAAGCGCCCTGGCGCTGGTGCATTCCCGGTTCAGCACGAACACCTTCCCGAGTTGGGAGCGTTCGCACCCCTACCGCTACATCGCCCACAACGGCGAGATCAACACCCTGCGCGGCAACATCAACTGGATGCACGCCCGGCAGTCGCTCTTTGAGAGCGAGCTTTTCGGCGAGGACATGAAGAAGGTCCTCCCCATCATCGACACCAACGGCTCGGACTCGGCGATGTTCGACAACTGCCTGGAGCTGCTCGTCATGGCGGGCCGCTCGCTGCCGCACGCTGTGATGATGATGATCCCCGAGCCGTGGACCGCGCACGAGTCCATGAGCGACGAGCGCAAGGCGTTCTACGAATACCACTCCTGCCTGATGGAACCGTGGGACGGCCCCGCCTCCATCGCGTTCACCGACGGCACGTTCATCGGCGCGGTGCTTGACCGCAACGGCCTGCGCCCCTCGCGCTATTATGTGACCAAGGACGACCTGGTCATCATGGCCTCCGAAGCCGGTGTGCTGCCCATCGAACCCGAGCGCATCGCCCTCAAGGGCCGCCTCCAGCCGGGGCGCATGTTCCTGGTGAACATGGAAGAAGGCCGCATCGTCGCCGACGAGGAAATCAAGAGCGCCATCGCCAAGGAGCACCCTTACCGCGAATGGATCAACCAGCACATGGTGGAGCTCGCCAGCGTCGCGGACGCCCCGGAGGTTCCTGAGCCCGACCACAAGACCGTCGTCAGCCGCCAACAGGCGTTTGGTTACACGTTCGAGGAACTGCGCATGCTGCTGGTCCCCATGGCACGCGACGGCGTGGAGGCCGTCGGCTCGATGGGCACCGACACCCCGCTCGCCATCCTCTCCCACCGGGCGCACCCGCTCTTTGACTACTTCAAGCAGCTCTTCGCGCAGGTCACCAACCCGCCCATCGACTGCATCCGCGAGGAGATCATCACCTCGGCGGAAACCACCATCGGCAGCGAACGCAACCTGCTCAAGCCCGAGCCGGAAAGCTGCCACTTGATCGAGCTCAAGTCGCCCGTCCTCACCAACGAGGAACTCGCCAAGCTCAAGCACATCGCCCAAGGCGAGTTCAAATCCATCACGCTCCCCATCCTCTTCAGCCCGAAGGGCAACCACGAGGAAGCCGCCCGCGCGCTGGAAGCCGCGATGGACGACCTCTGCGCCAAAGCCAGCAAGGCCATCGCCGAGGGGGTGAACATCCTCATCCTCACCGACCGCGGCGTGGACAAGGACCACGCGCCGATCCCCTCGCTGCTCGCCGTCGCCGGCCTGCACCACCATTTGATCCGTGAAGGCACCCGCACCCGCGCCGGCATCGTGCTGGAAAGCGGCGAGCCGCGGCAGGTCCACCACTACGCGCTCCTGCTCGGCTACGGCTGCGGGGCGATCAACCCGTATCTGGCGTTCGAGACCCTCGACGACATGATCCGCCAGGGCCTGCTGGTCAACACCGACCACAAGACCGCCTGCAAGAACTACACCAAGGCCGCCACCAAGGGCGTGGTGAAAGTCGCCTCCAAGATGGGCATCTCCACCATCCAGAGCTATCGCGGCGCGCAGATTTTTGAAGCCGTGGGGCTCAACCGCGCGGTCATCGACAAATATTTCACCTGGACCGCCTCGCGCATCGAAGGCGCGGGCCTGGACGTCATCGCGGGCGAGGTGCAACTGCGCCACAAGCACGCGTTCCCCGAGCGGGCGACCGTCAACGGCACGACCCTCGACGCGGGCGGCGAATACCAGTGGCGCGCGGACGGCGAACCCCACCTTTTCAACCCGATCACCATCCACACCCTGCAAAAGGCGGTGCGCACGGACAGCTACGAGGCCTATCGTCAATACGCCGCGCTCGTCAACGAACAGGACAGCCAGTTTTACACGCTGCGCGGGCTCCTCGACTTCAAGGCGGCGGCTCCGGTGCCCATCGAGGAAGTCGAGCCGATCGAGGCGATCCTCAAGCGCTTCAAGACGGGCGCCATGTCCTACGGTTCCATCTCCAAGGAAGCCCACGAGGCGATGGCCATCGCCATGAACCGCATCGGCGGCAAGAGCAACACCGGCGAAGGCGGCGAGGACCCCGAGCGTTTCATTCCGATGCCCAACGGCGACTCGAAAAAGAGCGCCATCAAGCAGGTCGCTTCCGGGCGTTTCGGCGTCACCAGCAACTACCTCACCAACGCCGAGGAAATCCAGATCAAGATGGCCCAGGGCGCCAAGCCCGGTGAAGGCGGCCAGCTTCCCGGCTCCAAGGTCTATCCGTGGGTCGCCAAGACCCGCCACTCCACCACCGGCGTCGGCCTCATCTCCCCGCCTCCGCACCACGACATTTATTCGATTGAGGATCTCGCGGAGCTCATCCACGACCTTAAGAACGCCAACCGCGCCGCGCGCATCTGCGTGAAGCTCGTTTCGGAAGTCGGCGTGGGCACCATCGCGGCAGGCGTCGCCAAGGCGCATGCGGACGTGGTCCTCATCAGCGGCTTCGACGGCGGCACCGGCGCCTCCCCGCAGACCAGCACCAAGCACGCGGGGCTCCCGTGGGAACTCGGCCTGGCGGAAACCCACCAGACGCTCGTGCTCAACAACCTGCGCAGCCGCATCATGGTCGAGACCGACGGCCAGCTCAAGACGGGGCGCGACGTGGTCGTGGCCGCGCTGCTCGGCGCCGAGGAATTCGGCTTCGCCACCGCGCCGCTCGTCACCCTCGGCTGCATCATGATGCGCGTGTGCCACCTGAACACCTGCCCGGTGGGCGTGGCCACGCAAAACCCGGAACTGCGCAAGCGCTTCACGGGCGACCCGGCCTACACCGTCAACTTCATGCGCTTCGTGGCGATGGAAGTGCGCGAACTCATGGCCCGCCTCGGCTTCCGCACCCTCAACGAGATGGTCGGGCGCACCGATGCGCTCGAGGCCAAAAAAGCCATCGAACACTGGAAAGCCCGGGGCGTCGATCTCTCCGCCATCCTTTACCAGCCGAAGGCCGGGCCCGAAGTCGGCCGCTACTGCCAGATGGCGCAGGATCACGGCATCGACAAAGCCCTCGACATCACGGTCCTCCTTGACCTCTGCAAACCCGCCCTTGAGCGCGGCGAGAAGGTGAAGGCCACGCTGCCCATCCGCAACGTCAACCGCGTCACCGGCACCATCCTTGGCAATGAGATCACCAAGCGCTACGGCGCGGAGGGGCTGCCCGAAGACACCGTGCACCTGCACTTCAAGGGCTCGGCGGGCCAGAGCTTCGGCGCGTTCGTGCCCAAGGGCGTCACGCTCGAACTCGAAGGCGACACCAACGATTACATCGGCAAGGGGCTCAGCGGCGGCAAGATCATCCTCTACCCGCCCGCAGGCTCCACCTTCGCGGCGGAAGAAAACATCATCGCCGGGAACGTCGCCCTGTATGGCGCGACCAGCGGCGAAGCCTACATCGGCGGCATGGCCGGCGAACGCTTCTGCGTGCGCAACTCCGGCGTGAGCGCCGTGGTGGAAGCCGTGGGCGATCACGGATGCGAATACATGACCGGGGGCCGGGTCGTCGTGCTCGGCGCGACGGGGCGCAACTTCGCAGCCGGCATGAGCGGCGGCGTCGCTTATGTCCTCGACGAGGAAGGCTCCTTCCCGTGCCGTTGCAACCAGCAGATGGTCGGCCTGGAAAAGATGGAGGGCGAGGAGATTGAAGAAATCCGCCAGCTCATCGCCCGCCACGCGCAATACACCGGCAGCCGCCGTGCGGCCCAGGTGCTCGCGCAGTGGGAGGCGATGGCGCCCAAGTTCGTCAAAGTCATGCCGAAGGATTACAAACGCGTCATCGCGGCCATCAAGAAAGCCCACGACGACGGCCTGAGCGGCGACGAAGCCCTCAACGCCGCCTTTGAGGCCAACTCCCGGGACGTCGCCCGCGTCGGCGGCGGGTAGAACAGAGTATTTTATCCGCAGATTACGCAGATGAACGCAGATTAGAAGAAAATGAAAACGGACCCGCAGACATACGCGGTGATTGGAGCGGCGATGGAAGTCCATCGGCACTTGGGGCACGGCTTTTTGGAAGCCGTTTACCAAGAGGCTTTGGCTTTCGAGTTCACCGCTCAAAATATCCCGTATAAACGTGAGGTCGATCTTCCGGTCTTCTACAAAACCCATCGCCTGGGCTGCAGCTACCGTGCGGATGACGCTCAAACCATTAATGAGCTCAAGGCAACCGGCCTTCACCGGGCATTATTGATCAACTTTGGCTCATCGAGCCTCGAACACAAACGTCTTGTTCATAATCTGCGAGAATCTGCGAAATCTGCGGATAACTCCTTGGAAATAACACTTTAAGCATCACGACAATGGGTAAACCGACTGGATTCCTCGAATATCTCCGCGAACTGCCGCTGGACCGCCCGGCTCTGGAACGCATCCAAGACTGGAACGAATTCCACTGCCACATGGCGGAAAATGACCTGCGCACGCAGGCCGCGCGTTGCATGGACTGCGGCACTCCGTTCTGCCACACCGGCAAGCTCCTCAGCGGCATGGCCAGCGGCTGCCCCATCAACAACCTCATCCCCGAGTGGAACGACCTGATCTACCGCGGCCTCTGGCGCGAAGCCCTTGATCGCCTCCACAAGACCAACAACTTCCCGGAGTTCACCGGCCGCGTCTGCCCCGCCCCGTGCGAAGGCTCCTGCACGCTCGGCATCAACTGCCCGCCCGTCACGATCAAGAACATCGAGGTCTCCATCATCGACAAAGCCTGGGAGGAAGGCTGGGTCGCCCCGCAACCGCCCACTGTCCGCACGGGCAAGAAGGTCGCCGTCGTCGGTTCCGGTCCCGCCGGTCTTTGCGCCGCCGCCCAACTCAACAAAGCCGGTCACACCGTCACCGTCTTTGAACGCGCCGACCGTCCCGGCGGCTTGCTCATGTATGGCATCCCCAACATGAAGCTCGACAAGGAAGCCGTCGTCCTGCGCCGCATCGCGCAGCTCGAAGCCGAGGGCGTCACCTTTGTCTGCAACACCGAGGTGGGCAAAGACCTCGCGAGCGAGAAGCTGCTCAAGGATTTCGACGCCGTGGCCCTCTGCACCGGCGCCACCAAGCCGCGCGATCTCCCCCTTGAAGGCCGCCAGCTCAAGGGCATCCACATGGCCATGGAATTCCTGCACACCAACACCAAGGCGTTGCTGGACAAAACCGCCGCGCCCATCAACGCCGCGGGCAAGGACGTCATCGTCATCGGCGGTGGCGACACCGGCACCGACTGCGTGGGCACTTCCATCCGCCACGGCGCCAAGAGCGTCCTGCAGGTGGAAATCCTGCCCAAGCCGCCGCTCGAACGCGCCGCCGACAATCCGTGGCCCGAATGGCCGAAGATTTTCCGCACGGACTACGGTCAGGAAGAAGCCGCCGCGAAATTCGGCGCAGACCCGCGTGTGTTCCTCACCACCGCCAAGCGCTTCATCGGCGACGAGGCGGGCAACGTGAAGGAAGTCCACCTCGTCCAGATCGAGTGGAAGAAGAACGAGAAGGGCCAGTTCGTGCCGCAGGAAGTCCCCGGTTCAGACAAGATCGTCCCCGCGCAGCTCGTGCTGCTCGCGCTCGGTTTCCTCGGGCCGGACCAGGCGCTCCTGGAATCGCTCCATGTCGAACGCGACGCCCGCAGCAACGCCAAGGCCGACTTCGAAAAATACGCCACGAACGTTCCGAAAGTATTTGCAGCCGGCGATTGCCGCCGGGGCCAGAGCCTCGTCGTCTGGGCCTTCAACGAAGGGCGCGGCGTGGCTCGCGAGATCGACCGCCACCTGATGGGTGCGACCGAACTGCCGTAGAAGCGGAAATTCACTGAAGTCCCGGCCTCCGTACTCAGCGCTTTTGCGCCAGCGGCGGGGGCGCGATTTTGTTTTTGGCACGCCACCAGGATGATATCCCCTCGGCGATGCCTTGGGCGAGGGTGTCGGCGTATTCGTCATCGCTGAGCATACGCGACTCCGTGCGGTTGCTGATGAACCCGCCTTCGACGAGGATGGCGGGCATGCTGGTGTGGCGGGTGACGTAGAGATGCCGGGCGCGGATGCCCCGGTCCCGCGCGCCTGTCTTGAGCGTGGCGGCGTATTGCACCTCGGCGGCCAGTTCTTCGCCGGTTTCGAGGGGGTGCGGGGGCGTAAAGAAACCGACCCAGGTCCAGTCGGTTACCGGCGGGGCTTTGTTGTCGGCGTAGAAAGTTTCGATCCCGGTGATCTCCCGGCCGCTGCCCTGGTTAAAGTGGATGCTGACGAACACGGCCGGACCCTTGACGCGGTTGGCGATGGCCGCGCGATCTGCCAGCGAGACGAAGACGTCCTCGGTCCGGGTCTGTATGGTGGGGAATCCGCGTTTGTTCAGCGCCCGCTCCAGCCGGAGCGCGACATCCAGCGTCAGCGTCTTTTCGAGCACGCCCCGGCACTTCGCTCCTTCATCCTTGCCGCCATGCCCGGCGTCGATCACCACCGCCGGGAGCAGCGCGGTGGGGAAAGTGGTCTCGTCCTCCGTCTCGGTGTCAGGCGCAATCACGAGGGAAAAGCTGCCGAGGAGCACGACAAGGCCCACGCAAGCTGCCCACGTCCGCTTGGGGAGGCGGTCCCGACAAAACAGCTTCTGGACCCAAAGGGGCGTTTTTTCCCAAGCGATGCCGCGTTTGCCCATCAAGACGGATTCGGGCCAGGGCGCGGGATTGCCCTTGAAGGCTGGAATTACAGCTACGGCGCGTTGTCAAAAAGCGGCTATATCATTCGCCTAGTTATTCCAGTGGAACGTTCCAAAGAGAAAAACGGTGAATACGCAGGAGGGGTGGCACTCCGTGACGCCCGCTTGGAACCCAAAATAAAGGAGCGCGTTTTTTCCACCACGCGCATCGGACGACTCGGAGAGCCGCTCCTGCCGTCCAGGATGCCTCATTAGAGCGTGGGAAAAAAGGCGGGAATGCTGGACATGTATGCACATCGCAAAACCTCCTCTACGCTGGCTTTTTGCGCCGTTTGGATGGAGGTTTCTTTCCGAGTGTTGGGTTGTGTTTTCATAAGGATGGAGCCTTGAAGACACAGGCGTTCCCAGGCTGGATTCTGGGAACGAGGAGAGGAGCATCCCGAAGGGATGTAAGCAAATAGCCGGGGGTTGAGCGAAGCGATACCCCCGGTGGGGAGAGTCCTGCGGTTGACCCCGACGAGGTCGCAGAACACTGTATTGGCTTGTGAAATTGAGCTTCTGCCACCCCTGCCGGGGTGAGACGCGCCTAGTTCGGGGTTCCGGTGGTGTCGGCGCGCTGTCGCGCCCCTCAACCACCGGCTATTCGCTGGGAACCCTTCGGGTTCCTTGGTCCTCTATTTGTTGCCTTGTCTCCAATGTGTCGCCTTGTCTCCAATGTGTTGCCGTGCCGCATGTTTTCTCCGCGTCTTCCATCCGTGGATACCAAAAAGCCCCGGCTCTCCTGCGAGAACCGGGGCTTGTAATTATGTTTTAGAGCGTTTCAACAAAAACTGTGGCCATTGATTTGGGAGCGCCGCATGCTGGAGGGCGGCTTTTTGAGCGCAGCGGCTGTATTTGACTATACTGCCCAAGCTCGAAGAGCCGCACTACGGCTCACGCCGCCCGAAAGCGCGGCCACGGTTTTTGTTGAAACGCTCTAACGTGGGCGACGGCGGTCTTTGAATCCCCTCCGCGCCGTGGCTTTCGCGCCTAGTAGCGGTAGTGGTCCGGCTTGTAGGGGCCTTCCACGGGCACGCCGAGGTATTCGGCTTGCTTGGCGGAAAGCACGGTGAGCTTCACGCCGATTTTTTCCAGGTGCAGGCGGGCGACCTCCTCGTCGAGTTTCTTGGGCAGGATGGTGATGACCGGCTTGTTGGTGTCCTTCTTGGCCCAGAGGTCGAGCTGCGCCAACACTTGGTTGGAGAAGCTGTTGCTCATCACGAACGACGGATGGCCGGTGGCGCAGCCGAGGTTGACAAGGCGGCCTTCGGCGAGCATGAAAATCTCGTGCCCGTCGGCGAAGGTGTATTTGTCCACCTGGGGTTTGATGTTGGTCTTGACCACGCCCGGGGCGGTGTTGAGGCGGTCCACCTGGATCTCGTTGTCGAAGTGGCCGATGTTGCACACCACGGCCTGGTCTTTCATCCCGGCCATGTGCTCGAAGGTGATGATATCGACGTTGCCGGTGGTGGTGACGTAGAGGTCGCCGCGGCCGAGGGTGTCCTCGACGGTGGTGACTTCGTAGCCTTCCATCGCGGCTTGCAGGGCGTTGATGGGGTCCACTTCGGTGACGATGACGCGAGCGCCCTGGCCCTTGAGGGATTGCGCGCAGCCTTTGCCGACGTCCCCGTAACCGCAGACGACGGCGACTTTGCCCGAGAGCATGACGTCGAGGGCGCGGTTGATGCCGTCCACGAGCGAGTGGCGGCAGCCGTAGAGGTTGTCAAACTTGCTCTTGGTGGCGGTGTCGTTGACGTTGATGGCGGGCACGAGCAGCTTGCCTTTTTCCACCATCTGGTAGAGGCGGTGAACGCCCGTGGTGGTCTCTTCGGAGACGCCTTTCCATTCCTTCACCACTTCATGCCAGCGGCACGGGGTGGCGGCGTGGATGGATTTGAGGAGGTCTTTGATGACCTGCTCTTCGTGGTTGCCGGAAGCGGTGTTGACCCAGCCGTCGCCGTTTTCGAGCTCGAAGCCTTTGTGAATGAGGAGCGTGACGTCGCCGCCGTCATCGACGACGAGTTGCGGCCCGAGGTTGCCGGGGAAGCTGAGCGCTTTCTCCGTGCACCACCAGTATTCCTCAAGGCTCTCGCCCTTCCACGCGAAGACGGGCACCCCGGCGGCGGCGATGGCCGCGGCGGCGTGGTCCTGCGTGGAGAAGATGTTGCAGCTGGCCCAGCGGATGTCGCCACCGAGCGCGACGAGGGTCTCGATGAGGACCGCCGTCTGGATGGTCATGTGCAGGGAGCCGGTGATGCGGACGCCCGCCAGCGGTTTGGATGCCGCGTATTTCGCGCGGATGGCCATCAGGCCGGGCATTTCCTGCTCGGCGATGGAGATTTCTTTGCGGCCCCATTCGGCCAGGCTCATGTCGCGGACTTTGAAGTCTTGTGTGGTCATAGATTCGATAAAAGCGGGTTTGTCCGCAGATTTCGCAGAGGGACGCAGATTGAGAAAAAACGAGGAGAGGTGTTCCTCAAAGAAATCTGTGAAATCTTTTCCCCTCGTTCCCAAGTTGCACTTGGGAACGCCCCTTCCCCGCGAAGTTGCCCTTCGCAAGCGCGGGAGCCGGGGGACGGTTCGTTTTCCTCTAAAAAATCTGCGATAATCAGCGTAATCTGCGGATTCTCTGTTTCTGTGGTTTAGATGGCGGCTTTGAGGGCGTCCACCTTGTCGGTGCGTTCCCAGGTGATGGCGTCGAGGTCGTCGATCTTGCCGAAGTGGCCGTAGTTGGTGGTCTTGCTGTAGATGGGGCGCAGCAGGTCGAGCTGCGCGACGATGTTGGCAGGCTTGAAGCTGAAGACGGCTTTCACAGCGGCTTCGATCTTCTCCTCGTCCACGGTGTGCGTGCCAAAGGTGTCGATGTGGACGCTGACGGGATCGGGGTAGCCGATGGCGTAGGCAAACTGCACTTCGCAGCGGCTGGCGAATCCGGCGGCCACAATGTTCTTGGCGACGTAACGGCCCATGTAGGCGGCCGAGCGGTCCACCTTGCTGGGGTCCTTGCCGGAGAACGCGCCGCCACCGTGACGGCCCATGCCGCCGTAGGAATCGACGATGATCTTGCGGCCCGTGAGCCCCGTGTCCCCCTGCGGTCCGCCGACGACAAACCGGCCCGTCGGGTTGATGAGGAATTCGGTCTTCGCGCTCAGCATCTCCGGCGGGAGCTGCTTTTTGATGACCTGGCAAATGAGGAAATCGCGAATCTCAGCGTGCTTGACGCTCTCGGCGTGCTGGGTGGAGATGACCACGTTGGTGATCTCCACGGGCCTGCCGTCTTCGTAGCGGACGGAGACCTGGCTCTTGGCGTCCGGGCGCAGCCAGTCCACCGCGCCGGCCTTGCGCAGGCGGGTCACTTCGCGTCCCAACCGGTGCGCATACATGATCGGCGCGGGCATCAACTCCGGCGTCTCGTTGCAGGCGTAGCCAAACATGAGGCCCTGGTCGCCCGCGCCCTGCTCGGCGTGGCCCTTGCCTTCGGCATGCTTCTCGTCCACGCCTTGGGCAATGTCCGGGCTCTGGGCGGTGATGATGTTCATGAGGAACACCTTGTCTGCGTGGAAAACGTCGTCGTCGTTCACGTAGCCGATCTCGCGGATGGCGCTGCGTACGATTTCGTCATAGTGGAGTTTGGCGCGGGTGGTGATTTCACCGCCGACGACGACGATGTTGCTCTTGGCGTAGGTCTCGCAAGCCACGCGGCTCTTGGGATCCTGCGCGAGGCACGCATCAAGCACGGCGTCGGAAATCGTGTCGCAAACTTTGTCCGGATGGCCTTCGCCGACGGACTCGGAAGAGAAAATGAAGCTTCTGGGCATGGTGAATGGGAAGTTAAACGTTGGAATGCACACGCGGCCGTCATTTCGTCGCAAGGGGCGAGATATTGACCAATCGTGATGCGTTGATAGATGCGATAAATATCGCACAGAGTCAATGACAAAGGAAGTCCCCGAAAAAAATCCCCTGCGATCTCCATGCGGTGCGCCTATCGGCGGGGAGGGCTTCAGGGGAATCATTGCCGGTGAGGCGGACACAAGCACGCAAGGAAACGAAACCTCCATGAAGGAAAGTCAAATGGGAGGTCACCTATGTCGCTGATGTCACTCGTGGTTACGCTAATCGTCGTGGGGGTATTGCTCTGGCTGGTCAATGCCTACATCCCCATGGACGCGAAGATCAAAAAAATCCTTAATATCGTCGTGGTCATCGCCGTTGTCTTGTGGCTGCTGTCCGTCTTCGGTGTTCTTGGGCATACCGGAAATGTCCCGGTTCCACAGGTTCGCTAGTTGCAAGCGTCGGAAAGCGCGGCTCGCAGGCGGGTTCCTGAAAGCAAAATTTGCCTGGGCTCTTGCACAGCTTGTCGGCTGGAAACCTTGAGGGCAGCTTCAAAACAACCACGAGCGATCCCCTCGTCGGTAGTCCCGCGCGCACTCTTCCTTTTTAGAGAGCTTCTAATATAATCCCCCAGATGACCCCCAAAGCGCAAGCCGATGCCTGCATCCAGGCGTTTCGCAAAATCTACCCCCACGCCCATTGCGAGCTGGTATTCGCCAACCCGCTCCAGCTGCTCATCGCCACGCTTCTCTCCGCCCAGTGCACGGACAAACGGGTCAACCTCGTCACCGAATCCCTCTTCCAACGCTACCGGACGGCGGCGGATTTCGCGCAGGCTAGCCAGGAGGAAATGGAGGAAGCCGTGCGCTCCACGGGATTCTTCCGCAACAAGGCGAAAAACATCCGCGCACTCGCGGCGACGCTTCTGGAACGGCACGGCGGGCAGGTGCCCGCCTCGATGGACGCCCTGACCGCCCTGCCCGGCGTGGGTCGTAAAACCGCCAATGTCGTCCTGGGCAACGCCTTCGGGCTCAACGAGGGTGTTGTCGTGGACACGCACGTCATCCGCCTCTCCGCCCGCCTTGGGCTCACCCGGGAGAGCGCCCCGGAAAAGATCGAGGAAGACCTCCTGCGTCTGGTGCCGCGCGAGGAGTGGACGAATTTCAGCCATTGGCTCATCTGGCACGGACGCCGCCGCTGCACGGCGCGGAATCCGGATTGCACGGGATGCGAAATCCAGGCGCTCTGCCCCAGCGCGTTCAAGGTGGGCCGCGCGGGCAAGGCGTAGCGGTGGGGAAAAGAAGAAGGGCTCACCGTATCCTCGCGGATAGGGTGAGCCCTGGGGGAACCCATTCGCAGCCGTAGATCAGCTACGAACAAGCCTGTTCTGGCAGGTTATTTGTAGGGCGACCAGAAGGTGTTGTCCGCCACATCGCTGAGCGCGGTGTAGGTGGCGGTCGGAACTTTCACCCCGGCAGCGACCGTGCTCAGAGTGACCGTGTTGCCAAGGGTATCCGCACCCGCATTGTAATAGAGCGGGCTGTTTTCTTTGATGTACGCCTTCAGGTTGGCGAAGGTGATCGTGGTGGTCGGCTGCGCATTGTTCTCAATGGCATACTGCTCGATGGCGGCATCAAGCATCCGGAGGTCTTGCTTACAGGCGGTCGCTTGCGAACGCTTGCGGGCGCGCATGAAGTTCGGGACGGCGATCGCAGCCAGGAGGGCGATGATCGCAACGACAATCATGATTTCCACGAGGGTGAAGCCCCCGCGACGGGTGTTGAGTTTCTGGATCATAGTATTTAGTGCGTTTTTTATTTATGTTTTTTGCCACCGGCACCGTGCCGCTGACGGTCTCATAATGGAGCAAGCCGCATACCCGGCAATAATAAAACCATGCCACATAAGCAGTTGTGCGTAATAAATTCCCTGATTTTTATGCCGCCTTTCATAAATAAGCGGACTTCTGGGCGCCAACGGCACAAGAAGAAGGGCTCACCGTATCCTCGCGGATAGGGTGAGCCCCTTGGGGGAACCCATTCGCAGCCGTGGATCAGCTACGAACAAGCCTGTTCTGGCAGGTTATTTGTAGGGCGACCAGAAGGTGGCGTCGGCCACATCGCTGAGCGCTTGGTACGTGGCATCCGGCATCTTGATGCCGGTTTTGACATCGACCAAAGTGACCGCGTTTCCAAGGGTGTCGTTGCCGCCATTGTAATAGAGCGGGCTGTTGTCCTTGATGTACGCCTTCAGGTTGGCGAAGGTGACTGCGGTGGTCGGCTGCGCATTGCTCTCAATGGCGAATTGCTCGATGGCGGCATCAAGCATCCGGTAGTCTTGTTTGCAGGCGGTCGCTTGCGAACGCTTGCGGGCGCGCATGAAGTTCGGGACGGCGATCGCAGCCAGGAGGGCGATGATCGCAACGACAATCATGATTTCCACGAGGGTGAAGCCCCCGCGACGTGTGTTAAGTTTCTGGAGCATAGGATTTAGTGCGTTTATTTGTTTATGTTTTCCGCCACCGGCATCGCGCTGGCAGCTTAAGTATTCAAGAGCACATGCCGCACGGAGCGGCGAGATAATTCATAGATTACGTTTTTATCCGTAGGGTTTACGTCCTGAAACAACTCCAAGGAACCCTCAACACCAAAAAGAGCGGACTCTCAAAAACAAGTTTTTATCGGGACTGATATTGTCGCGTTGCAGAAATGCGAGGAATTCACCCATGGCACGCAATATGCTATTAGACGCCTGCCCAAAATCTTTTCCTCCGGGGTGAGCCCCCAAAGAGGCGCCAGCGACGCGCTACGCTTTGCCCAGAAGAATCTTTCCGCCGCGGCCGCCCTGGAGGGCGTGGGTGACGGCCTCGCGGATTTGGTCCACGGGGTAGATGCGCTCGACAGGCGTCTTGAACGCGCCGGCTTTGGCCAGGGCAAAGAGTTCGCCATACATTGCGTGGAGTTCCTCCTCGGTGGCGCTTTGATACCAGCGCGTCATCCAGAACCCCAGGGCCTGGAGGTCTTTGAAAATCAGCAGCCCGGTGGGGAGCTTGAGGGGTTGGCGGCTCATCGCGCCGAAGGTGATCATCTTGCCGCCCTGCGCCAGCGCGCTGGCGACGCGGGTGGCACTCTCTCCGCCCACGGAGTTGAAGCCGAGGAGGATTTTTGCCCGCTCGGTGCGGAGCTTGATTTGCTCGTTGGCATCCGCATCGTCCAAAAGCACCACGTCAGCGCCGAGGGCGGTCAGCTCTTCGATGAGTTCCGGACGGCGGACGAGGTTCACGGTGCGCAGGCCGAGTTTTTTGGCGATGGCGATCACCGCGCGGCCCACGCCGGAGTTGGCGGCGTTCTGGATGACCCACGCGCCGGGTTGAGGCGGGACGAAATCGTGCAGCATGCGCCAGGCGGTGGCCGGGTTGACCTTGATCATGGCGGCTTCGGCGTAGGGGACGCCTTCGGGCACGGGAAAGAGCTTGGCGGCCTCCACGATGCCCCCCTCGCGCCAGCTTCCGTAGCCGTGCGGCAGCAGGACGGCCTGGCCGGGCTGGAAAGCGGTCACATCAAAGCCGACGGCGG
>Ga0209697_10005071_pt1 | contig 16647 bp, 12 predicted proteins | sample AliMusrvi5mmetaG_FD_184115 | JGI IMG/M metagenome (GOLD analysis project Ga0209697, IMG submission 184115) | Freshwater lake bacterial and archeal communities from Alinen Mustajarvi, Finland, to study Microbial Dark Matter (Phase II) - Alinen... | ecosystem: Environmental > Aquatic > Freshwater...
GCACCGGGTCCGCAGTCGTCTTCCAGCACCACCCGCGGGTCGTCGGCCAGCGGGCTGGCGGGCAGCAACTTGCGGTGCCAGTCGGCTAGCTCGGCCACGGGTTCGGCGACGATGAAGGTGGCGCGTTTCTGGCGGAGTTCGGTGGTGGCGGCGGCAAGGATATGGCCGAGGCCGAGGCCGGCGATCCACAGTTTCGGTTGGCGGGCCGGGCGGAACGGAGCGCAGGCGAGACGCGCGAGTTCCTCTTCTGCGGCGCGGGTGGCGGGACCGCAGATCTGCTGGCCGTGGATGACCAGCGACTGGTGCCCGTCGTGTTCCTGCAGGGCGAGCGTGCTGCCGTCCGGCAGTTGGGTGGTGGCAAGGGTGATTCTTGGTTTCATGGCGCGATGGGCTTGCGGTGCCACCAAGGACTTACCCTGAAAAGCAAAACGGAAACCACTAAAATCACGCAAAGACCGGAAAACCAACCGCTTGCGGGTGGGGTTTTACTCACAAATAGTGCCACAGAGGAATAATAAGAAATGAGCTTGCACACAGAGGATGGCGGACTGATGACCGGGACTGATGACCGGCGGCGACCGGGAGGGGACTGTCGCCCGATCGCATGCAGCTAGCCGTGAAAGGAAGGAAAGCCCGTGAGATTGTGGCTTCGGTGCCGGTCATGGGCCGCGCTTCCGCCTGCACCACAGGAGTGCCTCCTTACCGCAGGAGCTCACAGGCATCACACTCCCCGGCGGCCTTGCATGGCGCGCATCAGGGTGAGCGCGTCGGCATGCTCCAGGCCGCCGCCTGCGGGCAGGCCTTGGGCGATGCGGGTGAGGCGGCAGTTTTTGTCGCGCAACAATTCCGCCAGATAGTTGGCGGTGGCTTCGCCTTCGACATCGGAACCGAGTGCGAGGATCACCTCGATTTCGGCGGGGGCGGCATCGACGCGGCGGAGCAGGGCCGGGATGCGCAGGTCTTCGGGCGAGACGCGGTCGAGTGGCGAGAGTTTGCCGCCGAGACAATGGTAGCGGCCGCGGAACGAGCCGGAGCGTTCGAGCGGGAGCACGTCGGTGGCCTGTTCGACGACGCAAAGCATGCGGTCATCGCGTTGCGGATCGTCGCAGATGCCGCAGCCGACATCGGTGGCGAAGAATCCACACTGGGGACACGGATGGATGGCGGTTTCGGCGGTTTGCAGGGCGCTGGCGAGAGCGGAGGGATCGGCCTTGGGGTTTTGGAGGAGCCAGACGGCGATGCGCTCGGCGCTGCGCGGGCCGATGCCGGGCAGGCGTTTGAGTTCGCCAACCAGCGTTTTCACGGGTGCGGGGAAATCAGCTTGGTTCATGGTCGGGTGCGGGTGCCGGGTCTTGATGGCGGGTGGAGCGGACGGGCGCGTCGCAAGCCATCCGGTGATTGGCCGCGTAAACCAAGGCGCAAACGCCGGACCACAGAGTAGCAACCCACGGTGCGGCGATGGCGGGAACATGCGCCGCCAGGCTGAGCACCGGTGCCCAGGCCCCCACCAGAAACACCGTCGTAAGCCACAGAACCGCCCGGCGACCGTGACCCGGGATGCCCAGGATCGCCGCCGCCAACCCGAACGCAAACACCCCCGCCGCCAACCAAATGCTCCAATCCGGAAGTCGCTGCGGAAAAATTTCCGTCTGATTGCGCGATACCAGCCGGGCGATTCCCGCATTCATACGGGCAAGGAACCCGAGTAACTCCAGGCCGCCGGCAAGGATCATCGAAAGCCCGGCAATCGTGGCGGCCGGCACCCACACATGGCCGACGGGTTGGGCGGGAATGTTCTTTTCGCGGGTCACGGTCGAAATCCTAGCCCATTCATTCCCCGACAAGCAAGTCACGCGATGCCCCGCCGATTTTCTCACGGCGGATTGAGATGATCCGCCATGCTGGCTTGACGGCCCGCCCGGGTGGTGCGGATGATCTCGCCATGGCATGGCGTATCGACGAGGCGGTCATCCGCGGCGAAATCGACAACACGGTCGAAGGTCGCACCACGGGCAGGATCTGGCTGGCCGGTCGCGACGAACCGCTCCGCCTCAGCCTGGTCGGCGATTGCTGGCGCGACCTCGCCGGCACCCGGCTACGTTTTCAAAACCCCGCGCCCCATGCCGGCCCGGATTCCGTCGCCCTCGACTCCAACCAAACCGGGATCGTCGGCGACATGACCGCCTCGCGCAAAAGCAAGGTTCTCACCGTGGATGAGGAGGAACTCCAACAGTTCTATCAGAACCAGGGCGAAATCCCCCACGAGTGGCGCAACACACTCTACCTCGAATGGTTCAGCGAAATCAACGGCCGGGTGGTGATTGAAGCCACCTCCTATCAGATGGAAATCTCCGCCCAGGAATGGATGATGGACGAGGATGCCGAGGATGCCCAGAAACTAGCCAACCTCAACGCCATGCGCGATTTCATGGCCCAACTCATCCGCCGCCGCGAAAGCGCCGATTCCGGCGCGGAAGACCACGGCGAACTCGATGAATACGCCTGGGAGGAACGTCTCAAGGAATCCGACCGCCTCACCGATGCCTATCAGGAAGTACTCGAGAAATACATGGAGGACACCGACAGCGAACGCAAGGAGGCGTTCGTCATGGGTTGGGACGGTTTGTTAGACGCGCTCGCGGAACGCGACGAGGCCGGCGGCAACGCCGGTGGCGGCGACAACCCACCCTATGGCCAGATGGTGGACGTTTCCTATGATGAGGACGAGGATGATGACGATTATCTGGAGTCCGATGAAGCGGATTTCGACGATGACGAGGACATGGAAGGTCACCCGCTGCAGTTACAGGCGCAGGAACTGGCGATGCGCGCCCTTGATGTGGTTCCGCAGGATGCCAAACCCGGAACCCCGGCCTATCAGATCGTCTCCTGCCTGCTCCAGGTGAGCGGCAAGCTCGCCGGCGCCCTCAATGACACCGACGACGATTATCAACCGGAAACCGGCTTCGTCCTGGCCATCCTCAAACGCTGCCTCAACTGGCTCAACGAAGCGGTTGGTGCCTGCCAGCACCTGATGCTCGAGGAAAACGACGCCGACCAGCTTGCCGCCCTCGCCCACCTTCGCTGCTCGATTTTCGCCGTGCGCGACGGCATCGTCGAACTCCGCCGGGAACTCAAGTGAGTCAAGGCATGCGGGGATTCCGCCCACATGGTCAGCGCTTCCGCATGCACCACCGTGTGGTGCCTCCTTATCAGGTCACTTGACCCCGGTTCGGACTGGATGAGCGTGAATACCGCGTGCGGCCGGAAGGAGAAAAAGCGCGGGGCCGCCGACCTCCAGCCAGCGACCCCACTAATCCGGAGAAAACCCAATAACTCCGGAAATCTTTTATCTACTCCCATGGGCACCCCGTGCTTTCGTGACGTCCATGCCACCATGCCCTTGGGCTAATGGTTCCAGCACGACCGTCCGCAAGAAATCGCTCATGAAAATGTAATCTGTGGAAAGGCTGCGCTTCCCGAAAGAAACCATCAATTTCACAGACAGGGGTATGAATATCCTGTTTTGCCGAAACGGGGAAGTTACACCTTGGTATAATCGTATCCGGGAACATGGGCGTCCCGGCCAATCCTGTGAATAGGCCTCAGCCTGTCGTTTCACAGGCGGACAGGCGGGACGCGCTGTCTGCCCTCACAGCCGGGACGGCTGTTTTCCGGTCTTAGGCGCCACGCAGCAGGGAGATTTCCGCGAGGGAAACCATGGCCTTGAGCAGGTTTTCGCGGGGGGCTGTCTTGAGGTCGGCCACGGTAACGGCACGCTCCAGGGTGAACTTGCCGGAGCGGGTGCGGCGCAGGGTGCTGAGGTGTCCGCCGCAGCCGAGTTTATCGCCGATGTCATGGGCGTAAGTGCGCACGTAAAACCCCTTCGAGCAGTTCACGATGAAATCGATTTCCGGCAATTCGATGCGGGTCACCTGATAGCCGTCGACCCGGACCTGGCGGGCCTCGCGCTCGATGACCTGTCCCTTGCGGGCGAGTTTGTAGAGCGGCACGCCGTCCTTTTTGATAGCGGAAACCATCGGTGGAATCTGGCCGAATTCACCGGTGAAGGCATCGAAGGCCTGGTGGATTTCGGCAGGGGAAAACCCGGGCACGGGTTTGGTTTCGAGGATTTCGCCCTGCCGGTCCTGGGTGGCGGTGGAGGTGCCGAGTGTGATGGTGCCGACATATTCCTTGTCCTCGCTCATCAGCAGATCCTGGATTTTGGTGGCCCGGCCGATGACCAGCATGAGTAGGCCGGTCGCCATCGGATCCAGGGTCCCGCAGTGACCGATCTTCTTCGTGTTCAAGGCCCGGCGGGCAATGGCCACCACGTCGTGCGACGTCATATCCGGGGCCTTGTCAACCAACAACACGCCGCTGGGGCCGTTCAATTCCATGGGATTCGGTTTCATAAATTCGGTGGGGTTCCGCTCACTTCCGCCACCCGACGGCAGATGGCGCCGAGCACGCGGCTCTTGGCGTCCGGCAACGGACCTTGCATGCGGAGGCCGGCGGCCAGGGCATGGCCGCCGCCATCGAATTGCGCGGCAATCTTGCACACATCGAGGCGGCGATCCTTCGAACGCATCGAGGCGCGGATCCTGCCATCCTCCAGTTCCTCGAAAAACACCGCCACCTGCACCCCGCGGATGGCGCGGATCACGTCGATGAGTCCCTCGCTGTCCTCCGGTCGCAACGCGAGATCCTTGCGCGTCCGGTCCCGCAGTTCCCACCACGCGACGATCCCGTCCGGCGTGCGCTCAAGCGTGTCCAGCAAGGCCCGCATCAACTCCAGGCGGCGAAACGGCAGCTCATCGTAGGTTTTCGAGTTGATCGTGCCCACATCCACACCGCGGCGGATCAGATCGGCCGCCAATTCGTAGGTCCTGGCGGTGGTGGACGGATATTGGAATGATCCGGTATCCGTGGAAACCGCGACGTAAAGCGCATCCCGTGACTCGGCCGGCAGCGGCAGATTCTGTGAGATAATCAGATCGTAGAGAATCTGGCCGGTGGCCGGGCTGGTGGCGTCTATCAGATTCAGAGTGCCGTATCGCGGGTTGGAAATGTGGTGGTCGATATTGAGCCAGAGATCCGCCTTGGAGGCGGCATGGAGCACGGCGGCACCGAGTCGTGGCTTGGTAGCGGTATCCAGCGCGATGGCGACTTCCGCCACCACCGGATCGGCAGGGGGCATCTCGATCCGTTCGGATCCGGCAAGAAACGCCAGGTTTTCCGGCAAGCCGTCCTCGTTGATCATGCGCACCGATTTGCCCATCGCGAGCAGTGAAAATCCGAGCGCGAGCTGGGACCCGATCGCGTCCCCGTCGGGGCGCACATGGCTCAGCAGCACAAACGACTGCCGGGAACGCAAAACCTCACCGATCCGCTCGAATGTGGCGTCTTCCGGCTGTGGTTTCGTGGTTTCGCTCATGGGGTGCAACCGCGGCGCGGGGCGCGGATTCTTCCCATGATTCACTCTGGCGCAAGGATAAACCCGCGCTCGCTCAGGCGATGATGCCGAGGGGTTTGGTGTTCTTCCAATTGCCGCGGGTGAAATCGGGGAAGACCTGAGGCATGCCGTCCTCCTTGACGGATTTCTCGCTGAGCGGTCCGACGGCGGACCAGAAGCAGCCTTCATAGACGTTTTGGTCAAGCGCTTGGCCGAGGCGCAGGCATTCGATGATGCGGTAGAGCATGAGGAAATCCATACCGCCGTGGCCGCCCATTTTTTTACCGAGTTCGCCCATGCGTTTGAAGTACGGGTGTTCGTATTTGTCGGCGATGGCTTTCCACTCGTCGCCTTCAGCCCAGCCTTGGTCGTGGTTTTTGGTCACGCCTTCGATGGACATGCGGTTCGGGAAGCCGGCGAGCGCGCCGTTGGTGCCCATGATCAGGTTGTGGCGCGTGTACGGCCGGGGCGTGGTTTCGTCCCACTGAACCATGATGGTGCGGCCGAGCACGGTTTTGATGATTGAAGTATTGAGGTCGCCGCCTTTGAAATCGAGGTTCTTGAATTCCGGGTTGGAGAGCTTGGTGGATTTCTGGGCGTAAAGGTTGCGGCCCTTGGCGGGTGTCGAGAAGGAAACCAGGCGGGCGAAGTTGTCCTCGGTGCGGGCGAGGCTCATGTATTGGGCGACCGGGCCGAGGCCGTGGGTCGGATAGAGGTTGCCGTTGCGTTTGGCATATTGGAACGTGCGCCACGAACCGGTGCTGTCGCCGTTTTCCATTTGCCCGCACAGCGGATGGAGGTAGGCGGCTTCGCCATGGAGGAGTTCGCCCAGCACGCCTTGGCGCACCATGTTGAGGTAGGTGAGTTCCTCGGCACCATAGTTGACATTTTCCATCATCATGCAATGGCGACCGGTGGCTTCCGAAGTATCGACGATGTCCCACATTTCGTCGATGGTGTAGGCGATGGGCACCTCGCTGAACGCGTGGGCACCGGCTTTCATGGCCGCGACGCACATCGGCGCGTGCAGCGGCCACGGGGTGGCGATGAACACGGCGTCCGGCCGGACTTCCGCGAGCATTTTCTGCCAGGCGTTTTCATCGCCGCTGAAAACCTTGGGTTTGTGGCCTTTTTCGGTGACTCCGGCAGCGGCCTTTTTCGCGCGTTCTTCGACGATGTCGCAGACTCCGACAAAATCGACGCCTTCGATGGAGGCGAGTTGGCTGGCATGACCGGACCCGCGGGCACCCACCCCGATGATGGCCACCTTGACCTTGTCGAGCTTCGGCGCGGCATAATCCCCGCGGTATTGGGCTCCCGCGCGGCGCGACAGGGTTTCCGTTTGGGCTTGGGCGAGGGCGGGGATGGCGGCAAGACCGGCTGTGAACCCACCAAGTGCTTTGATGAAATTGCGGCGGGGTGTCGTGGGCGATAATGGATTCGGTATCATAAAAACGGTTCGCGATGGTTACGCGTGAACCATGACAGAGCCTTTCCAAATTGGCAAAATTGATTTTCCGGCGGGGAGAACACCCGTTTCGGCGGGGAGGGAGCGATAGGCACCCTCGCCGGTCGCTTCATTGGCTGACAGGCGGGTAAGATTGAGCGCATGCAGGCGGGGTGGGTGGTGGTCTAGCGGACCGGGGGGCCGGCGTGTCCTGGGCGATCCCGGCGCTTTTCCGGGAGGATTGGCGAAACAGAAAACATGGCCGGGTGGATCTTCCGGGGCAAATGACCCTGATTGGCCCGAATAAGCCCTGATGGTGGCGAGGCCTCTGAGACGCTGGCCATTGCCGTCCGGTGAATTGGAGTGCAATTGGAGCGAATTGGAGTGAATTGGAGTTCGTCAGGACAAAACCCACCGTGCTCCCCTCGCGTAGCCTTTGGTATCGACCAGCCCGAGGTGTTTGAGGGCAGCCAGATCGTTCTTGATTTCCCATTCGGGAATTTCATCGCCGAGAGATCTGCGGATTTCACGCAACGCCAGGCCGTCCGCCGCGCTGCTCAGGCACAACAGCACCCGCTGCTGCCGTGCCGTTCCTTTTGCCAGGAATTCGGAGTCAAGACTTCTTAGGCATCACATCTGGGTACGGCCCAAGAAACCGCTCGCCGTTGAAGTGGATCATGTGGTCGGGGTCTTCGGCGATCCACACTTCGGATTCCCAGGCGATGTGTGAGACGAAGGTCTGCATGGCGCGGCGGGTCTCGAAAGCAGTAACGAACACGAGCCCCGCTTTGCACCCGGCGAACAGGTCTTTGAGTTCCTTGCGGCGCTTACCGTCCACCGGGCCGGCGCTGGTAACGGCTTCAATGAGCAGGAGCCAGTTCTTGGCGATGTGGTGGGCGATAACATCGGGCATCTTGGCGGCGGAGTCCAAAGTGACTCCCAGCGCGGACAATCCTGCCGTCTCCAAGTGGACGAACTTGTTTTCCGTGTCACCGATATAGAGAACCACTCCACCGGGAGCAAAGGCGGGGCAGAAATCCTCAATGACGGCCTTGATCAGCGGATTCTGACCGCCGGGTGAAAGCGCAACTTGCGACCCGTCGGGCAATGTTACTGGCACGCGGGCCAGGTCACGCTTGCGGGCGATCTCGTGCTTGAGAGTTTCGCGACTGGCGAGGTATCGCTGCAACGCAGGTATCCAGCCTGGGGTTCCAACTTTGCGGAGGAGAGCGAGGGCGGTCGGTTCGATTTGATACACCGTCTTGCCGCTGTTGGTCGGGCGGTGGGGGGCGTCGGGGTTGCGAAGCAGCAGGCCTTCCTCAACGAAAAACTTCACCGCATCGTCGCGAATGGTTTCGCGGGTATTCGGTGCGTACTGGACACCGTAGGCATTGGCGATGAACTCAATGATGGGAGTAATGCCGCAGAGCGGAGCCTGTGCGTCGGCCCATACGGCATCAGGCTGGAGGTCCAGCAGGGCCAGCAGCGTGTAGGCGGCGATTTCGTTCCGTTGCTTCGGACCGAACTGCAAGGCGGTGAGAGCCGTGATCGTTTCGGCGAGCCGCTTTTTCCTGGCTGCATCTTTGCGGGAGGGTTTAGCGGCGGGCATGAAGGTGTTTGGTGACGAGTTGGTCGATCTCAACCTGCGAGAAATCCAGGATTTTCATATTGCGTCCTATGGCTTGCAGTGTTTCGAGGTCGGGATAGGTCAAGGTGCGCAGGTCGGTGGCGTTCACCTGGGTGTGGCCGCTGAAGCGCCGGAAAAACTGATCCACAACGGTGGAGTTGAGGAATGCATAGAGACCGACGGCCAGAGTGCGCTCCATCCCATGTCCGTCCGCATGGAAGTAATTCAGGTGGTTCTCAAAACCGACCCAATTTGCTTTCACTTGGTCCGGGTCGAACAGGCAGGCAACGAGACGGCGACGTTCCTCTTTGGACGTGAAGCGTTTCGTGAGCAGATACACGCCGGATGGCACAAGCCATGGGCGCGTCTCGGCGTTATCCAGGATGGCGTTGGGCTTACGGGCTTCCAGCTTGGGCCAATGGACGGTGCCGCCGTTGAAATGACAGGGATAGAGCAGAGGCACTGTGCCGCGTTCGGGTTCCTTGCGCAGAGCATCCTTGAGTCGGAAATCAACGACGCGCCCGGTGGAGACGGTCACTCCCAACGAGGTGAGGCTGGCGCTGAGGCCGTCCATGGTTTCCTTGGCCGTTGCATGGCTAGCCGTGGAGGGTATATGGATGAACTTCTCAACGTCGTGCGGGTGGACGATTTCGGCGAAGGGAAAGACGGTCTCGGTGATGTTGTCGCCATGCTCGCCGCTACTGCTGGAGATGACCATTTGAGTGGGCTGGTTCTTACCCTTCACGGCGTGGAAGATGATGTTTTCCTGCAACACGCTTTCATTGCGGAAAGCGGCTTGGCGGGATTCAAAGATGTGGATTCGGCGCAGCTCCAGATGGCTCAAGAAGTCTTCGCGGAATGGGCGGAAGTACGGGCCGTTGCAAAAGCTCCGTGGCGTGATGCCGACAAGTTGACCGCCGGGAACCAACAGCCGCTGAATAAGTGCAATGAAGCCAGTGTAAAGGTTGCTGGTTTCGACGCCGGCCAAACGCAATGCGCGTCGCTCTACCGAGTCGGTGCTGATTTTCCGATATGGCGGATTCGCAATGGCCACATCGAACGCGGGCGGCAACGAACCGAACAAATCTCCAGCGAGGCGGACCGACATCTCGCGGATGAAGTCTGCCGAATGGATAGTGAACGTGAAGCGAATGCCAGCCTCAGAGCAGAGCTTTTCACACTCACGCATCGTCACGGCCAAGGCTTCTAGGATTTGACCGTCGAGTTCATAGAGCGTCGCTTCGATGACACGGACACCGCCGCGTTTCTTACAGCACCTAGAGACGAAAGCCGCGGTGAGCGAGCCTGCACCAGCGCCCGCATCCAGCAACCGCACCGTCCTCGGGAGCGCTTCGAACATCGAAGCCATAAATTCAGCCACAGGCGGGGCCGTGAGGAACTGCCCGAGTTCCTCCTTACGACTTCTGAGGTTTCCTATGGCTGCATCTTTCATGTTCTTAGGCTACCAAACCCAGCTCGGTTTTACCACCAAACAATCTGGCGTTGTTTGAGGCGTGTTCTGGGTCTGTTCGATGGATGAAGTTGGCTTTGCGGATTTCCAGCCGCATTTCAGCGTAGCGGCAGCGCCGTGAGAAGCCGGATTTGACCGGAAGAGTGGATTTATTTTCCACTTCCGAGCCATTCCTCTCATCTCCAGATCCCGGGATCCCCCGCCCCCGCCTATTCCGGCCGGCGGGGTGTCGGGGATAGCCTGGAGCCAAGGTACGGGACTATGCGGCGGTGGACAAGTTCCCATGGAAGATCAAGATGTGCCGGGACGCGAGCGGCGAGCTGGGGTGGACCAACGGGTCGCGGTGGGAAATCGACAGCGCGGAAAACTGGAAGGCGGGCATCGGGCACTTCTTGCCAATCGGCCCTTCGCGGCATATCAATCTTTCCAGACAAATGGCCCGGGATGGGGCATTATCACTTGGACAATGGATTCTCCCGCAAACAATTGGAAGCAGTGGCTGGCCGAAAACGGTCCCCGGCTCCTGTTGTTTGCCCGCGGCTGGAGCAATACCCGCCAGGACGCCGAGGATCTCGTGCAAGAGGCGATCCTGCGGATGTGGCACCACCAGGAGGACAAGGGTGGCGGTCCGCCCGACCTGCCACTCGTTTTCGCGACGATCCGGTTCTGCGGACTCAACCACCACCGCAGCGAGACCCGCCGCCGGAAACGCGAGGAGTCCATCATTTACCTGAACGATTTCCAGGACGTCTGGCTGGATCCGGTGCTGGAAGAAGACGAGGACGCGTTGCTCCTCAGGGACGCCGTCCAGAACCTCAGCCCGAAACTGCGGGAAGTGGTCGTCATGAAGTTCTGGGGCGGCCTGACCTTCATGCAGATCTCGGAAACCCTCGCAATCTCCCCGAACACCGCCGCCTCCCGCTATCGCTACGCATTGGAACAACTGGCGCACGAATTGCGCCGCATGAAGGAACACCGCCATGCACAAGCTTGATCCTGTGGAAACCATCCTCGCCCGCCTGATGCCGCCCGCCTTGAGCGATGCCGGCCAGCGCGAAATCGAATCCATGCTCGATGATTTGGCCGACGCGTCGGCCGAGGCCCCGCCCACCAAACGCACCGGCATCGTATGGCTCCGCCGCATCGTCACCGGCGGGATCGCCGCCGCCGGAATGGCCGCCGCCTTGGTTTTCCCGCTGGCCTCCCGGCCGGCCCCGCCACCGGGGGTTGCGACCGCCCATTCCGGCAAATCGCCCGCCGGGATGGTGCTGGTGAGCGAGTCCGACCGCATCGAATCCATGACCGATGATGGCTGGCAGGAAGATGCCGACGGTTCGACGATGCACGCCATGCGCCTCAATGTGGTGGAGGAAAACAGCTTGTTAGACGAGGAAACGGGCATTGTCATGCAGGTTTCCCAACCCCGCGAGGAGATCCTTCTCATGCCTGTTAGCTCATTCTGAAATGAAAACGTTGCTGATCATCGCGATGTTGCTCGGGCGGTCCTTGGTTGCCGCTGCGGATCCCGCTGCCGGCAAGGACCCGCAGCCGCTGCAGCGAAACCCTCAGCCGCCCCACGCATGGCTCGGCCTGGAAGTGGCCAAACCGGACCCCTCGATCACGGCCCAGTTGCCATCTTTGCCGCCCGGCATGGGCTTCGTCGTCAAGTCGGTGGACGAAAACGGCCCCGCCAAAACCGCCGGACTCCAGGCAGCCGATCTGCTGTGGAAACTGGACGACCAGATGCTGGTCAACGAAGGCCAATTGGCTGCGTTGCTCCGCTTGGCCAAACCCAGCGACGAAATCATCCTGGCGGGCTTCCGCGACGGCAAACCGCTCGAAGTCACCCTGAAACTGGGCCGCGCTCCGATCATGAAACGCCCGGTTTCCGGCGACTTGGATTCGGTGCTCCTGTCCGGCGACTGTGGCGGTCCGATGCGGGTGGTCAACGTGGCCCAGCGCCTCGCCACTTACTCGACCGACGAGGGGACTGCGGTGGTCCGCCGCGATGGGGACGTTTACACGGTGAAAATCGACGGGCCGAAGGATGAATTGATTTATCAGGGTGATTTGCCCGCCGACGGCAGTCTGGACAAGATCCCGGAAGCGTGGCGGCGGCGCATCCACGCCTTGCGCCGCGGCTTGGATCACGCGCTCGAAGATCGCGTGATGCCGTCGCGCCAACCGCGGCCACGGGTGGTGCCGCCAGCCACCCAGAATCCCTGATGATTCGGATTTTCTCAGATTTGTCATTGGAATGCCTTGCGTTTCCCGGGTTGCGTTCCCATCTTCTGCCGCATGCATCCTGACGTGGCGAAGCTGGTTGAAGCCGGCCGCATTCCAAAATCGGTCGGCGAGCGCCTTACACAGTTGGCTCCCGGAAATTTCTGCATCCACAAATCGTTCGGCACCGGCAAGGTGGTCGCATGGGACTTGCCCGGCAAACGGGTCACCATCGACTTCGAAAAATCCGCCGGCCAAACGATGGAACTCCAGTTCGCGTTCCAAAAAACCGAGTGGATCTCCAGCGACGATTTCCGGGCAAAAAAAATCGAACAACTCGAAGAACTCCGCGACCTCGCCAAGAGCAACCCCGTCGCCCTGGTCGTCCACCTCCTGCAAAGCCACGGCGGCAGCATGACCGGCGACGCCTTGGAAAAGGTGATCTCCGGCGCGGTTATCCCCGATGCCACGTTCAAAAAATGGTGGGACGCAACCAAGAAAAGCCTCCGCGAGAGCCGTGTCGCCACGGTTCCGATGAAACGCAACGAAGCAATCATCTTGCGCACGGGTGACCGCAGTCCCGCCGAGGCACTGGTTGCGGATTTCGAAGCCGCCCGCGACATCAAGGGCATGATCCGCGCCCTCGAAGCAATCGCCGCAGACATCGGCGCGTTCGAGAACGACACCAACGCCCTCAAACGCCTCCTCTGCGACATCGACGATGGCGCGAAAAAGGCCGCCCGTGTCCAACTCGGCCAGGCACTCCAGTTGGTCGCCGCCCGCGATGAGGTCATCGGCTCATCCAAAACCCTGGAACTCGACCCAGGCGCGGTCCGGCTTTCCGACCTCCTGCTTTCAACCGAACCCCTGAAACTCGCCGAAGAGGCCAGCAAACTCCCCTCCGGCCGCCAGCGCGCCGTTTACGAAGCTTTCCCGGATGCCTACGCCGACGAGTGGGTCGATAAAATGGTCCGCGTCTTCGATCACGTCGGTGCCCGGGGCGTCACGGAAATCGCACGAATTCTGTTAGAGCGCGGCGAATTACCCAAACTTGTGCATCACCTGCGGTCATCGATTGCCCGCCGGGCTCTTGGTGCGGACGCCCTGATCTGGGTGTGCCGCGAGCGCAAGGCGGCGGCCGTCGAGGTTTTCAGCGCCGACTGCGGGGCTTCGATTCTCAATTTGCTGGAGAACGACCATCTGTCGGACGGTCCGCGCAAGACTTCGCGCCTGCAGACGTTGCTTGGTGACGACAAGACCCTGCTCATTGATCTGGTCGGTTGCATGGACGTCAACGAGGCCCGCAATTTTGCCCGGCGTCTGATGGATTGCCCGGTGTTCGGGGATCTGGAGAAAAAATCCCTCATGGCGCGCATCATCAAGGTGCGGCCCGAAACCGGCGAACTCGTCAGCGGTGCCAATGTCAAACGCCGCGAGGACCTCCTCGTCTCATGGGAAAGCCTGGAACGCAAAAAAACCGAACTCGACGAAATCATCCGCGTCCGCATCCCGCAGAATACCCGCGATATCTCGATCGCCCGCTCCTACGGCGACCTGCGCGAAAACTTCGAATACAAATCCGCCAAGGACCTCCAGAAATACCTCATGCATCGCAAGAGCGAGCTGGAACGCGAAATCACCCGCTCCCGCGGCACGGATTTCAAAGGCTCGGACGCCGCCAAGGTCAACATCGGCACCATCGTCACCCTCACCGATGCCACCGGCACGGAAGTCGAAATGACCGTGCTCGGTGCCTGGGATTCCGACCCGGAAAAGAAACTCGTCTCCTACCTGTCCGGCGTCGGCAAGGCCCTCGTCGGCCGCAAACCGGGAGACGCCGTGCAAATCCGCGATGAAACCACCGAGATTCTCCAGACGCTCACCATTGTCTCGATCCGGCCCTTCAACCCCTGAGAGCGAAGGATTTTTCAGGGCCAACGGCCCTGTCGTCATCTCTGCCCATGGCAACTCCATGGGTCACGGCATCACCCTGACGGCACCGCTTCAGGCATCCCTCCGCTATTTGAAATTTCCGTGTATGGATTATTGACACTGCCCGGATTGGCCGCATAGCCTCCCGCGCGTTTCCCCGGGACGGATGATTCGATCATTTCCGCAGCACGGGCATTCCACGCTTACAACTCGATATCAACAACACGATGGCTACCAAGAAAAAGACGGCGAAACCGGCGGCAAAAAAATCCGCTTCCACCAAGAAAATGAAATACGTTTACAACTGGGGCGCTGGCAAGGCTGACGGCGACGGCAGTATGAAACCCCTCCTCGGCGGCAAGGGCGCGAACCTCGCCGAAATGACCCGTATCGGTCTGCCGGTGCCTCCGGGATTCACTATCACCACGGAAGTCTGCACCCACTACTACGCCAATCGTAGAAGCTACCCGGCGGAACTCCAGGGCCAGATCGAAACCGGCATCAGCAACATGGAGAAAATCATGGGCTGCAAGTTCGGCGATGCCAAGGGCATGCCGCTGCTCGTCGCCGTGCGCTCCGGTGCCCGCGACTCGATGCCCGGCATGATGGACACGATCCTCAACCTCGGCCTCAACGACCAGACCGTGCTCGCCGTGGCCACCGCCACCAAGAACCCGCGCTTCGCATGGGATTGTTACCGCCGCTTTGTCCAGATGTACGGCGACGTCGTGCTCGGCGTGCAGAAGCTCGAAGGCGAGGACCACGAACCGTTCGAAACCCTCATCGAATCCTTCAAACACCAGAAATACGGCAAGGACATCATCGATTCCGAACTCACCGCCGAGGACCAGCAGGAATTGGTCAAGCGATTCAAGGCGCTGGTCAAGGAGCGCACCGGCAAGGTTTTCCCGAGCGATCCGTGGGAACAGCTCCGCGGTGCCGCCAGTGCCGTGTTCGGATCCTGGATGAACGACCGCGCCATCGTCTATCGGCGGAAATATAACATTCCCGCCGACTGGGGCACCGCCGTCAACGTGCAGGCCATGGTTTACGGCAACACCGGCAATGCCTCGGGTTCCGGTGTCGCCTTCACCCGCAACCCCGCCAACGGCACCAACGAGTTCTACGGTGAATTCCTCATCAATGCCCAAGGCGAGGATGTCGTCGCCGGCGTGCGCACGCCCGAACCCGTGGCCGATCTCAAGAAGAAGATGCCCAAATGCTACGCCGACCTGCTCAAGGTGCGTGCCACCTTGGAGAAACATTTCAAGGACGTGCAGGACATTGAGTTCACCATTCAGGAAGGCAAGTTGTTCATGCTGCAAACCCGCAACGGCAAACGTACCGCCGCCGCCGCGCTCAAGTTCTCCATGGACATGGTCAAGGAAAAACTTATCGATTGGAAGACCGCCATCCTCCGCAACCCGGCCGACCAACTCGACCAACTGCTCGCCCCGATCTTTGACCTCGAGGATGTCAAGAAGGCCAAGGCTCTTGCCAAGGGACTCCCCGCCGGCCCGGGCGCGGCATCCGGCAAGATCTATCTGAATGCCGACCGTGCCGCCGCTGCCGAAGCCAAGGGCGAGAAGGTTCTGTTGGTCCGCAATGAAACCAGCCCGGAAGACCTCCGCGGCATGATTGCCGCCGAAGGCATCCTCACCGCCAAGGGCGGCGTCTCATCGCACGCCGCACTGGTCGCCCGCCAAATGGGCAAAGTCTGTATCTGCGGCGCTTCCGCCGTCGAAATCGACTACGACAATCAAACCGTCACCGCTTCCGGTCAGAAATTCAAGGAAGGCGATTTCATGTCCATCGACGGCACCTCCGGCGTGGTCTATGGCGGCCAACTCAAGACCGCTCCCTCGGAAATCATCACCGGCGTCGTCGATAACGACAAGGCCGCCAGGAGAACCGACAAGTTCAAGAGTTTCCTCCAGTTGATGGAATGGTGCTCGCAAGTCACCCGCCTGGCCGTCCGCACCAATGCCGATACTCCGGAACAAACCCGCATCGCTCTGGCGTTTGGTGCCACCGGCATCGGCCTGACCCGCACCGAGCACATGTTCTTCGAGGGTGACCGCATCGACGCCATGCGCGAGATGATCCTCGCCACCACGGTTGAAGCCCGCAAGGCCGCCCTTGCCAAGCTGCTGCCCTATCAGCGTGACGATTTCACCGGCATCTTCAAGGCGCTCAAGGGCTTCCCGGCCACGATCCGCTTGCTGGATCCGCCGCTTCACGAGTTCCTGCCTCATACTTTGGAGCAGCAAACCGCCCTCGCCAAGAAGATCGGCATCAAGGTGGAAACCATCATCCAGCGCGTCGCCGATCTCCATGAGTTCAACCCGATGCTCGGTCACCGCGGATGCCGCCTCGGCATCGCCTATCCGGAAATCACCGAAATGCAGGCCCGCGCCATCTTCGAAGCCGCAGCCGATGTGGCCAAGAAGAAGATCCCGGTCAAACCGGAAGTCATGATCCCGCTTGTCGGC
>Ga0209697_10005074_pt1 | contig 16639 bp, 5 predicted proteins | sample AliMusrvi5mmetaG_FD_184115 | JGI IMG/M metagenome (GOLD analysis project Ga0209697, IMG submission 184115) | Freshwater lake bacterial and archeal communities from Alinen Mustajarvi, Finland, to study Microbial Dark Matter (Phase II) - Alinen... | ecosystem: Environmental > Aquatic > Freshwater...
TTTTCACATTGTTTAACGTCTTTGCAACTTACCTGAGAAGGCGAAAAATTTGTTTTCTGCAATAGAAAATTTGTTTTCTACTTTGTAAAACAAATTTTCTACAAAATAAACATTGTTTTCTGCGCAAGAAAAGTAAATGTAGAAATTGAAAAGTTTTAGGGAGGTTGGGGAAAAGTTTGTTATTGGATTGAAAAATTATAGGGAAGAATTGGGAAGGGAGGATGTTCAAAAAAGTGTGTCAAAAAGGAAAAACAATTTTAATTTTGACACATGAAAAAAGGAAAAAGAAAAATGTCACCGGAAAATGCAAATTTTGGGAAAGGTAATTTTTGAACAGATAACAATCGTTGGCTATTTTGCTGACTCAATATTACTATACACTGTAAAAAAAGAAAGACCGGAAATTCCCGATCTTTCTTAATATATATTCAAGGAACTACAGGTTCCCTGAATATTGAGCTTTGACATGATGCAATTTATTACAATTTCATTAGCTTAAACGGATTTATGCTGAAATGTTCCGGCTGTAATGAACCTCCCGGATCGGGTGGTGCTTCTGATTGCATGACCAAAGAGATCTCTTTATCCAGTTTAATGCAGCAAACCTGCGGTTGTTTATAAAAGCGTTTTTTCCTGTTATTGCTATTTGTTTCCATATCTATGATTTTAATTTGAGTTCTCCCCCTTTTTTAATAGTCACGAAGGTGCTACAAAAATAGCATCTTCGTGACTATTTTTTATTTAGTTCTTTACAATTTTTGAAATACCGGAATAAGTGTCTGATTTGAATTCTATGAAATATATGCCATTAACCAGCCCTGACAAATCCAAAGAAAACGATTTAAGCGCCAATTGGTCATGACCAATGGTATGGGTATAAACTTTACTTCCTAAGATATTGTAAACACTTACTGTGGCGTTTTCTGAAATCGAGTTATTGATCACAGCATATACCTGCGAAGTAAACGGGTTAGGATAGTAGGAAATATCCACCTGTGAAGATTCATCAGCACAATTTACAGCAACCGGACTGAATGTTTCTGAATGTCCATTGTAGTCGGTTTGCTTCAACCTGTAATATGATACTCCGCTAAAAGGTGTGTTATCACTTGCAGTATAATTAAGCACAGAATTGCTGTTGCCGGCACCCTGCACTTTCTTCAGCATATCCCAGTAAGTAGCATCAGCACTCTTTTCAATTGTAAAGTAATCATTGTTGGTTTCAGTAGCTGTTGACCAATTCAGATCAACATTGCTATCCTTACATTTTGCATCAAAACTCAGCAATTGTATTGGCAACGGATTCGTATTTTTATAATTAAAATGCAATTTAAAACGACTGTTGAATGTTCCTGTAGCTGATGTAAAGGTGTAAGTTTTGTCTGAAGTAAGATTTACTGTTGCGGGTATTTGAGTGTCTTCGAGATAAACAGTGGTGTTTGCATCAAACTGTGCTAGGTTAGTAGCAGTAATTTTGAAATTACCTGCAACGTTGGTAAGAAAACCAAGTGGAATAATTCTTTCAACACCTGTTACCAATACCGGCTGACCATTTACAGCAACCTGAACTGCATTTGTCGTGTAAGAGTAAAGCTGAGGATAAGCCGGTTCATCAGAAAGCATCTTTGGTGAATCATAATCTTCGAAACCGCCCAATGCAGCAGCATAGAAAGTAACAACTGATTCATCAACCAAAGTGTCTCTGGCAACCTGCATACGGAACACATTAGGTGGATCACCCAGTTTATAGGCAGCCTGTGCACTGTGCACTCTTATGGCGTTTGTGAATTGAATACTGCCTGTAGTATTGCCTGCTGCAACACGTACCCAGAATGCCTGCATAGCAGGAATATATTGTCCGCCGCCATTCACACCTGTTCCACTTCCCATTGAATTCCAAGTAGCATAAGTACCCGGGACTTTATACTGAATCGTCTGCTCTAAATTGGTTTGAGTTAAACCGGATTGTGGTGAGTTTTGGCTTCCCCAGTTAATTGCTGAAGGATAAGGGTTGCTGACAAGGTTAAACCCTTGTTTCGTACCAGATGTGTATGTTAGAATTGCGGTAACCTGTCCTGTGTTAGGTGTGCCAATATAAGTGGCAGTAATAGGGGAAGAGCCAAAATCTTCAAATGCATATCCACGCGTTGGTTGCAATATATCTGTATTAACCAAAGCAACATAAGCATGAGTAGTTTCTTTCCAGTAAAAATCTCTTGTACCTGTACTTGGCACTGTTGATAAAGTTCCATAAGCATCACTAGCAGCAGTAGATACTATAGGTGAGCCAATATACCAATATCGTCCTGGTGATAGATACTTCTCAACTTTTGCAGTTCCTGAACCGGTGATACCATTATCAATGAAAGAGCCTGTACCACCTGCAGCCTGACCGGATGCTGCTTTAAGAACGAGGCATTGAGGGCTTGCCAAAGTTGTTGTGCCATTTACCGTAAGAGCTTTTCCTGCATCAACAGTTAAAACTGCGCCTGAATTTATGGTTAAATTGTTACATACTGCAGGAGTTGCAGGTAATGAGGTAACGTGTGGTGCGTGGGTTGTTCCTGATGGAATAACAACATCAGTTGCAGATGTTGGAATACCATTACACCAGTTGGAGGCGTTGTTCCAATCGGTACTTACTGTACCTATCCAGGAATTGCTGTTTACAGCCAATGCTTGTTGATCAGACACTGTTCCGCCACAACCTCCGCTTATTGTGTAAATAATATGGCAGCTACCTGCTGAAACTCCGGTTACCACACCAATTGAATTAACTGTTGCAATAGTTGATCCATCGCTGCTCCAAACTCCTGTTCCTCCACCAAGCACAATGTTGTTGGCACTATAGGTTTCAGTCGCACCTATACATATAGGACTGGTGCCTGTTACCGACCCAATACTGGCAACAGTATTAACCGTTACTTTTTGCTTTGCTGTTGGTGTTCCACCACATCCTGTAATTGTGTAAACAATGTAGCAACTACCTGCTGCTACACCTGTAACTACACCGCTAGAAGCATCAACGGTAGCTATACCTGTAGCAGTACTGCTCCACGCACCTGTTCCTCCACCCATAATGACTCCGCTTGTAGTGTAGGTTGCTGTTGCGCCAATACATAAAGTTGAAGCTCCTGAAACACCAACAATGGTTGAATTTAGATTTATTGTTACAGCTTGTTGTGCAGTTGGACTTCCACCACCACATCCTCCGTTAATTGTGTAAATAATATTACATGTTCCATCAGAAACACCGGTAACTACTCCGGAAGAAGCATCAACAGTGGCAATATCTGTGTTATCGCTGCTCCAAGAGCCTGCTCCTCCACTTAAATTAACAGTGTTAGCATGGTAAGTAGCATTTGCGTTAATACAAAGAGGTGTTGTTCCTGTTACCGAGCCAATGCTGGCAACAGGATGAATAGTTAATACCTGCTGAGCTGATTGAACACCACCACATCCTCCGGTAATTGTATATTTTATGTGACAGCTTCCTGATGCAACTCCTGTTACAACTCCTGTTGAAGCATCAACAGTGGCAATAGCCGTGTTATCACTGCTCCATGCTCCTGAACCTGTACCTCCCAGGTTTACAGTGTTAGCATTGTAGGTTGCTGTTGCACCTATACATAAAGGACTTGTTCCTGTTACTGACCCAATACTTGCATTTGGATCAATTGTAACCAACTGTTTTGCCGATGGCGCACCACCGCAGCCACTAATTGAGTAAACAATGTATGTTGTTCCAGCATCAACGCCGGTTACAACACCTGAGGAATTAACAGTGGCTATTGCAGTATTATCACTGCTCCATCCACCGGTTCCTCCGCCTAAATTCAATCCTGAAGTTGTATAAGTAGCAGATGCACCAACACACAAAGGAGTCGTTCCTGATACTCCGCTTATTTGTGCATTTTGGTTTATAGTCAACGCTTGCTGTCCGGACGGTGATGTGTTACACCCACCGGTAATTGTAAACTTAATGTTACAGGTTCCCGATGCTACAGCCGTAACTACTCCTGTAGAAGAATTAACAGTGGCCATAGAAGTGTTGTCACTACTCCATACACCGGTACCTCCGCCTAAAACTATCGGGTTTGCAGAGTAAGTAGCTTGTCCCAGGATACAAAGAGGTGTTGTACCTGTAACAGTCCCCATGCTTGCATCTGGATAAACTGTAATTACATGACGATCACCATTCCAAACATCAAAACAGGTTGTTCCTCCGCCATCAGTTGCCCTCAGTGCATAAGTATATGTTCCGGGTGTTGATAATGTTCCTATTATAGTTCCTAAAAGGGTAGGGCTGGAACCTGAACTTCCAACAGTGGTCCATGAACCCAAAGACCAGTTACCACTAGGTGCAGTTACTGTGCCTGTCTTAGTGTACCATTGATAGGATAATGATGTCCCACCACTTGGTGAAGCGCTGTAAGTAATGTCAGAAGGTGTTGTGTTGTAACAGATACTTTGTGTTGAACTGCTAATTGTACCTCCGTTGTGTGCTCCGCGAACAGTCACAATGTGAGAATCACCGTTCCAATTATCAAAGCAGTGGGCAGAGCCACCATCATAAACTCTAAGGGCAAATGTTGTTGTGCCTGTCAAATTGCCGATTGTTGCTCCTGTAAGAGATGGAGTACTTGTACTTGGACTACCTATTGCTGTCCATGAACCCTGGCTGAAAGATCCGCTTGGGGCTGTTTGACTTCCTGCAAGGTAGTACCATTGGAATGTTGTTACAGTTCCTCCTGTAGGCGCCGTACTATATGTAATATTTGACGGTTGGGTATTATTGCAAATAACTTGTCCACCACTGCTAATAGTTCCGGCACTGAATGTCGCATCTATTGTTATTACCTGAGCATTACCAGCCCAATTATCAAAACAGGAGCTAGGGCTGGCATCATAAACTTCAAGAGCAAATGTAGTTGTTGCTGTCAAATTGCCAATTGTTGATCCTGCAAGAGTAGGAGTGCTGGTACTTGGGCTGCCAATAGCAGTCCATGAACCCTGACTGAAAGCTCCACTTGGCGCTGTTTGATTACCAACAAGGTAATACCATTGGAAAGTTGGATTGCTTCCACCACCAGGGGCAGTGCTATAGGTAATGTCTGATGGATTAGCATTGTAACAGGAGGTTTGTGTTGTACTGGTTAAAGTGCCTCCGCTAAAAGTACCACCAACAGTAATTACCTGAGCATTGCCTGCCCAATTATTATAACAGGCAAGTGAACCACCATCATAAACTCTAAGTGCGAAAGTAGTAGTTGCTGATAGGTTACCAATTATTGCTCCTGCAAGAGTAGGATCGCTGGTGCTTGGGCTACCAATAGCAGTCCATGAACCCTGGCTGAAAGCTCCACTTGGCGCTGTATGACTTCCGACAAGGTAGTACCATTGGAATGTTGGAGTCGTTCCACCACTTGGGGCAGTACTATAAGTAATGGCTGAAGGTTGGGTATTGTAACAGATGCTTCGTGTAGTACTGGTTAAGGAGCCTCCGTTGAATGCAGACTCAACCATTACCTGTATATTATCATTGTTATTTGCTCCCGCCCAGTTGGCGCTTCCGCATGAAGAAATTCCTCCTGGTGTTACCCAACATGCATACGTTGTGGTTCCTGTGATAGCATCCGGTACAGAGAAAGTTGCCATATCATTACCTGTCCCTGAAGCTCCATCCCAATGTGAAAGTGACCCTGAGGTTGGAGTTACTGCTCCTGGATGAGAAAACCATTGATAACTGTAACTACTCGAACCTGTAGCGCCACTTGCTGACATGCTTGCAGGTGATGTATTGTAACAGATCGTTTGTGTGCTGCCACCTCCTGATGTATTGCTTGCTGTCCCATAACTTGGGGTTATTATATTTACTATTACAGACCCGCATGAACTGTTACTGCTACAGGGACTGTTGTCTTCGTATCTCCCATAAAATGTTGTTGTTGAAGTCAAAGTACCCGTTGAACAATTATTTCCTGTCCCTACAGCTGTTCCTCCACATGAACCACTATACCAGTGAATAACAGAGTTTGTCCCTGCTGTACCTCCCGAAAGTGATAAATTTGTGTTTTGTCCGCTACATATTGTTGGTGATGTTGCACTGGCTGTTGGAGCGCCTGACGATGGTTGATTTATCGTTATTGTTACAGACCCACAAGAGCTATTACTACTACAAGGACTTAGATCTTCGTACCTCCCATAATAAGTTGTGGTTGTGGTTGGACTTACTGATAAACTATTTCCTGTTCCTACAGGTGTTCCTGTAGTACATGAACCCGTGTACCAGTTAATAACAGAGTTTGTCCCAGGTGTACCCCCGATAAGTATTAAACTTGTGCTTTGCCCGTTACATATTGTTGTGGCTGTTGCACTGGCTGTAGGAGTGCCTGACGATGGTTGATTTACAGTTGCTGTTACATCCAATCTTGATGAGCTTTCACAACTAGAAACTGTTTGACTTGCATAATAATGAGTGCCATTGATCAAAGCAGTACCTGATAAAAGATTACCGCCACTGGCAGCATCATACCATTTAATAGAGGTTCCTGTTGGGGATAAATTAGCCAAAGTAGGTGATGTTGCTGAACAAAATGATTGTTGAGTACTACTAGTGGGAGCTGATGGAACAGATAATGGTGCAGGTGTTACTGAATTGCTTGCTGCACTAATACATCCGCCAACAATTTGTTGTACTGTAACTGCACTGGTTGACGTTACCGTACGAGGGTTGCCGGTTCCAGCATCACTCCAGGTAAGTGTTCCAGTAACATTAGTTGCTGTTAATGTTGAATTACCGCAATTGTTTACTACAGCCAACGTAGGAGCTGATGGAACAGATAATGGTGCTGGCGTTACTGAATTGCTTGCCGCACTAATACATCCGCCAACAGTTTGTTGTACTGTAACTGCACTGGTTGACGTTACAGTACGAGGGTTGCCGGTTCCAGCATCACTCCAGGTAAGTGTTCCAGTACCATTAGTTGCAGTTAATGTTGAATTACCGCAATTGTTTACTACAGCCAACGTAGGAGCTAATGGAACAGATAATGGTGCTGGCGTCACTGAATTGCTTGCCGCACTAATACATCCGCCAACAGTTTGTTGTACAGTAACTGCACTGGTTGACGTTACAGTACGAGGGTTGCCGGTTCCAGCATCACTCCAGGTAAGTGTTCCAGTAACATTAGTTGCTGTTAATGTTGAATTACCGCAATTATTTACTACAGCCAATGTGGGAGCTGATGGAACAGCTGTTGGTGCAGCCGTTACTGAATTGCTTGCAACGCTTGTACACCCACCAACAGTATTGGTAGCTGTAACAGAACCGGGAGTAGCTGTAATAAGTGGATTTGTGCTTCCGCCAACACTCCATGTGAATCCTGCCAATACATTTGTTGCTGTAATTGTTGAATTACCACAATTATTTACAACAGTTAGGGCTGGAGCTGATGGAACTGCTGTTGGTGCAGCCGTTACTGAATTGCTTGCAACGCTTGTACACCCACCAACAGTATTGGTAGCTGTAACAGCACCTGAAGTAGCTGTAATAAGTGGATTTGTGCTTCCGCCAACACTCCATGTGAATCCTGCCAATACATTTGTTGCTGTAATTGTTGAATTACCACAATTATTTACAACAGTAAGAGCCGGAGCTGATGGAACAGATAATGGTGCTGGCGTTACTGAATTGCTTGCTAAACTAATACATCCGCCAACAGTTTGTTGTACTGTAACTGCACTGGTTGACGTTACAGTACGAGGGTTGCCGGTTCCAGCATCACTCCAGGTAAGTGTTCCAGTAACATTAGTTGCTGTTAATGTTGAATTACCGCAGTTATTTACTACAGCCAATGTGGGAGCGGCTGGTTTCGCATTTACTGTTAAAGAGTATCCATTACTTGCAGTGCAAGTAGTAACAATAACATTTCCTGTACTCGCTCCTGCCGGCAGTGCAACTGTAATCTGAGTACTGTTGACAACAGTACATGATACTGCAGAAGCACCAGTAAAAGTTACAGTAGCGCCTGTAACAAAGTTGGTACCATTAATAGTTATAGTGGCTCCACTTCCTGCGCAAGTGCTTGGTGGCGATATACCCGTAATTGTGGGAGTTGAAGAAGAAACAGTGTAAGTAATAGTCACCTTTCCGTTACCAGTTTGACCACCAACCGTCATACTACTGCTGGTAACACCGCCAATATAACCAGAACCACCGCCACCAGAAAGACCTGCACCACCACCGTACCAGCCTCCACCACCACCTGAATAAAGGAGGGTGACATAAGTACCTCCCTGACCTAAAGTTCCATTATACGGGCTACCATTAGTCTGTCCAATTCCACCAACTCCACCAATAGCGCCAAATCCAGCATATCCACTGCTTGCCCTTGCACCATCCCCTCCGTTAGTACCACCACCAGCCCCTCCGGGTGTAAAAGAAGTGCAGGCACCACCACCACCGCCGGCAACGATCACTCGGTTTGAAAGACCATTACCACCATATCTCACATCAGATGCACCGCCGCCACCAGCTCTGCCATAACCTGGTATTCCCGCTCCTCCACCATTCCAACCAGCAGCACCAGTATTACCGCCTTGTCCTCCGACTTCAATATATACTATTTGCCCGGCAGCAACTGCTAATGTTCCTGTAGCGTATCCACCCTGGCCACCTGTTGCTGATCCATTAGCTCCTCCTTGCGCACCATAACACTTTATAGTAATAGAAGAAACTCCACAAGGGACAGTCCAGGTTTGTTCACCTCCTGTATAACTATACGTGTTTGTTTGGCTAAAAATTGTTTTCAGGTTTAAGAAAAGGAAAATCAAAGTAATAAAAATGAAAGGAAAGAAGCCGGCAATTCCTTTGATTATTGATTTTTTTTGTGAATGAGACATTGTTTCCATACTGTTTTTTTTGTATTTCTATAACTGTTTGTGGATATGTTTTTCTGAGCCTAAAATTTTGTCATTTACTGTCAATCGGCATATTGGCAATCATTGTTGTCTGGTTAATTTTAAAGTACAACTATTTTCCGGATGGTTTTAAATCCGTTATTTTCAATCACCAGATTGTAAACTCCAGCAGGTACTGAACCGAGATCAATATTTTTCTTGGTCTGTCCATTGATGTGAAAATTATTCAATTCATAAACTTTCATTCCGACAACATTGAATATAGACAGGTTATACATACCTTCATTTGAAAAATTCATTGATATTGTAAAGCTTCCGTTATTTGGATTCGGGAAAACGTCAACATTGTTTTCCTGTGAGTAACCGTGAAAACCTGTGATTACAATGTAAATGTGATTAGAGGAATCGGAAACACAGTTTGACACTGTCACAACATCCCAATAATGTCCGGTTGATGAAGCCACATAAGTTTGTGATGTCGCTCCTATAATGAGAATACCATTTTGATACCATTGGTTACCTGTGGGAGAACTGCTGGTAAGTGTATCACCACTTAATGTTATAACAGGATTCGAAGGAATGGAATTTAAAGAAATGCTCAATAATGATGACACATCACCATTGCCACAAGAATTTGTTCCCTGAACACTTACCGATCCTGAAGAAGCGCTGCCTGAAAAATCAACTGTGATGCTGTTGGTATTTGCACCGCTAACTATTGTTGCGCCGGCAGGCAAAGTCCAGGTATAACCTGTTGAATTTAAAATTAGGTTAACACTGAAAACAACACCTGTTGCACCCTGACAAATTGAAGACGGTCCAGTAATACTTCCTGCAGCTACTGGCAAAGTATCAACAGCAACTGTGTAATCAGTTGGATTTATAGCGCTACATCCGCTGCTATTGGTATAATTTACACTTACAGTTTGATTGCCGGTTGTGTTCCAGGTGATGATAATAGTATCGCTTGTGGTTGTTCCACCTGAAGTAACAGTTCCACCTGAAGAAACATTCCAGATATAGTTGGTCATTCCCGGCTGTGTTGAATAAACATTCCCGGTTGAATTTACACAAACCAGAGAAGAGCCTGCAATCACAGCGACATTGAGAGGATCAACATGAACAGTATCCGAAGTGGTAGAAGTGCAACTATTGCTATTAGTGAAGCTGACATTTACTGTTTGAACTCCTGAAGTATTCCATATAATCGTAGCTGTATTGTCTGAGGTCGTGCCACCAGAGGTAATAGTGCCACCTGTAGAAACTGTCCAGATATAATTTGTCATACCTGTTTGTACAGAATAAAGATTACCTGTAACACCTGCACACGATTGAGTTGTACCTGCAAAGACAGGAATAGTAGTGGCGTTAATTGTAACCACATGCGTTGCTGTTGTAGGTCCGCTGCAACCGGCAGCAGATGCCGTGATAGTTGATGAACCCGACCATGAAGGATTCCAGGTAACTGTTCCTGTTAATGTATCAATAGTGTTTCCTGCAGCGAGACTTGTTGCATCGAGACTATAAGTAATCCCTGTACTATTGGTTGCAGTAGCTGTATAGATAGTATTGCTGCTTCCCTGACACATTGAAGATGTAGCACCTGCATCGAAAACAGGAACATCAACGTTTGGCATAACAGTTACAGAATGTTTTGAAACTTTAGGTCCACCGCATCCTGTTGCAACAACAGTGATAACCATTGTACCTGTCCATGTAGGATAAAAAGTAACTTCGCCTGTAGATGCATCAATTGAATTACCTGCTGCTGTGCTTGCAGCGTCAAGATAATAAGTCTCGCCTGTACTGCCTGTTGAAACAGCGGTAAATGTTACAGGAGGTGAGCCTATGCAAACTGAAGATGTTCCTCCTGAAAGGAAAATAGGCATCCCAATAACCGGTGATAATGTAACAGTGTGAGACGAAGAAAGTGGTCCTCCGCAACCCTGTGCAGTGGCAGTAATAATGCTTGTTCCTGTCCAAGCAGCATCATAAGTAACATCTCCTGTGATTGAATTTATAGTATTGCCGGCAGCGAGGCTGGCTGTATCAAGATTATAAGTTATACTTGTGCTGTTTGCAGCAGTGGCAGTGTAATTAAGACTACTTGCTCCAAAACAACGTGTCGAAGTAGCTCCAAGAGTAAATACCGGCGCTGCCAATGCAGGAGTTATATTAATGGTGACATTCACGCAAGTTGTGCTAAGACATCCTGTATTCAGATCTTCAGTCATGGCATAATAGGTAGTTGTTGTATCTGGTGTGACTACTGAAGATACAGGATCAACACCGCAACTGGTGCTAAACCAATCCACCGTTTGATCAATGTTAATTGAAGCAGACAAAGTGGAAGATGAACCGCTACACATTGATGAAGGACTGGCAACAGGACTTGAAGGTGCAGCAGGTGAAAGATTAACTGTAGCTATAACACTTGTTCTGTTTACTGTTGTGCAACTATTAAGAGTAGCATCAACATAGTAAGTAGTTGTTGATGATATTACCGGTGTTGTATAGCTTGGTCCTGTTCCTAACAATGATCCACCTGTCGGAGCATCCCACCAATTCATTGTTCCTGTTGCAGAAGTTGCACTTAAAATAACTGTGCCGGAGTTACATATTGAACCCGGAGTTGTACCTGTTATAGCAGGGCCTGTATCACCAATGACAGCCAATGAACTTGGTGTTCCGTCGCCGCAAAAATTAGAAGGAGTAACCTGAACATTCCCTGCTACAGAGCCAACTGTAACAGTAATTGAATTTGTTGTTCCCCCGCCTGTTTGTGTCCAGCCTGCCGGGAAAGTCCAGTTATAGGTAGTTCCCGGAACATTTGTCACGCTATAAGTTTGTGAAGAACCTATGCAGGGAGCTGCATCTCCGCTTACAGCGCTGGGCTGAGCAGGAACAGGATTCAAAGTATAAATTGCATTAAAGCCGGCGCTTATTAATGAATTGCAGGCTGTGGTGCGCATGTAAACGGTATAGGTTGCACTTGCAGAAAGTGAAGTCGTATAAGAAGAAGTAGCGCTCCATGACTGAAAAACAGTTCCTCCAATTTGCCATTGGTATTCCCATGAACCTCCATTGAGATTACCACCTGCTGAGTTGGTGACATTAAAAGTAACTGATTGTGGAGTTATACAACTTGAGGAAGGAGTAAGGCTTGTTGTAATACTTATAGGAGCATTGCAAGGAAGAGCAGTATAAGTAATAGTCACATATCCGTTACCAGTACGACCACCAACCGTCATACTACCGCCGGTAACACCGCCAATATAACCAGAACCACCGCCACCCGTCATACCTGCACCACCACCGTAATAGCCACCACCACCACCTGAAAGATAGTAAGTGCCATAAGTGCCTCCCTGACCTAAAGTTCCATTCATTGGGCTTCCATTCACATATCCATTTCCACCTGCAGTTTGAGTACCACCATATCCATAGAGTACATTACCGCCATTGGTTCCTGCAGTACCACCACCATTACCTCCGGGTGAATAAGTAGTAGTATAGTTCCCTCCGCCACCGCCGGCAACAATCACTCGGTTTGAAAGAGCATTACCCCCAAATCTCACATCTGATGCACCACCGCCACCACCTCTGCCGAGTGAACCAGTACCTGGGTAGCCGGCTCCTCCACCATTCCAACCTGCAGCACCAGTAGTACCGCCTTGTCCTCCGACTTCAATATATACTGTTTGTCCGGCTGTAACAGCTAATGTTCCTGTAGCGTATCCACCCTGACCAGCTGTTCCTCCTTGATTACTTCCTCCCTGCGCACCATAACACTTTATAGTAATAGAAGAAACTCCTATAGGTACAATCCAGGGTTGTTCAGCTCCAGTATAAGTATATGTGTCCGTTGTTTGACTAATACTTGTTGCCAGGTTTAAGAAAAGGAAAATCAATGTAATTAATATGAAAGGAAAGGAGCCAGCAATTCCTTCGATTATTGATTTTTTTTGTGAATGAGCCATTGTTTTCATATTATTTTTTTATGTGTTTCTATAAATGTTTGTTGGTATATTTTTCAATACCTGAAATTTTGTCATTTACTGTCAATTGGCATATAAGCAATCATTGTATCTGGTTAATTTTTTATATCGTCACTTGACTTAAATACCATTGTATTTTCTTTTCTATCCTCTTTTTCCTATAACAATGTCAAAAATATTGGTCCTTCCCAATTGGTTTTTTTCTTGGCTATTATTGCTTTGTGGAAAAAGGCAATCTCCATTCCTTTTGTTGCATTAGTTATAACAATATCGGTATGTGCTGTGGTGGTTGACTCCTCATGCACCCGATCCAGAAAGTTAACAACATCCTTTGTCCAATCCCATTCATGGGCGTTGGCTTCGCCTTCGGCAGTGGTATGCGCTGTGCCAAAGGGGAGGATGTTTTTAACTGTAAACTTATGCTTTTGCGGATGAGTATGATTTTTTTCATCCATACGGGCGCTATGCACCACTGCCACCCGCTCGTCGTCGGATAAAGAAGGGTCGTTAGCCACGCCTTCAACCTGGTGTCCGAGCTTGGTAAAATTAAAATCCAATACTGCCCGCGCTGATTTAATGTCGTCGGTTTTTGTATCCGATGTGGGTGCGTTCAAGGCGGTGCGCAAGCCGGTGGTTGCTGTTTTGGTGGCGAGAACCTGGGCCACAATTTCGGCTGCCGCAAAGCGGGCGAGGCCTGTCATGGCGCCTGTGCTATTGTCGGAATCTACTAATACTACTGCATTGCTCTTGTGAGCTAAATCTAACTTTACTATTACTTTTCCCATAATTTTAAGTTTTTAATTTGTTGTTGTTTTAATGTTTATTATTTTGTTGTTTATAAGTTATTTGTTAATCTCTATTTTCAAATTCAATCACTTTATCTAATTCTACAAGACGCTTGACTTCCGCCGTCATATATCACATTGCCCCGATGACATGTCACATTGCCGCCGTCATACATCACATTTCCCCGATGACATGTCACATTGCCGCCGTCATACATCACATTTCCCCGATGACATGTCACATTGCTGACGTCATACATCACATTGCCCCGATGACATGTCACATTGCTGACGTCATACATCACATTGCTCCGATGACATGTCACATTGCCTCCATCATACATCACATTGCCCCGATAACATGTCACATAGCGGACATCATACATCACATTGCCCCGATGACATGTCACATTGCCGCTATCATACATCACATTGCCCTGATGATATGTTTCATTGGCGCTGGGATATATCGTAGAGGTTGAGTTGTATTTTATTTTTTTCACCTTTCGTTTTTCACCCCGTAGGATATTTCATTTTTATTATTTAACTGTTATTTAAAGCAATATTAATCATCGGGTAAATCTGCGTTCTATTTTATTTTGAAAAGATGACACATGATTGGCAATACATGTATTGTATTTCACTGAATCATCTTTTTTATTCATATCATTACTATTAAATTTAACCGGACACCAATGAATAGAAACAATTAAGGTATCAAAGCAATTTTACCATAATAAACATGCGTAGGGCCGGCAATTTCTTTCACCTTAATCGAGTAAACATACACATCAAGAACCACATCATCATTTGAACCTTTATTATTTTTTGTTCCGTTCCAGGGTTCGGCAGAAGTGCCTGTCCATATAGTGGTATGGAAAACAATATTTCCCCAGCGATCAAAAATGTACTCATTGTAATTGTTCGGGTCAACGCTTAATCCACGGGGAGTAAATACATCATTGATGCCATCACCATTAGGGGTGAAGGAATTCGGAATATAGAATGTATAAAGATCCTCAACTTTTACAGTATCTGTTATGGTATCTGTGCAGCCGTTGTTGTCTGTCACTATCAAAGTAACAACATAAGTTCCAAGGTTGGTATATGGGTGCGACGGGCTGCTTCCGCTTCCGTCGGGGCTGCCATCGCCAAAGTTCCAGTTCCAGCTCACCACATTGTTCGATGAATTATTAACAAAGGAAACAGTTCCATCCATCAATGTGACTATTCTCGGATGTTCCGAAAATCCTGCGATAGGTCCGGGGATTTCTATTATGTTGATAGTATTAACTGTAAAGCACGCTGAATCGGTAACGGTAACCGAATAACTACCCTGAACAAGGCCGGTAGCAGTAGGTGTAGTTTGCCCGTTGCTCCACATATAATGATAAATTCCTGTGCCTCCCGATGCAAAGGCTGTAGCAGTTCCATCGGACTGATTACACATTTCAGGCGTAGCACTGACTGTAACAGTTGGTGGCGAAGTATTGTTAATGACCACAGTATTGATAGCGGTACACTGGTTGGCATCGGTAACTGTGATAGTATAAGTATTTGCATGAACATTGGTCAGGCCAGGTGTATTCTGAACAGGATTGCTGCTCCACTGATATGAATAAGGTGGTGTGCCTCCGCTTGCCGCACAGGTTGCACCTCCGTTGCCTGTAGAGCACATTTCATTGTATATACCGGTAATGGCTACTGATGGCCCGGGTATATTGATTAAAGTATCCTGCGAAGTAGCGGTACATCCTGAAGAATCGGTAAGTGTAACAGTGTAAATACCGGCAGCAAGATTGGTTAAATTTTGCGTTGTCTGGCCGTTCGACCATAAAAATGTTACAGGTGCTGTGGTGTTAACATAAGTAGCCTGAATTGTACCATTAGCATGTCCGCAATTTTCATTCGTAAAAGTTGTGCTTACTGTTGGTGGAGAAATACTGTTAATGATCACTGAAGATGTGCCGGAACATCCGGCAGAGGTTGTAACAGTTACTGTATAAACGCCAGGAGCAAGCCCTGTGATGACAGCAACGCTTTGCGAATTACTCCACAGATAAGTTGCTCCTCCTGTAGCAGTGGCGCTGCCATTATTCAGGTTGCAGGCAGCCGGCGAAACCTGAGAGAAAGTTATTACAGGCAATGGATTAACTGTAACAACGCCACTACCGGTGCTGCTGCATCCCGCTGAGTAGCCGGTAACCGTATAAGTAGTCGTTGTGGTGGGGTTAACAGTAATAGTAGGAGTGTTACCGCCGCCGCTCCAAACGTAGTTAGTGGCGCCGCTGGCCGTAAGAGAATCCTGCTGTCCGCTGCATATAGTAATATTGGTTACTGTAACATTAGGCAATGGGCTTATAGTAACCACAACAGAATCGGGCATATTACAGGTTCCGTTAGTAACTGTCACATGATAGGTTGTTGTAGTGGCAGGCGTTGCAACAGGGTTGGCAATTGAAGCGCTGCTCAGAGAGCCTGCAGGCGACCATGTATAAGAGGTTCCTCCTGTAGCTATAAGTTGAACCGGATTTCCTGCACAAATTGCAGTATCAGGACCTGCGGTAATTATAAACGATGCATTTACAGTCACAGAATCAATTCCGGTAAGCCTGATACATGAATGGTCTGTAACAGTAACTGAATAAGTTCCCGCAGAAACATTATTAATGCCGGGTGTTGTAGCGCCATTGCTCCAAAGATAGGTGTAAGGCGCAGTTCCCCCTGTGACAGTCGCAATTGCCGAACCGGTACAAGCGCCGGGTGTTGGAGAAGCTATTACATTGAGTTGGCTGACAATGCAATTCGAGGGTTCGGGCATTACAGAAACAAAGCCAAGTCCCGAGATATACAGGATTCCTGTCGCCTTGTCTAATTCCACATCATAGACTTCATTTGGAATATTAGTCGTAATATTTGTACCGGGAGTAAAAA
>Ga0209697_10005077_pt1 | contig 16636 bp, 14 predicted proteins | sample AliMusrvi5mmetaG_FD_184115 | JGI IMG/M metagenome (GOLD analysis project Ga0209697, IMG submission 184115) | Freshwater lake bacterial and archeal communities from Alinen Mustajarvi, Finland, to study Microbial Dark Matter (Phase II) - Alinen... | ecosystem: Environmental > Aquatic > Freshwater...
TTGCTTTTTTTTGTAAAGGTAAAAGCCTTTCAACTGAATAAACATGTTCAACTAACTGAGCAAGAATAGCTGTCTGATAACCACAACCGGTACCAATTTCTAGCACCTTTTTTAAATTCCCTACTGAGCCCAGTAAGACCTCTGTCATCTTAGCAACAATATAAGGCTGAGAAATTGTTTGGTTATATCCAATCGGCAAAGAGGTATCTTCATAAGCTCGACTAGATAAAGCTTCGTCCATAAAAATATGCCTAGGCGTATCGCGCATAACCTCCAATACTTTTTTATTAGTAATACCCTGTTCCGCCAAACGCTTAATCATACGCTCACGCGTTCTTAGCGATGTCATACCAATGCCTTGATGGCTAATACTCATAAAGCATCCTTTGTGGGCAACCATGCTGCTAAAGCTTCAATTTTGTCATAACTAGTTAAATCTATTTGTAAGGGAGTCACCGACACATAGCCTTCATTAATAGCATAAAAATCCGTACCCAATCCCGCATCTTGCTCAGCACCAGGTGGCCCAACCCAATATATTGAGCGGCCACGAGGGTCTTCACTTTTAATCACTGCCTCAGATTTATGTCGCTGACCAAGACGTGTCGCCTGATAGCCTTTTAAAGCGTTAATAGCCACATCCGGCACGTTGACATTAAGAATAGTGTCTTTAGGCAATGGATGATCAATGACTTGCTTTAATAAGGTAACCGCTACATGTGCTGCGGTTTCAAAATGACTGGGATTAGCCCCTGCTAAAGAAATCGCAATAGCAGGCAAACCTAAAAACCGGCCTTCAGTAGCAGCAGCGACTGTGCCGGAATAAAGCACATCATCGCCTAGATTTGCACCATGATTGATGCCGGCAAAGATCATATCAGGCTCGTGATCTAACAAACCAGTGATTGCTAAATGAACGCAATCGGTAGGGGTGCCATCCACTTTAATAAAACCATTATCCATAGTATGAGCACGTAAAGGCATTTCCAATGTAAACCGGCCTTCAGTAGCAGCAGCGACTGTGCCTGAATAAAGCACATCATCGCCTAGATTTGCACCATGATTGATGCCGGCAAAGATCATATCAGGCTCGTGATCTAACAAACCAGTGATTGCTAAATGAACGCAATCGGTAGGGGTACCATCTACTTTAATAAAGCCATTATCCATAGTATGAGCACGTAACGGCATTTCCAATGTTAAAGAATTACTGGCTGCACTACGATTTCTATCGGGAGCAACCACTGTAATATCAGCATGGACACGCAAAGCCTCGGCTAATGCAACTAAGCCTTCAGCCAAGTAGCCATCGTCATTACTTAACAATATACGCATTTCATTCGCTCTAAAGCCAAATTAACTATAAAATTGAACATATTAGCAACAATACTTTATAAAATCAGCATTTGTGGTAAAAAAAACACTAACTTCAGAAGATTCTGATTTATTTCGCCTAACTATTGGTAGGGTTCGTCCAGTCAATAACGACAAAATCTTGTTAAATACTGAACACAAACCAAAACCTTATCCTAAAGAAATTAACATTGAGTTGGCTTGTCCATTAACGCTATCTACAGCGAGCGATCTTGATAACGTTGGGCTTGAAGATAGCTTAAGCTATACCGCATCAGGCCTACAAACCACCGTATTAAAAAAGCTACGTAAAGGCTACTTTGGCTTAGATGCAGAAATTGATCTACATGGACTAACCAGTAACGCTGCCAAACAACAACTACTTCAATTCTTACATGACTGTACTTATAACGGTTGTCGCTGCGTACATATCGTTCATGGCAAAGGCTATCGCTCAACCAACCAGCATCCTGTTTTAAAAAACAATTTGAATCTTTGGCTGCGACAACATCAAGATGTACTAGCTTTTTGCTCTGCTTCCCCAAAAGATGGAGGTACTGGTGCAGTCTTTGTACTATTACGCCTAACAAACAAAAACAGTATTCACGATAATGTCGATCAATAGCATTCGCTGACCAGCAACCCTTCACATCAAGAAACCTCAAATATTGTTAATTATTTGCTTCGTATAGGTATTACTACGAATTGTTAATGGTGCACTTAACTATTAAAATTTTTCGCGCTTGGAATAGAAATCTTTTAAAGCTTTAAATTTTAAGAGACTCCATCCAAGCGAGTAATCATTTTTTTATTGATGATTATTGCGGCTTAATTTTCCTTATACCATTAACGTATCGAGTCAAAATGAAAACATTATCTATCGATTTACAACAGTTAATTTGCATTCTTGATGAATCCAAGATTATTCATACAAAAAGACATAACATAAATATGTTAATTCACACTATCAAACATCCAGACTATGGAATCGCGGACTAAAAAATTTAACTTATCCCGCCTCAATAACGGCAACCGACCTATGTCGGCATACACGTTAGACTTATCCATTTTTCCTAAGCACAGTCTTAGGAAATCGGATAAGGCATTGTTCATTCAGATGCACAGAGCGGAGACAAAAGGCTCCGCAAGCAACGCTCAATCTATTATTATTTCCCGTAAAACCGCTGTAGCATAACTTCCAGGTGGCAATGTAAAACTAAGTTCTAAACTTGTTTCATCAATAAACTGCCACTGTAAATCATGTACATTAACTCGCAACGCACGCCGATCACTATCAACTGCGCAATTAATCAAACCTTGAGCCAAAGCAGGATTAGCCTCCAACACCGCCTGCTCAATCGCTAAAACGTCTGCACAAACGCTATACTCACCCCTACCCCACAAAGTAGCGGTTGGATGTATATCTTTACTTGCTAAGCGACGAAAAACTTCTGCATCAGGTTGTCCTGACTTAAAACTACTGCGTGACAAATCAAATTGATAGGTATCTCCTACCAGCGCTTGATTCCAATTATTATGATTAACTCGATACGCTAAAATAGTATTAAATAAAAAGGAGCGTGCAGCGGACAAATATAAGCTACGCTGTTCTCGACCTACACTTGCACCTTGAAATAATGCCAAGGCTTTATTAACATTTTGACCCGCATGACCAAATCGTTGTGGACCGTAATAATTAGCTATTCCCTCTTTTTTAATCGCCTCTAATTGCCCAAGAGTCGCCGCCTTATCGCCGAGCCATTCACGAATAATCAACTTAAAGCTATTGCCCGATAAAACGCCGCGCTTTAATTTTCGGGCATGTCGAATAGTCTGCAAGACTTTAACCGTTTCTGTTTCAAAACCAGCCCAATCGGGATCAGCTTTACCTGGCAACCACACGCTAAACCATTGAGTAGTCACTGCATGACGATCTTTTAATCCTGCGTAACTGACATCACGCTGCCTAACATTGGCATGTTTCGCAAGCTGCCTTGCAACATAATCAGTATTTTCGCCGGTTTTTTGAACCAACAAAAACACATGTTCACCTACCCCAGAGGGCTCAAAGGACAAATGCTCATTAACAATAAAATCTTCAGGACAACTGCGAATTTTACCTGAGCCAGAAGGTTGACCGTAAACATAGGGCCAAATAGGAAGTTCAATGCTAGGTGTATTAACTGTCATCGTTATTCTACAAAAGGACTTATCATCAGCTATAACAAAGACCGGATAAGTCAAAAAAGACGTTAATTAGATAGCATCTAAGAAAATAAATCCATAACTAGGTATTTCTACGTATATTTTTTAAAAAACTATTGTGTCATTATTAAGCCGTCTTGTTGATCGGATTGCACAACAAGACGGAAATAATAGGGCCTGGCATAGCCCTATTATTTCAAAACTCTGTATAAGAGTTTTCAATGCTCATCCTTGGGGAGGGATGAGCATTTTTTTTGTTTAAAAAAGCAGATCTTAACTATTCAACTGAGAAATCACGCATCATGCCCATATCTTCATGCTCTAAATTATGGCAATGATACATAAATACACCTTTAAAATCCTGAAACGGCTTGATAATACGAACACTCTCACCGGGCATCACTAATACCGTATCTTTTAGTCCAGTTTCGATAAAACCGTGCCTAACCGTTTCATAGTCGTCAGCTTTATCAGAACTTACACTACGACTGATAATTTCAAATTGTTGTCCATGCAAATGTATCGGGTGCGCCATAGACATCATGCCACCCATCATTCCCATACTACCGCCCCCCTTATGTCCCATACCCATGCCGCCACTAGCATGAAATATCTCTATCAGTTGTAGCGTATTTAACTTAATACGTTCAAAATCTTGAACATCATTATCGGCATATGTTCGCCCATTAAGCAACATAGCCATAGGACTTTCAGAAATGGCAATGGGCACTGGCTTTTCTGGATTAGCGACATCATTAATATGATAACGAGGGTATGACGATAACTGCGCAGGTAACTTAGGACTGTCGCTCACACTTTTAGTCACACGTACTGTAAAAATAGGATAGTCACTACCAACTGGAAGTTGATTAGTATGCATCATATTACCCATGCGTTGAGCCATCTTTGGCAACACCCCAGTAAAGGCTAGACTTCGCATCACTAATTGCGAACCGACACTACGACCACTAAAATCAGCCCAAATATCTAAGCGCTCTCCTGGTGCCAACATAACATAAGCTTTAACTTCTGGTTGCTCTAGCAAACCACCATCCACCCCTATAACTGTAATAGGCGTACCATCATCCCAAGCCAATTTATAGATACGGGCATTAGAACCATTTAAAATTCGTAAACGATAAGCTCGACTAGCTACATCAATCTTAAAGTCAGGCCGACCATTAACCAGTATATGATCTCCATAAAAACCAGCCATACGATCATGCTTATTCCGTGCATAAATCAATTGATTTTGCTCATCAAATAAACGATCTTGAATAACAATGGGAATTTCATGTTCACCAGAAGGCAGTTCCAATTTAGCCTCTTCTTCATCATGAACAAACAAAGCACCGGCAAGCCCATGATAAACCTGACTTGCAGTGGCTTCATGTGGATGTGGATGATAAATATTCATACCAGCACGATTAAGTACTTCAAATTCATAAACCAATGTAGCGCCAGGATCAATCGCATACATAGGATGACCATCCATTTCAGCAGGAACATGTAAACCATGCCAATGGGTGACTGAAGATTCAGATAAGCCGTTATGTAAAACAATACGAACTTTTTGACCTTTTTGTAAACGAATGATCGGTCCTAGGTAAGATCCAGGAATATTGCTTAAGGTTTGTTTAGGGCCTTTTTTTAATACGGCGCTATATTGCAGCACTTCTGTCTCAGCCCCCGTTAATATAGCAACCTTACTTGGCCTGCAATACAAATCAAACTCTACATCGGCCTTAAAATTTGGATTGGCCTTACGAGGAGGTATTCTAGGCATTACAGTCATACCTTCCATAGCTTGTAAAAAACTAGGCATGCCTGATAAAGCAAGCATACCTAAGCCTGATTGCACTATAAAACGACGACGTGCATTATTTATAATAGTAGTCATAGCGGCTCCTCGGAAAGTCTCAGAATTGAGTTATTGTTGTTGTTTACTAGAATCAAAGCTCAGTCTATAGGAGAAGCCTTACATACTCAATGGTAAATTACAGTAAATATAATAAATCTAAATAGCTAAAAGGTATTAAAACGCTAGTTCACGTTATAAAATAAGCTTACTTCAATTTTTAGCGTAACCTTCCTTTGCCATCATTCATCCAACCAACGCCTTTATATTGTTGCCCAGTATGCAATGATCCGCTTTCTTTACAAGTTACCGAAAAAAGTTACGCCTGCCCACAGCTGCATAGTTTTGATCTAGCCAAAGAAGGTTATTTAAATCTATTACCAGTACAATTTAAACATTCCAAAGAACCTGGCGATAACAAAGCCATGATGACGGCTAGACGGCAATTTTTAGAAGCGGGTTTTTATGAGCCTATGGCAAAAGCCGTAGCCATGATGATTGATGTCGTTCAAAGTCAGCAACCCACGCTGTCTTTATTAGACCTCGGTTGTGGCGAAGGCTACTACAACCGAAAAATAGCAGATTATTGTAAAAATAGTGAGCAACTCGTTTTGCAGGGCATTGATATTGCCAAGTTTGCAGTAGCCGCAGCTGCTAAAAAACAACCCAGCACTCAATTTGTTGTTGGTAGCTGTAACCGTCTACCCTACCCTAATGAAAGTTTTGATATGGTGCTAAGAATATTTGCACCCTCTGATGACCAAGAGTTACAACGCGTATTAAAAAGCAACGGTCATTTGCTAACCGTAACACCTGGGCCGCGTCATCTTTGGCAATTAAAAGAATTTATTTATAACGAAGTTAAAGCACACGCAGAAGAAAGCATTGCGCCACTAGGCTTTGATCGTTTAACAACACAACGTATCAGTTACAAAATAAGCCCCGATACTCAGCAAAGAGCCGCATTATTACAAATGACGCCCTTTGCTTGGCACGCTAATGAAGAGACTCAACTAGCACTGAATAATAGCGAAGAATTCGATATTGAAACTGACTTTATGTTGACGCTATGGCGCTTAAACTGATTTTTAGTTGAATTTGTAATCATCAAGTAAAACAGGGGTATTAAGCGGGTGCCTGGCATTTTCTGACTCTTATCGCGCTTAACTTTTGTGCATGAGGATGAATCCAGTGCGCAGAAACGATATGTAACCCAATTTGATAAGTCATTACATATACATAGTCCCCACTTACACAAAATATGGGACACCCTCCTTTATCTTAATTTCCGTGATAATACCCGCCAACAGAACCTGTAGAGACACTATTACTGGCAGTTTTAGTCACTGGCTTTTGACTTTTTATGGCCTTTGCAGATTCTTTCGCAGGTATCTTCTTAGCATTACTAGCCGTTTGTACTGCTGCAACTTTAGTCTTTTTTGTACTCACAGCAACGTCTTTCACCTTTGCTTTAGTGGCTGCCACCGGGTTTTTATTGGCGGCACTAACAACTGCGGCGGCTTTAATTACAGGCACTGCTTTTGCAATTGGGGCAACGACTTCACCTTCTAAAGGTGGCAATCTTTCATAAACAGGGGTAGGTGTGCCATCTAAATCTGTCAGTACTTTATTTAAAACGACTTGATCAAAATCAGGCAGTTCTTGATTATTTTCAAGTTTAATTAAAGATAAAGCCATCGCATAGCGTTCATCTGAGGTCTTTTCTTCACCCTCTAAATCAGGATGCGCTTCGACATACAGCACATTGTTTAACCAGCCGACTTTAACGGGTTGTTTAACGATATAAACTGAAGTACCTACGTCAACTGACTGATATAAAGCACTAATATCTTCAGGATACATACGCACACAACCATGAGTGATCTGCATGCCGATACCAAATATTTTATCGATATCGGTTCCATGTATGCGATAGTCACCAGGTAAATTAAGATACAACGCGTAAGCACCTAGAGGGTTATGAGGACCTGGCGGTACTATTTCTGGCAAAGGATCACCATTTGCAGCATGTTCACGTCGAATTGATTCAGGCGGATGCCAAGCGGGATCTTTTACTTTTTTGATAATACTGGTTTTACCTAAGGGCGTTTTCCAATCTTGTCTTCCTACCCCATGCGCATAAGACCGTACTGTGCCTGGCTGATCTGCTGGGTAATAATACATACGATATTCAGCAACATTGAGGGTAATACCTTCATGTGGTGAGTCAGGCAAGATACGTCTATTGGGTAAACGCACCACCGTACCTTTTTTTATGAGCCAACGATCAAGACCAGGATTTATGGTTACAATTTCAGTTTGACCGAGATTAAAGCGTTTAGCGATATCCAGTAAGGTTTGATCTTGCTCAACGGTTATCGTAACCGTCTCTCCAGTAGAGGACGCTACCACCCTATCGCCTTTAAGATGGGGTAAAGAATAAGTGGTCGCATAACTATTGCCAACAACCATAGTCAACAACAATGAACTAACTAAGAGGGTACAAATTTTCATTACTATAAATTCTCAACGACTAAATAAAACTAACACTAAACAAAAAAATGGCAGGCCACTTTCAAATACATGCATTTTATCATGTGCCCGTGTTTTACACTATTTTGTACCACACTATCTAATACCTCAGTCTTGTTAGTATGCTAACAAGACTATAAATCTGTGCAAACCTTATCTACTTAGGCCTTGTTATTTATTAATCGCCTTATTACAGATTAAATCGGTAATGTCTTTATACAGAAAAGCCACCTATAATCAACGGCAAGCACTTTCACTGACTACTCAAGAGTAAACATTTATGTCACTGCAAATTTTTCGTACTAAGCAAGTCGCCACTCATGATATCCATAGTAAAGGTCTTAATCGTTGCTTGTCAGCATGGGATCTAGCGTTTCTTGGCGTAGGCGCTATTATTGGTACCGGAATTTTTGTGTTAACAGGTATTGCCGCTGCCACACAATCAGGCCCCGCTGTTATTCTGTCATTTGTTATTGCAGGCTTAGCCTGCGCCTTTGCAGCGCTGTCCTATGCAGAATTAGCCTCTTCTGTAGGTGGGTGTGGTAGTGCGTATGGTTATAGTTATGCAGCCTTTGGTGAATTGATTGCTTTTATTATCGGCTGGGATTTACTATTGGAATATGGAATTTCTGTTGCCGCAGTAGCTAATGGCTGGTCTGGTTATTTTAATAATGCGCTTACAGCAATAGGTTTTGGTTTACCTGAGGTACTCACCAAGGCTCCGAAATTGGGCGGATATATTAACTTACCCGCCTTTGCTATTATCTTAATACTCATGGGTGTCTTAATCATGGGCGTAAAACATAGCGCCAAAGCTAATAATGCCATGGTAGTAGTAAAATTAATCACCATTAGTATCTTTATAGGTATTGCCGTATTTAATGTGCATCCAGACAATTGGCATCCCTTTATGCCGTTTGGTTGGTTTCAAACTTTACCTGATGGCAAAACCACCGGCGTTCTAGCGGGCGCTTCATTAGTGTTTTTTGCTTATGTCGGTTTTGATGCCGTCTCTACTGCTGCCGAAGAAGCCAAAAACCCTCAGCGCGACCTGCCTTTTGGTATAGTCACTTCACTCGCTTTTTGCACCATCATCTACATCATCGTTGCTGGATTATTAACCGGTGTCGTACCTTACACTGAGCTCAATGTTTCTTCACCGGTTGCCCATGCATTAACATTATTAGGTTATAACTGGGCATCGGCTCTAATATCGACTGGCGTCATTGCGGGACTAACGACCGTGATGTTGGTATTGTATTACGGACTAACACGTATTATCTTTGCTATGTCCCGAGATGGATTGCTATCACCTTTTTTTAGTAAATTAAATCCAAATACCCAAACCCCCATCCGTGTCATCGTGCTTTGTGGTTTGATTATTGCGCTTATCGCAGGCTTTATGCCTTTAGGTGATTTAGCGGAACTGGTTAATATTGGCACCTTGGCTGCTTTTGTTTTGGTTTGCTTAGGTGTCGTTGTCTTACGTATTACGCAACCGTCTATGCCTCGTCCCTTTACTACGCCCTTTAGTCCATTGTTTCCGGTTCTGGGTATGTTATCTTGCGGGGCATTGATGGCTTTTCTACCTGCCCTTACTTGGTTACGATTTCTAGTTTGGTTAGTGATCGGTTTGATTGTGTATTTTAGTTATTCCATGACACATAGTAAATTGGCTAAGGTTGCTGAATAAAACTAACTGATCAACACGGGTATGATAAAAATGCGTGAATGAACGCTACTTATGCACGCTACAAAAATCATATATAGTTTAGATGAAGTGCAATAGCTTCAGCTATTGCTTTTTAAAACAGCTGAAGCTGTTTTACTCCAAAGGCTGACAGAGCATGGGAACAATAATCAGCGTTTTAAATTACAATGAATAAAATTTAAATATCTGTCATTCATCCTTAAACCTATAACTTACATTCTACTCATGAAAAAAAAATATCTATCCATCGTTATTAGCTTGTCATTTACCACTCTCTTAAGCGGTTGTTCAACACTAGAAGAAAAGCCAGAAGCTATAGTAACTCCAGAACCCGTGGCCGTGGTCAATGACTATCCCACCCGTGATAGAGTTGAATATGTGCTTAACTGTGTTGCTCAACATGGTGGTCTCACCTACATCACACAATATGCTTGCGGCTGTAAAATTGATAAGATCGCTGAAAAAATGACCTTTGCTGAGTTTGAAGCAGCAAAGACTTTTACTTATTTAAGTAAAGGACAAACCGGAGATGCTGGGGCTGTTTTCAGAGATCCTGCTCAGTCTAAAGACTTAAGAAAACGCATTAAAGAGGCAGAAGCTTCTGCTGAGAAAAGTTGTTTTGTGAAATAAAACCGTTTCCCTTAAAACAAATAAGCCTCGTATAACGAGGCTTATTTACAATACTGATCTAACCGAGATTAACTAGGGCGTTAAGCCTTGGCCAACCACTATCACTTTCAAGCCATTAGTGCCGCCTTCAACACCATTTAAATCGCCTTTAGTAATAATGTATTTATCGCCGTCTTTGGCTTTATTCCATTTTCTAAGCTCTGCAACTACATTGCGATTAACTTCAGCATGATCCTGACTAGAATCAATTTTAAAGTAAACAGGAAAAACACCACGGTATAAAGTTACTTTACCCAAGGTACTCTCATGTGAACTCATCGCAAAAATAGGAATTGCAGAACTAATTCTGGACATCCACAAGGCTGTTGAACCGGACTCTGTTAAAGAAACAATACCTTTAATTTTAGTATGGTTAGCCATATACATCGCAGACATGGCAATCGCTTCATCATCACGTTCAAACTGAATATTGATACGATGATCTGATTCACGAACACTACGTTGTTTTTCAGCTTCTACGCAAACGCGGTGCATGGCTTCAACGGCTCTAATAGGATGCTTTCCTGAAGCTGTTTCAGCTGACAACATAATAACGTCAGTACCATCATAAACAGCATTGGCGACATCAAATACTTCGGCACGTGTAGGAATCGGGTTTTCGATCATCGATTCCATCATTTGCGTTGCAGTAATTGCCACACGATTAAGTTCACGGGTACGCTTAATTAACAGCTTTTGTACTGCAGGTAAATTAGCATCACCAATTTCAACTCCTAAATCTCCACGCGCCACCATCACAGCATCAGATGCCAAGATGATCTCATCCATTATTTCTGGCACGATCGCTTCTGCACGCTCAACTTTAGAAACAATACCCGCATAGCAACCTTCAGCAACTAATAAACGACGGGCTTCATTCAAATCTTCAGCACAACGTGGGAAAGATATAGCGACATAATCACATTTCATGATGCCAATCGTTTTAATATCTTCTTTATCTTTGTCAGTTAATGCCGCCGCTGATAATCCACCACCTAACAGGTTAATACCTTTGTTGTTAGATAAATCACCACCAACCGTTACCGTACAATTAACGCGCATGTTTTCAACATTAACAACGTCTAATACGATACGACCATCATCTAGCAATAATCGACTGCCCGGCTTAACTTCTAAAGCCAATGGTTCGTAAGTAATACCCACTTGAGTATTATCACCAGCCATAGGATCAAAGTTAATGTCTAAAGCAAAATCTTGACCTTCGTTTAAATAGACTTTAGTGTCTTTAAATCTAGCAATACGGATTTTAGGGCCTTGTAAATCAGCCAAAATACCAACACGTCTGCCTGTTTTTTTGCTAAGCGCACGTACTGCCTCAGCTCTATCAAGATGATCTTGAGCAGAACCGTGAGAAAAGTTCATTCGAACAACGTCAACACCCGCTTTAAATAAGCCTTCAAGTACACCAGGCTTATCAGTTGCAGGGCCCAATGTGGCTAAAATTTTGGTTCTTCTTAACATTAGATAGGGGATCCGTTATTTAGCATTAACTAGAGCAATGGTGGTATCTAACATACGATTTGAGAAACCCCATTCGTTGTCATACCAAGAAAGTACTTTTACCAAACGTCCACCTAATACTTTAGTTAATGACTTTTCGTAAATAGATGAAGCTGGATTGTGATTAAAATCGATTGAAACCAATGGTCTTTCATTAATATCTAAGATACCTTTTAAAGCGCCATTAGAAGCAGTTGTTAAGATTTCGTTGATTTCAGCAACCGAAGTATCTCTAGCAGCAGTGAACGTTAAGTCAACCACTGAAACATTGATAGTGGGTACGCGCATAGCGAAACCATCTAATTTGCCTGCTAATTCAGGCAATACTAAACCTACAGCCGCAGCTGCACCAGTGTTAGCAGGAATCATTGATTGTGTAGCTGAACGTGCACGACGTAAGTCAGCATGATAAACGTCAGTCAATACTTGATCATTTGTATAAGAGTGAATAGTGGTCATTAAACCACTTTCAATACCTATAGCATCATTCAAAGGCTTAACGATAGGTGCCAAGCAGTTAGTGGTGCATGAAGCATTTGAGATAACAGTATCAGAAGCTTTTAATGTGTTGTGGTTTACGCCGAATACGATAGTACCATCGACATCATTGCCCCCTGGGGCAGAAATAATTACTTTTTTCGCGCCGGCTGTAATATGAGCTGATGCTTTAGCTTTGCTGGTAAAAAATCCAGTACATTCATGAACTACATCAATATCTAATTCAGCCCATGGTAGTTTTGAAGGATCTCTTTCTGAGAAAACACGGATTCTATCACCGTTGATCACAATGTAATCACCGTCAACAGTCACTTCAAAAGGGAATTTGCCATGTACAGAATCATACTGTGTCAGATGAGCATTAGTATTGCTGTCACCTAAGTCATTGATTGCAACGATTTGAATTTCATTGGTACGGCCTGATTCGTATAATGCGCGGACGATATTGCGTCCAATACGACCATAACCATTGATTGCAACTTTAATTGGCATTGAGTAACTCCAGTGTGATGATGTGATAATTAATTAAAAGGGTGGGCCAAATCATTCATAAACGCGCTAATCATACCAAAAAATAGAGGGTTTAGTCTATTTGATGTTGAAGAACACTCATAAGCTTATGTTTTCATTACACTGATTAATTTGATCTTATCAAATTTCATCAATAAACGTGATTTACCTATTAATGATCAATGGGTATTTATGCCGTCGTTGCTAATTCTTGTAAATACCACTCAATAGTCTTGATGATCCCCGTCTCAAAACTTTCATCAGCTTTCCAGCCTAAATGAGTTTCAATTTTAGTAGCATCAATGGCGTAACGTAAATCATGTCCAGCACGATCTTCAACGAAACGTATCTGGTCTTTATAGCTACCAGTAACTTTAGGCTGTAAATCATCGAGAATTTCACAGACTTTATCAGCAATATAATTATTGTTACGCTCATTACAACCACCAATATTATAAACCTCACCGACTGATCCCGTTTCGTAAACCAATGCGATGCCTTTGCAATGATCCAACACATACAGCCAATCACGAATATTGCTACCATCGCCATAAATAGGAATATCTTCACCCTTAATCGCTTTACGAATGATGGTGGGAATCAACTTTTCGTTATGTTGTTTGGGACCATAATTATTAGAGCAGTTGGTAATCAATGTATTCATGCCATAGGTATGAAAATAACTACGAACTATCATGTCGCTACCGGCCTTACTGGCAGAGTACGGTGAGTTAGGCGCATACGGCGTCTCTTCGGTAAATAACCCCGTCTCACCTAAAGTGCCATACACCTCATCGGTAGAAATATGATGGAAGCGACAGTCGTCATAACCCAACTTAAATCCAAAAGGCTTGTCCATCCAGTATTTATAAGCCACATCAATCAAGGTAAAAGTGCCGTTGACATTCGTCTGTACAAATACACCTGGATTTTTAATTGAGTTATCAACATGACTTTCAGCAGCAAAATGAATAACACCACGAATATCATGCTCAGCAAATAACTGCTCCAGCAAAACACGATCACAAATATCACCTTCGATGAAAGTATAGCGATCAGCGCCCTCTACCTCTTTAAGATTAGCTAAATTACCCGCATAAGTAAGTAAATCAAGATTAATGATTTTCGTCTCAGGAAATTCTTCCAGAAAATAAGGCACAAAATTACTACCTATAAAACCGGCGCATCCAGTCACTAAGACTGCTTTCATAAGTCATCTCCTTTTAAGTATTTTATATGCTGTAGGCATTCAGGCAGACTATCTTTCCAATAAGGAATAGTCAGATCAAAGGTGTTTTTAATTTTAGCTTTATTCAATAAGCTGTAATGCGGTCGTTTTGCAGGTGTAGGATAATCCTTAGTTTCTATAGGTTTCACTTTACATCTTATAGGTGCCGATTTAAAAATCGCTATTGCAAAGTCATACCAACTACAGACACCTTCATTACTGTAATGATAAATTTCAGTACCACTTTGACTTTGCAATTGAGGGCTATCAATAATCATGAGTAGCACCAACGCTAAATCTTTTGCAGAAGTGGGCGTGCCGACTTGATCATAAATAACACTTAATTCCCTACGTTCTTTACCTAAACGCACCATCGTCTTAACGAAGTTATTACCAAAACGAGAATAGACCCAAGACGTGCGAATAATCACTGAGCGATCTGGGTTAATAGCCAGCATAGTCAACTCACCATCTAATTTAGACTGACCATAAACACCTTGTGGGCACGTCGCATCGGTCTCTTGATAAGGCTTACAACTATCGCCAGCAAAGACATAATCGGTAGATATATGTAGCATTGATATGCCTTGTTGCTTAGCAATTTGCGCTAAGGTTTGCACCGCAGTGGTATTAATAGCAAATGCTAACTCTGCTTCCGTTTCTGCTTTATCGACGGCTGTATAAGCCGCGCAATTAATAATCACATCAAAGGCTTTATTTGCAAACCAGACCTTGATAGCCAAGGCATCACTTAAATCTAGCTCATCCCGAGTTATAAAAGTAAATTCATAATCAGGAAAGTAACTACTTAGAGTTTACTCAGAAACAATAACTTATTGATAGTATTAACTATATAGTCAATAAATGATATAATAAGCGCATGGAAACTGAGCTTCACCTCACAAAACCCGTGCACTTATGATACGAATACATAGCCAAACTCAACTTACTTTAGAAGGATTTGAAACGCCTTTTGAACGTAGCATGGATAAAAATAATCGTTGGATAAAACTAAGCGCTTGTATTCCTTGGGACGATTTCGCCAATGCGTATTACCAAAGTTTCAACGCCAGCACTGGACGTCCTGCAAAAGATGCGCAGCTGGTTATCGGTGCCGTCATCATCAAACATAAACTCAAGCTCAGCGATGAAGAAACTGTCGCACAAATCCAAGAAAATCCGTATCTACAATACTTTTGCGGTTTAAAAGGCTTTTCTATCCAAGCGCCCTTTGCACCGTCATTATTGGTAGAGATACGCAAGCGCATGGGCGTTAATGTTTTTGAGCAGCTACACCAAGCGATCATCGATCAATTAGAACGTCGCAGCCCACCAACCGATCCAACGACAGGCGGCGATAACGCGAGCTCTGAATTGACTGAGCATACCCGCGTTGCAGAGGATTCTACTGAGGCCGCAGTAGACATTACAAAATCTGACGTCATCAGTGACGATAAACAACAGTTCATCACACACCAAGGCCGATTGTTATTGGACGCTACTGTCGCAGAACAAACTATTCGTTTCCCTACCGATTTGAGCTTACTCAATGAAAGTCGCGAAATCAGTGAGCGCCTGATCGATGAACTCTATGCGCTGAGTTCGCTAACTAAAAAGCCCAGAACCTATCGTAACATTGCTCGATCGGCTTACTTGGCCATTGTAAAACAACGCCGACCTGGCCCTAAGAAAATACGTAGAGGCATCAAAGAGCAGCTTCAGTATGTGCAGCGTAATCTGGCTACGCTAGAAAGCTTATTGAACGAACTTTCGAATCCAGCGATCCCATTAAGCCCCAAAAAGTTAAAACAGTATTGGGTGATTCAACATGTCTTTAGCCAACAAGTAGAGATGTATCGGACTAAAAGCCATCGCTGCGATGATCGGATTGTCAGTATCCATCAGCCGCATGTGCGGCCTATTATTCGTGGCAAACTTAATAAATCGGTTGAGTTCGGTGCCAAGATAAGTGTGAGTCTGACGCCACAAGGTATTGCTAAAGTTGATCATCTGCGCTGGGATGCCTTCAATGAAGGTGGTGATCTCGAAACCCAAGTCGAAGCCTATCAGCGACGTTACGGTTTTTACCCAGAAGCCGTAGTGGCCGATCCAGTCTACGGTACCCAGAAAAATAGAGCATATCTGAAAGACAAGGGCATCCGCTATGCCGGTAAAGCCTTGGGTCGTCCTAAAAAGGAAACGGAACAAAATCGAGAGCAACTTAAAAGGGACAAGCAACAACGACGGGCTGACTATCGTCAACGTATTCCGATTGAAGGCAAATTTGGTCAAGGTAAGCGTGCTTATGGGCTCAACCAGATCCAAGCTAAAACAGCTCGTACCTCTGAAGCGTGGATAAACAGCATCTTCTTTGTCATGAACTTGCTGGTACTGCTCCGGCATTTTTTTGTGCCCGAAATTGTTCAGCGGTGTACCAACAAGCTCTTCAAATTTTTGTTACAAAAGACAGGGCGGAACATAACATCGCCAGTTAATCTCTTCACAAAAGGTTATTTGAATTCTTGGCTTCTGAGTTTTTGAGTGAACTCTA
>Ga0209697_10005078_pt1 | contig 16636 bp, 15 predicted proteins | sample AliMusrvi5mmetaG_FD_184115 | JGI IMG/M metagenome (GOLD analysis project Ga0209697, IMG submission 184115) | Freshwater lake bacterial and archeal communities from Alinen Mustajarvi, Finland, to study Microbial Dark Matter (Phase II) - Alinen... | ecosystem: Environmental > Aquatic > Freshwater...
TACCTCAGTGCTGGAGGGCATGAACAACAAGGTCAAGGTCCTCAAACGCATGGCCTACGGCTTCCGTGATGACGACTACTTCTTCCTCAAGATCAAGGCCGCCTTCCCCGGTAAAGCGCGATGAACCTTTTATTTGTTCGAACCTACTCCTCGATGGCGGGGAAGACCTTTCCAGCCAGGGCGGCGCCGATGAGGGGGGCCACCCAGAAGAGCCAGAGCTGGGAGAGGGCGTAGCCACCCACGAAGAAGGCGGGCCCGGTGCTGCGGGCGGGGTTCACGGAGGTGTTGGTGATGGGGATGCTGATGAGGTGGATGAGGGTGAGGCAGAGGCCGATGGAGATGGGGGCGAAGCCCGCGGCGGCCTTCTTGGTGGTGCTGCCCAGGATGACGAAAAGGAAGAAGAAGGTCATGACCACTTCCGTGAGGAAGGCTGCACCCAGGCCATAGTGGCCGGGGGACTGGGCTCCGTACCCATTAGTGGCGAAGGCTCCGATGGCCGAACCGTTGCCCGTGGCGATGACGTAGAGGATGGCCGAGGCCGCCACGGCACCCAGCACCTGGGCCACCCAGTAGGGCAGGACGTCCTTGTAGGGGAAGCGGCCCCCCACGGCCAGGCCCAGGGTCACAGCTGGGTTGAGGTGGCAGCCGGAGATGGGGCCGATGGCGAAGGCCATGGTCAGCACCGTGAGGCCGAAGGCAAAGCTCACGCCGAGCAGACCGATGCCCACGCCGGGAAAGGCCGCCGCCAGCACGGCGCTGCCGCAACCGCCCAGCACCAGCCAGAGGGTGCCCAGGAATTCAGCACCAAGTCGTTTGTTCATATGTCCTCCTAGGGGATGAATGGATAGGCTAAATTGACCCTGCCGAGTTTAGCCTAGTCTCCAACAGCCCCGCTACGGACACTTCCTCACAACAGCCGCGACCAGCCCTCGAGGTAGGTCTGGAATTCCGGGTCCAGGGCGGCCTTCTGCTGAACCAGGGCCCTGACTTGGGCCTCCTCAGTCTCCATCTGCTCAGGGCTCAGGTGGCCTGAGAGGGTCATGGCCCGGAGCCATACCAGGAAGGTCGTGAGGGCGTCGAACATGTTGTAGCGGACAATGCCCGCCACATCCCCGGCCCGCCAGAGGTCGATGACGCTCTTGCCGTCCGTGCCCAGCTTGCCGGGGATGCCGCAGGCCGTCGCCAGCTCATGCAGGGTGGACGAGGCCTTGCCCCAGGCCCCTGTGATCTCCCGCAGGTCCACGTGCTGGTTCCCGTAGCGATCGAAGAAGTCCCCCGTGGCCCACTTCTCGGCACTGCGTCCCAGGCCGGGAATGGAGAGCCGGTGCACCATGGCCCGCTGGACCAGGATGGGCAGGTCCGCGTCCCGGGAGTTGAAGCCCACCAGCTGGGGCTTGCGGTCCCCCATGCCCACCAGGAAGCGGCGCAGGAGCTCGTCCTCGGGCAGAGCCTCCGGGCCTTCGGGCAGGGCGTAGAGCTTGTGTGTGACCTCGCCGTGCTTGACGGTGCGGATGACCGCCGCGATGGACACCACGCGGCAGAGGATGGTCTTGAGGTAGGGCCGCGGCTCGGCCTCGGTGGCGCCGCCATAGGCCCACATGCGGGCGAGCACTTCTTCGTCCGGCATGCCCTTCGGCAGGTCCAGAACCCGCCGCCCCGTGGGAGGGTCCGGCACCCACTCTGCATCAAAGGCCCAAATCTGGTATTGAGGCGGACGCAGCATGGACTGACTCCTGGAGCTATTTTAGCGGCCGAGGGCCCACTTGCCGCCGCCGCCGATGGCACAGGCCAGACCCACCAGGAGGCGGAAGAGCCCCGTGACGTTGGCCAGGGGCCCGGCGCCGTGCAACCAGCCGTGGATGAGGGGCCAGCCCAGGAGGGCCGCCAGCAGGGCCCCGGCCAGGGGCACCCAGAGGCCCAGCAGGAGCAGGGCGCCACAGACCAGTTCGCCCAGGGCAAGGCCCCAGGTGGACACGTGGGCGAAGGTCACGGCACCATGAGCCCCGCGCAGCACCGCGAAGGCCTGCAGCACCGCCATGCCGCCCACGGCCAGGCGCAGCAGGAACAGGGCCCAGTCGGTGCGGGTCTTCGAGGCGGCCATCGTGTCTCCGGGAATCCCTCATTGTAGGCTGGATGCTTCCACAGGATTCACATGCTCCGAACCCTCGCCTTCGACGCGGACGACACGCTCTGGCACAACGAGACCTTCTACGCTGAGAGCCAGGAGACCTTCCGAGCCCTCCTCCGGCCTTACCACGACGACGCCTGGATCGACGCCCGGCTCCAGGCGACGGAGGCCCGCAACCTGCGCCGCTACGGCTATGGCATCAAGGGCTTCACCCTCTCCATGATCGAGACGGCCCTGGAGCTCACGGAGAACCGCCTGGACGGCGCCGGAGTCCAGGCTCTGCTGGCCCTGGGCCAGGCCATGCTGGAGAAGCCGGTGGAGACCCTGCCCCACGTGCCTGAGGTCCTGCAGGAGCTGTCCGGCACCTTCAGCCTCATGCTCATCACCAAGGGCGACCTCTTCGACCAGGAGACCAAGCTGGCCAAGTCCCGCCTGGGGCACATGTTCTCGAAGGTGGAGATCGTCTCTGAGAAGGACGAGGCCACCTACGCCGCCCTGCTCCAGCGCCATGGCATCCCCCCGGCTGACTTCACCATGGTGGGGAACTCGGTGAGGTCGGACATCCTGCCGGTCCTGGCCCTCGGGGGCCGGGCCGTGCACGTCCCCTACGCCATCACCTGGGCCCACGAGGTGGTTGCCACCCCAGCCGGGGGCACCTTCCCGGTGCTGGCCTCCATTCGCGATCTGCCAGGGCTCCTCACCAACTGGTGATGAATGACCTGGGGGCTTGGGGCTATATTCGGGGTCTGGAGGCATTCCCCATGACCATCAAGCACATTGGCATCATCGGCGCAGGGCAGATGGGCAACGGCATCGCCCACGTCTTCGCCCAGGCGGGCTACGCGGTTCTCCTGCAGGACATCACCGAGGCCTATGCGCAAAAGGGCCTGGGCACCATCGACAAGAACCTGCAGCGTGGCGTGGACAAGGGGAAAATGACGGCGGATGAGAAGGCCGCCATCCTCGCTCGTGTGCAGCTCACCACCAATCTTGAAGCCCTGGCGGACTGCGACATCGTCATCGAGGCCGCCCCAGAGAAATGGGAGATCAAGAAGCAGATCTTCGAGACCCTGGACCGGGTGTGCAAGCCCGGCACCATCCTGGCCTCGAACACCAGCAGCATCTCCATCACCAAGCTGGCGGCCATCACCAAACGCCCCGAAGCCTTCATCGGCATGCACTTCATGAACCCTGTGCCGGTCATGCAGCTCATCGAGGTGATTCGCGGCCTCGCCACCAACGAGGCCACCTTCGAGGCGGTCATGGCCTTGTCGAAGCAGCTGGGCAAGACCCCCATCCACTGCAATGACTTCCCGGGCTTCGTCAGCAACCGCGTGCTCCTGCCCATGATCAACGAGGCCATCTACGCGCTCTTCGAGGGCGTCGCCAGCGTGGAGAGCATCGACGGGATCATGAAGCTGGGCATGAACCATCCCATGGGCCCCCTGACCCTGGCGGACTTCATCGGCCTGGACACCTGCCTCTCCATCCTCAATGTGTTGCATGAAGGCCTGGGCGATCCCAAGTACCGCCCCTGCCCCCTCCTTATCAAGTACGTCGACGCCGGCTGGCTTGGCAAGAAGAGTGGACGGGGCTTCTACGATTACAACAAGGCATAATCGACCCTCCAAACCAGTGCACCCAACCCCCAACTTCGAGGAGCCCTCCCATGGCCACCGCAAGAGTCCGTGAAATCCTCTCCTGGTACACCTCCGAAAACCCCGGCGTAAAGGCCAACCTCGCCCGCATCATGAACACGGGCCGGCTGGCTGGCACGGGCAAGTTTGTGATCCTGCCCGTTGACCAGGGCTTCGAGCACGGCCCCGCCCGCAGCTTCGCCCCCAACCCGGCCGGCTACGACCCCCGCTACCACGTGGAACTGGCCATCGAAGCCGGCTGCAATGCCTACGCGGCCCCCCTGGGCTTCATCGAGCACGTGGCCTCGGACTACGCCGGGGAGATCCCCCTCATCCTCAAGCTCAACAACAGCGACGGCCTCGCCAAGGGCATCGAGCCCTGCAGCGCCATCACCGGCAGCGTGGAGGACGCCCTGCGCCTGGGCTGCGCCGCCATCGGCTACACCATCTACCCGGGCAGCGGCGCCCGCAATGAGCAGTACGAGGCCCTCCGCGAGCTGATCCTCGAGGCCAAGGCCGTGGGCCTGCCCAGCATCGTGTGGTCCTATCCCCGCGGCACCGGCCTCAGCAAGGAGGGTGAGACCGCCGTGGACGTCGCCGGCTACGCAGCCCAGATCGCCGCCCAGCTGGGCGCCCACGTCATCAAGGTGAAGCCCCCCACGGCTCACCTGGAGCAGGCCGAGGCCAAGAAGGTCTTCGAGAAATACGCCATCCCCACCGCCACCCTGGCTGAGCGCGTGGCCGAGGTCGTGAAGAGCGCCTTCAACGGCCGCCGCATTGTCATCTTCAGCGGCGGCGAAGCCAAGGGCACCGATGCCGTCCTCCAGGAAGTCACCCAGATCGCCGCCGGCGGCGCCTTCGGCAGCATCATGGGGCGGAATGCCTTCCAGCGGCCGAAGGCCGAGGCCATCGAGTTGTTGCATGCGGTGATGGATATCTACAAGAACGCGAAGTAGAGCCTGCTCGAAACGCTGCGCGTTTCGAGGTGAGAAAAGAACAAGCGGCGCGCGAGCGCCGCTTTTCGTTGGGGGTAATGCCTACCCGACTTTGGGAAGGGCCCGGGTGGTGTGCTGAGGACGGCTCTTGGCGAGGTCGTGGGCGGACTGGAGGTTCAGCCAGAACTCGGGGCTGGTGCCGAAGGCCTGCCCCAGCAACCAGGCGGTGTCCGGGGTCACGCCCCGCTTACCGCGGACCAGCTCATTGATCCGCTGGACGGGCACCTTCACATGGGCCGCCAGCCCCACCTGGGTGAGCCCCATGGGCTCCAGGAACTCGGCCAGCAGGACTTCACCGGGATGTGTGGGGATGCGATGGGTGGGGATCATGTTGTCACCTGCTCAGTGGTAATCAGTGAGGCGAACATCGAAGGCTTCGGATCCTTGCCAGCGGAAGGTGAGACGCCACTGGTCGTTCACCCGGATGCTGTGGAAGCCCAAAAGGTCTCTTCCCAGAGCTTCAAGGTGGTTGTTCGGAGGAAATTTCAGGTCTCTGAGGTCCATAGCAGAGTTCAGCATGTCCAGCTTCTGCAGGGCTGTCTTGAGGATGGTTGAAGGAAAGCGCCTGATGTCCTTGGCGGGAAAGCCGTGAAACAGGGCTTCAGTGTTCCGGTCGCCGAAGGATGCGATCAATTCAAAGCCCTCCAAGAACAGGATAACCTTACACGGTATCCATGCAAGCATGTATTACGTTTTTTCCCTTGTCCTCCGAGACCCGCCCGATTCGATTCAAACGAACCCGCAGCAGGTCAGCCTTACCGAACTGGAACCGGTACAAGAATCGGCTCGATAGGGCGGCGGATTCTGTTGCGCGTGGGTGCACCGGTGTCCAACAACGCTGCGTTTTTGCAGTCATTTTCTACCTCGGAATGCGCAGCATTCCGAGCCGCCCCCACTACTTCGGAGGATGTTCCAGGAACGAAATATCCGGGCTCTTCTCCGCGGTGGTCCGCCGCTGCCAGTCGTTCTCGAAGAGGATGGCGGGGTTGCCCTCCACGTCCTCCACCAGCTCGCCCCAGTAGTGGCTGGGCTCGGGCCAGCCGCCCACCAGCCAGCGTGCCATCTGGAAGCTGCGGGGCTCCATGAGTACGGGGCAGGCGTATTCCTCCTTGAGGCGGTGCTGGAGCACTTCGAACTGCAGGCGGCCGATGGCACCCAGGATGGGCAGGGGCGCGCCCCCCTTGGGCCAGAAGACCTGCACTACGCCCTCCTCGGCGATCTGGCCCAGGCCCTTCAGGAAGCCCTTGCGGGCACCGGGGTCCGCCAGGCGCACAGAGGCGAACTGCTCGGGACTGAAGCGCGGCACCGCGTGGAACTCCACGGGTCCGGCGGAGCTCAGCACATCGCCGATGCGGAAGAGGCCGGGGTTGATGAGGCCCAGGATGTCCCCCGGATAGGCTTCGTCCACAATCTGGCGCTCGCGGCCGAAGAACATGTGGGGGTAGTTCAGCTTGATGGACTTCTTCTCCCGCACGTGGAGGGCGTCCATGCCCCGCTCGAAGCGGCCGGACACGATGCGGGCGAAGGCCACGCGGTCCCGGTGAGCCTTATTCATGTTGGCCTGCACCTTGAACACGAAGGCCGTGAAGGGCTGCTCGGGCTCAATCTCGCCGCCATTCATGAGGGGGCGCGGCCCCGGGGAGGGCGCCAGCTCTAGGAACTCCTCAAGGAACTCGGCCACGCCGAAGTTGTTCACGGCGGAGCCGAAGAACATCGGCGACTGCTCACCCCGCAGGAAGGCCTCCCGGTCGAAGGGGGGCAGCACGTGATCCATGAGGTCCACGTCGTCCTTGAGCTGCTGCAGTTCCGCGGGGGTGAGCAGGGCGGCAATCTCGGGATCGTCCAGGCCCCCCTGCCCGGCCACCCGCGCCTTGCGGCCGGCCTTGGCCCGCTCGAAGACCTGGAGCTGCCCCGTGGCCCGCACGTAGACGCCCTTGAAGTCCGTGCCCGACCCGATGGGCCAGGTCATCGGCACCGCATGGAGGCCGAAGAGCTCCTCCACCTCGTCGATGAGCTCCACGGGTTCGCGGCCCGGGCGGTCCAGCTTGTTCACGAAAGTGAAGATGGGCAGCTTGCGCTCCCGGGCCACACGGAACAGCTTCTTGGTCTGCTCTTCCACGCCCTTGGCGCAGTCCAGGAGCATCACCACGGCGTCCGCCGCCGTGAGGGCCCGGTAGGTGTCTTCGCTGAAGTCCTGGTGACCCGGGGTGTCCAGCAGGTTGATGGCCCGGCCCAGGTACTCGAACTGCATGGCCGCCGAGGTGACGCTGATGCCGCGCTCCTGCTCGATGCTCATCCAGTCCGAGTGGGCCGCCGCCCCACCCTCCCGGGCCTTCACGGAGCCCGCCCGGTCGATGGCGCCTCCGTAAAGCAGCAGCTTCTCCGTCAGCGTGGTCTTGCCCGCATCCGGGTGGGAGATGATGGCGAAGGTGCGGCGCCGCTGGATTTCTTCGGACAGGGACATGGGGTTCCACAGACAAGAAAGGCTTCAGATGAAACAACAACTCCGCAGGCCGTGCGGAGAGAACCTTTCATTGTCGCGGGTGTGGCCCGGAGACTCAACCTTGGACAGAGCGAAACACCCTTGAAAAGAACACTGATCACCGCCAAGACGCCAATTCGCCAATTCGCCAAGAAAAACAGCCAAGATGCCCGTTTCAGTTCTTGGCGTCTTGGCGGTGGGTTTTGATCTTTTTAACCTATCCCCGCGCCGCCAAGCGGCGCTGGACTTCTTCGGGGCTCACGTCCTCGATGTGGGTGGCGATCCACCAGTTGTTGCCCCAGGGATCCTGCACGCCGGCGTTGCGATCACCATAAAACTGGTCCGCGGGTTCCATGGTGGACAGGCCTCCGGCGGCCATGGCCGCGGCGTAGGCGGCATCCGTATCGGGCACATAGAGGTAGAAGCCCGCGGGCATGGGCTTCCAAGGCTCCTTAGCCTGGGCCACCATCAGCATGGAGTCCCCGATCCGCAGTTCCGCATTGGCGATGGTGCCATCTGGACGCAGGGCCCGCTTCACCTCGACAGCCTGAAAGGCCGCCTTGAGAAAGGTCAGCAGCCCTTCCCCGTCCTCCACCACCAGGTAGGGCGTCAGTGTGTGGTACCCAGCGGGAATCGGTGCAACGGCCATTTCTTCTCCTTTATTGTTTGTAACTCCAAAAGGCGCGTTTCGCGCCTTTTGGAGCAGGCAACGGCTACTTGGTGATCCCCACCTGCTTCAGCAACCAGGCGTACTCAAAAGCCGAGTCCTTGAGGCGATCGTAGCGGCCCGAGGCGCCGCCGTGGCCGGCTGGCTCCATCTTCATCTTGAGCAGCAGCGGATTCTGGTCGGTCTTGAGGGTGCGGAGCTTGGCCACATACTTGGCGGGCTCCCAGTACATCACCTGGCTGTCGTTGAAGCTGCTGGTGACCAGAATGGCGGGATAGGCCTTCTTCTGGAGGTTGTCGTAGGGGCTGTAGGCGCGCATGTAGTCGAAGGCCGCCTTCTCGTTGGGATTGCCCCACTCCAGGTACTCGCCCACGGTGAGGGGTAGGCTGGCGTCCAGCATGGTGTTCATGACATCTACAAAGGGCACGGCGCTGTGCACGGCCTTGAAGAGGTCCGGGCGGAGGTTGGTGACAGCGCCCATGAGCAGGCCCCCCGCACTGCCGCCCTCGATGACCAGGCGGTCGGAACTGGTCCAGCGCTCCTTCACCAGGAATTCGGCGGAGTCGATGAAGTCCGTGAAGGTGTTCATCTTCTTCATGAGCATGCCGTCGTCATGCCAGCCTTCCCCCAGCTCGTTGCCGCCGCGGATGTGGGCGATGACGTAGATCATGCCCCGGTCCAGGAGGCTCAGGCGAGAGCTGGAGAAGGTCGGGGCACTGCCATACCCGTAGGAACCATAGGCGTAGAGGAAGAGGGGCGCCTGGCCATCGCGCTTGAGGCCCTTGCGGTAGACCACGGAGAGGGGCACTTTGACGCCGTCCCGGGCCGTGGCCCAGAGGCGCTCGGTGGTGTAGCGGCTGGCATCGTAGCCGCCCAGCACCTCGGTCTGCTTGAGGAGGAGTTGGCGCCCCGTGGCCAGATCGCAGTCGTAGATACTGGGCGAGGTCACCATGGACTGGTAGCTCAACCGGAAGGTCCGGGACGTGTAATCCGGCGTTCCGGCACCGTGAGCGGCATAGACCTGCTCCGGAAAGCTCACATCCTTCCAGGTCTTGGCCTTCACGTCGTAGATCCGGAACTGATCCAGGCCCAGGCTCTTTTCCGTCACCACCAGGAAGTCCTGGAAGGGCTCAAGGCCCTCCAGCAGGACATTGGCGCGATGGGGCAGCAACTCAGTCCAGTGCTTGGGGTCCGGCGTGGCCACGGGAGCGGTCACCAGGCGGAAGTTCTTGGCGTCCTTGTTGGTGCGGATGTAGAAGAGGCCCTCGCGGTGCTCCACATCGTATTTGTGGCCCTTCTCGCGAGGCAGCAGCACCGAGAAGAGCCCAGTGGGCGTCGCGGCGGCCAGGGTGCGGGCCTCCCAGGTATCCGTGGACTGGCACTCCACCACCAGGAACTGGCGGTCCTTGGTCCGGCCCACGTCCATGCGGAAGAGCTCGTCCTTCTCCTCGAAGACCAGCTGGGGCTTGCCGCCCTGGAGGTCCAGGCGCCAAAGCTGGTTGGAGCGCTTGGTGAGGTCGTCCTCAGTGACGAAGAAGACATGGCGGTGATCGGCGGCCCAGGTGAAGGAGGTCACCCGCTCCGCCAGGGGGCCCGTGACCTTGCCTGTGGCCAGATCCTTGGTGAAGAGCTTGTACTGGCGGAAGCCCGTGGCATCCGTGCTGTAGAGCAGGGTGCGGTCGTCGTCGCTGACGCTCAGGCCACCCAGGCTGAGGAACTTCAGGCCCTTGGCCAGCTCGTTCTGGTCCAGCAGCACCTGCTCCGGGGCGTGGTCATCGTAGCCACCGAGGGAAGAGCCCTTCCGGCGGCACTGGATGGGGTATTGCTTCCCTTCCTCCGTGCGGGAGTAGTAGTAATAGGCCCCGCGGCGCGTGGGCACGCTGAGGTCCGTCTGCTTGATGCGCCCCAGCATCTCTTTGTAGAGGGCCTCGGCGAAGGGCTTGATGTCCGCAGTCTGGGCCTCGGTGTAGGCATTCTCGGCCTTCAGGTATGCGGCCACTTCGGGGTTGGTCTTCTCCCGCAACCAGAACCAGGGATCGCTGACCGACTCGCCGTGCCAAGTGGCGACGTGAGGCACCTGCTTGGCCACGGGTGGCTGGGGGGACTGGGCACCCAGACCCAGGGAGGCGCTCATGAGCGCCGCCAGGCCTGCGAGGCGAAGGGGAGAGTTGGACATGGGGAACTCCTGCGGCACATGGTGTCCAAAGTACCACGAACAAAGAGGCCCCTCGGTTGAGGGGCCTCAGGGTTAATTCTTTGTCAGGCGTTGAAGGCTACTTGCCTTCCAGGGTGGGGATGCGCATGCCGTAGAAGGAACGCCACACGAAGACCGTGGAGACGAGGAAGAACACCAGAGCAGCGACGTGGGCGGTGACGGGGTTCAGCCCGATGGCCAGTTCCACGGCCAGGAGGCCGAAGAGGGTGGTGAACTTGATGACGGGGTTCAGGGCCACCGAGGAGGTGTCCTTGAAGGGGTCGCCCACGGTGTCGCCCACGACGCAGGCGTCATGGAGCTCCGTGCCCTTGGCCTTCAGCTCAGTTTCCACCAGCTTCTTCGCGTTGTCCCAGGCGCCACCGGCATTGGCCATGAAGATCGCCTGGTAGAGACCGAAAACCGCGATGGAGATGAGGTAGCCGATGAAGAAGTAGTGGTTCAGGCAGGCGAAGGCCAGCGTGGAGAAGAACACGGCCAGGAAGATGTTGAACATGCCCTTCTGGGCGTACTGGGTGCAGATCTCCACGACCTTCTTGGAGTCTTCCACGGAGGCCTTCTCGGCGCCCGAATCCAGGTTGATGTTCTGCTTGATGAACTCCACAGCGCGGTAGGCGCCGGTGGCCACGGCCTGGCAGGCCGCCCCGGAGAACCAGAAGATGATGGCGCCGCCGGTGATGAGGCCCAGGAGGAACAGGGGGTTCAGGAGCGAGAGGCCTTCCTGGACGGCCATCTGCCCGGGAATGAGGGGCAGGACGGAGCCGTACTTGGCCGACAGCACCTGGATGATGGAGAAGATCAGGGTAGTGGCGCCCACAACGGCGGTGCCGATGAGCACGGGCTTGGCCGTGGCCTTGAAGGTGTTGCCGGCGCCGTCATTCTCTTCGAGGTACATCTTGCCGTTCTCGAAGTCGGGCTTGAAGCCGAAGTCCTTCTGGATCTCCGCCTCGATGCCGGGGATGTTCTCGATGGTGGACAGCTCATAGACGGACTGGGCGTTGTCAGTCACGGGGCCGTAGGAGTCCACGGCGATGGTGACGGGGCCCATGCCCAGGAAGCCGAAGGCCACAAGGCCGAAGGAGAAGATGGCGGGGGCGGCCATGAAGGCGCCGAGGCCGAAGGTGGACACGTAGTAGGCAGCGCCCATGAGGGCGGTGATGGTGAGGCCCATCCAGTAGGCGGAGAAGTAGCCCGCCACCAGACCGGAGATGATGTTGAGCGAGGCGCCGCCCTCCTTGGAGGCCGTCACCACTTCCCGCACATGGCCGGAGTTGGTGGAGGTGAAGGCCTTCACCAGCTCGGGGATCAGGGCGCCGGCGAGGGTGCCGCAGGTGATGATCGTGGAGAGCTTGCACCAGAGGTGGGCAGGTAGATCGCGGATCAGCAGGTAGGACAGGACGTAGGTCACCACGATGGACAGGATGGAGGTCAGCCACACCAGGGTGGTGAGGGGCACTTCGAAGTCAAACTTGGTGGAAAGGCCAAACTTGGCCTTGGACCAGAGGCCGTTGATCCAGTAGGAGGCGGCGGAGGTCAGGACCATGCCCACACGCATGACGAAGATCCAGATCAGCAGGGAGATCTGGATGGCCTGGAAGTTGGCACCGGCGGTCTTCTCGTTCACGGCCAGCAGGATGAAGGTGATGAGGGCGACGCCCGTGACACCATAGGTCTCGAAGCCGTCCGCCGTGGGGCCCACGGAGTCACCGGCGTTGTCACCCACGCAGTCGGCGATGACGCCGGGGTTGCGGGCATCGTCTTCCTTGATCTTGAAGACGATCTTCATGAGGTCGGAGCCGATGTCGGCGATCTTGGTGAAGATGCCACCCGCGATGCGCAGGGCGGCGGCACCCAGGGACTCGCCGATGGCGAAGCCGATGAAGCAGCGGCCGGCAGCATCACCGGGGACGAAGAGCAGGATGGCGAGCATGAGGAACAGCTCGACGGAGATCAGCAGCATGCCGATGGACATGCCCGCCTTGAGGGGGATCTCCATGGTGGGGTAGGGCTTGCCACCCAGGGACGCGAAGGCCGTCCGGGAGTTGGCAAAGGTATTGATGCGGATGCCGAACCAGGCCACCGCCACCGAGCCCAGGATGCCGATGATGGAGAAGATCAGGATGACGATGACCTCAGGCCAGCTCATCTGAGGGGTCGAGAGGTACTTGAAGTAGGCAATGATGACCAGGGCGATGAACGTCCAGAGCACAGCGATGAACTTGATCTGGGTCATCAAGTAGGTCTTGCAGGTCTCGTAGATGAGCTCGGAGATCTCCAGCATGGACTTGTGCACCGGGAGGTCCCGGATCTGGGCGTACTGCACGAGGCCGAAGCCCACACCCAGGAGACAGACCACAAGGCCGATGAGCAGCAGGTTGTGGCCCGACATGCCCAGGAACAAATGGGCCGTCGACTTCAGGTCCGGCATCTTCAGGTCCGCTTCGCCACCGGCGAAGGCCGGGGTGGCGAGCAGCAGGGCGATGACCGCAGTCATGCTCCGCTTGAAGATTCGCGTTGACGCCAAGGCGTCAAACAAGCGTTTCATCGTCTCCATGGTGTTCCTCCAGATGGATGCGGGAAAAGGTGGACTGCGCGTATGCAGAAAAACCCCAAGACGGGGCTCAACCACCAAAGATCAGGTCTAGATCGTTCCCCACATTACCTTGTAAAAGGCCAAATTGGCAAGCGTACAGTGATGCCGGGATGGGCTTGCCCGTTGATCCTGGGCGGAAATGGACCTGAGGTATGCCCGAGGTCACAGCTCACCTTAAGGCCTTGGGATTCGGGGGCCGGGCGGAGATACTGGGGTCATATATGGCCTCGTCATTGAAACCGGGCCCGCCACTTTGGCCGGGCCCATGTTGTAACCCCTCGATTTTTCAAGGAGTCAACCTATGTCCGTCGCTGAAAAGAGCATCGCGGGCGCGGAAGCACGCGGCCACGGCTTCCTGGCGTCTTCGGTTGGTCGGAAGGTCGTCATGGCCGCCTCCGGCATCATGCTGTTCGGGTTCGTCACGGTCCACATGCTCGGCAACACCCAGGCCTACATGGGGGCTGAAGCCTTCAACGGCTACGCCAAGTTCCTGCACACCATGGTGCATGGCGATGGCATCTGGGTCTTCCGCGCCGTCCTCTTGGTGACCGTCGGCCTCCACATCTGGGCCGCCACCACCCTGACTCTGGACAACAACGCGGCCCGCCCCGTGGGCTACCGCGCCCAGCAGAACGTGGCCTCCACCTGGTCCTCCCGCACCATGCGCTGGAGCGGCGTGATCCTGGCTGCCTTCATCGTCTACCACCTGCTCCACTTGACTCTCGGCACGGTCCACCCGGCCTTCAACCACGACAACCCCTACGCCAACTTCGTGTCCGGCTTCAAGGTGCCCGCCGTTGCCGGCTTCTACATCGTGGCCCAGCTCTGCCTCGGCCTGCACATGTGGCACGGCGTCTGGAGCTTCACCCAGAGCCTGGGCTGGTCCCACCCTCGCTACGACGGTCTGCGGCGCAACTTCGCCACGGGTCTGACCGTCCTGGTGGTGGGCGTGAACATCTCCTACCCCATCGCCGTCCTCACCGGCTTCATCCGCTGATCCCCAGGAGCCAACCATGGAACTCAACTCCCGAATCCCAGACGGCCCCATCGAGAAGAAGTGGGAAAAGCACAAGTTTGACCTCAAGCTCGTGAACCCGGCCAACAAGCGCAAGTACAAAGTCCTCGTGGTGGGCTCCGGCCTCGCCGGTGGCGCGGCCGCCGCCTCTCTGGCCGAACTGGGCTACGAGGTGGAGTGCTTCTGCTACCAGGACAGCCCCCGCCGCGCCCACTCCATCGCCGCCCAGGGTGGCATCAACGCCGCCAAGAATTATCAGAACGACGGCGACAGCGTCTACCGCCTGTTCTATGACACGGTCAAGGGTGGCGACTTCCGCGCCCGTGAGGCCAACGTGCACCGCCTGGCCGAGGTCAGCAACAACATCATCGACCAGTGCGTGGGCCAGGGCGTGCCCTTCGCCCGCGAATACGGTGGCCTCCTGGACAACCGCTCCTTCGGCGGCGCCCAGGTCAGCCGGACCTTCTACGCCCGCGGCCAGACCGGCCAGCAGCTACTCATCGGCGCCTACCAGGCCCTGGAGCGCCAGATCGGGCTGGGCAAGGTCAAGATGTTCCCCCGCCACGAGATGCTCGAGCTGATCGTGGTCGATGGCGCGGCCAAGGGCATCATCACCCGCGACATGGTGACCGGCGAGATCAAGACCCACCTGGCCGACGCCGTCTGTCTCGCCACCGGCGGCTACGGCAACGTCTTCTACCTCTCGACGAACGCCAAGGGCTGCAACGCCACCGCCATCTGGCGCGCCTACAAGAAGGGCGCGGCCTTCGCCAACCCCTGCTACACGCAGATCCACCCCACCTGCATCCCCGTCACGGGCGACCACCAGAGCAAGCTCACGCTCATGTCCGAGTCGCTCCGCAACGACGGCCGCATCTGGGTTCCCAAGAAGAAGGAAGACTGCGGCAAGCCCGCCAGCCAGATCGCCGAGGAGGACCGCGACTACTACCTGGAGCGGAAGTATCCCTCCTACGGCAACCTGGCCCCCCGCGACATCGCCAGCCGCGCCGCCAAGCAGGTCTGCGATGACGGCCGCGGTGTGGGCGCCACCCGCCTGGGTGTCTACCTCGACTTCAGCGACGCCATCAACCGCCTCGGCGCCAACAAGATCGAAGAGAAATACGGCAACCTCTTCGAGATGTATGAGCGCATCACCGACGAGAACCCCTACAAGACGCCCATGCGCATCTTCCCGGCCAGTCACTACACCATGGGTGGCCTCTGGGTGGACTACAACCTCATGAGCACCATCCCCGGCCTCTTCGTGCTCGGCGAAGCCAACTTCTCCGATCACGGCGCCAACCGCCTGGGCGCCTCGGCGCTCATGCAGGGTCTGGCGGACGGCTACTTCGTGATTCCCTACACCATCGGCGGCTACCTGGCCGGCATCAAGCCCGGCACCCGCGTCAAGGCGGACAACCCCGCCGTGAAGGAGGCCGAGCAGGCCGTCGCGGACCGCACGGAGAAATTCCTCTCCATCGGCGGCAAGGAGACCCCCACCCACTTCCACCAGAGGCTGGGCAAGGTCATGTGGGAGTTCTGCGGCATGGCCCGCAACGAAGCCGGCCTCAAGAAGGCCCTGGAAGAAATCCCCAAGATCCGCGAGGAATTCTGGAAGAACCTCTGCATACCCGGCAGCGGCGCCGACGTGAACCAGTCCCTGGAGTCCGCCGCCCGCGTGGCCGACTTCCTGGAGATCGGCGAGCTGATGTGCCTCGACGCCCTCAACCGCCGCGAATCCTGCGGGGGCCACTTCCGCGAGGAATGGCAGACGGAGGAGGGTGAAGCCATGCGCGACGACGAGAATTTCTGCCATGTCGCCGCCTGGGAGTACAAAGGCGAAGGCCAGACTCCCGTCCGCCACGTCGAGGCTCTGTCCTACGACAACGTCCACCTCGCGACCCGCAGCTACAAGTGAGGATCTGAGCCATGACCAAGCACCTCAATCTCACCCTTCACGTGTGGCGGCAGAAGAATGCCAAATGCGACGGCAAGTTCGTCGAGTATCCCGCCGCCGATATCAGCCCCGACATGTCCTTTCTGGAGATGCTGGACGTCGTGAACGAAGGCCTCATCCGCAAGGGCGAGGAACCCATCACCTTCGACCACGACTGCCGCGAAGGCATCTGCGGCACCTGCAGCATGGTCATCAATGGGCGTCCCCACGGCCCCAAGGAGCGCACCACCACCTGCCAGTTGCACATGCGCAGCTTCAATGACGGCGACAGCATCACGCTGGAGCCCTGGCGCGCCGAGGCTTTCCCGGTCATCAAGGACCTCATGGTGGATCGCGGAGCCTTCGACCGCATCATCGCCGTGGGCGGCTTCATCAGCGTTCCCACGGGCTCGCCCCAGGACGCCAACGCCCTGCCCATCCCCAAGCAGAACGCCGAGCTCTCCATGGACGCGGCCGCCTGTATCGGCTGTGGTGCCTGCGTGGCCGCCTGCCCCAACGCCAGCGCCATGCTCTTCCTGTCCGCCAAAGTCAGCCACCTGGGCCTCCTGCCCCAGGGCCAGCCCGAGCGCTACACCCGTGTCCGGGACATGGTCGCCCAGATGGATGCCGAGCAGTTCGGCACCTGCACCAACCACGGCGAGTGCGAGATCGCCTGCCCCAAGGGCATCAAGATGGAGAACATCGCCCGCATGAACCGCGATTTCATCAAAGCCAGCCTCACCTACCGTGTCGTAAGCGGTGGTGGTGGCGCGGGCTGATCCAGCTTCAACTCAAGAAAACGCCCGGCATTGCCGGGCGTTTTCTTGAGGGTAAAAAAGCGATTTCTGATTATCGGCGAGCCTCAGCTTAAACGGCTTGGCCCATCCAGGCGAGTTTCAGAAGCGGCTGCGGCATGGCAGGAGCCCTGACGGCCACATGGAGCAGGCGGGGCAGAATTGACGCCAGGTCAA
>Ga0209697_10005091_pt1 | contig 16596 bp, 16 predicted proteins | sample AliMusrvi5mmetaG_FD_184115 | JGI IMG/M metagenome (GOLD analysis project Ga0209697, IMG submission 184115) | Freshwater lake bacterial and archeal communities from Alinen Mustajarvi, Finland, to study Microbial Dark Matter (Phase II) - Alinen... | ecosystem: Environmental > Aquatic > Freshwater...
CCCTTTTCTTTCAAAAAAGACCGGTGCGAGCGTTTGTCCCCATTTTCCCTTTTCTCTGCCCCATCAGTGATGAGCGCGCAGGCCTCGCCGCTGTACCAGCCTTGCGTGGCTGGTTTAGGGGAGGTCCGCCGGCAACACCTGGGTGCCGGCGGCGAACCCACTCCCGCAAGGCAGGAGCGGGCATGCCGCTCAGAAAACGGAGCGGCACGTCGGCCGCGCTAACAAGCGCGGCCAGTGTGTGCCGGCAAGGAGCACCCTCCCGGCACCGTTTGCCCGGCATTGCTACCGGGACGCCTCCCCCTGTATGATGGCCATCCATGGCCCTTTCAAACGGCGAAGCCTGCGCGGACATGCCCGACACGACGCCGCAATCATTGTCGTGAAGGCAATCCATCCCTGCTCACCACCGATGGGACAGCACATTCGTCGAGCGCCGACACCAGGTGTGTGCTGGCACCAAGCGTCATTGCTCAACAGAAGACATTATACCCAACCCCTAGCACAGGTAAACCTACTTTCGCCACCAATATACAAAAAAATTTTCGCAACTATAGAGTGTGGCGCCGCCGCGCCGCTTTCGCACCACCACCCACCCAACGCCTATTGGGCTCGTAGTAGCGCCGCAGCCGCAGCAAGGCGCGTCCAGCAGCCACTCCCCCCATAGCAAAAGCCGTAGACGAGCCGTTCGTTGAAGAACTCCGGTAGTTAACTCGCTGAGAGGTGGCCGCCGGAGTTCTCCAACAAGCGGCTGGCACCGTTTGGAAGCCGACGCCAGTCGCGCCCACCCCAGACTGATCAGTATCACTTATTGAAAAACACCAGCTTCAAACAGCAAACATAGTATGCCCATCCTATCGCCATCTCAAACATGTGTACTCCATGGAAACTCGCCACCAATATATCCTGCTGCGCCCACACCATCTGTTGCCGGACCATCTACCGATCCCCCGCTGTTTGCCTCACCTTGCCCCTCCATCCCAGCGGTGCTACAATGCAACGGCGAACACACCATGAAGATCAGCTATGGCTTACAACCGGATACTCTGCCCGCCTCGGTCGTCACCCTGGGCATGTTTGACGGCGTGCACCGTGGGCACCAGGCGCTCTTGTCCTCCTGCCGGCGGCATGCCGATCGGCTGGGGTTGCCGGCGGTGGCATTGACCTATGAGCCGCATCCGACGCGGGTGCTGCGTCCCGGTGCGCCGTTGCGCTTGCTCACCCTGCTGCCGGAAAAGCTGGAACGATTAGCGCGCGGGGGGATGGATCAAGTCGTGGTGGCCGAATTTACCATCGCGTTTTCCCAACTCGCGGCGGAAGAGTACCTGGGCGTGTTGGTCGCCGCGTTGCATCCGCGCCTGGTCGTCGCCGGCTATCGCACCACCTTTGGGCGCGGGCGTGGGGGATCACCGGAAGTGCTGCGGGAGATCGGCGCCGCGCACGGTTTTGAAGTCGAGATCGTCGAGCCGGTAATCATCGCGGGCGATCCGGTCAGCAGCTCGCACATCCGCGAATGCCTGGATCACGGCGATGTCGAGCGCGCAGCGGTCTTGCTCGGTTATCACTATGGGTTGACCGGTATGGTCACGGTGGGAGATCGTCGCGGGCGCCAATTGGGCATCCCCACCGCGAACCTGGACGTGCCCGTCGAAAAACTGGTACCGGCGGACGGCATCTATGTCGTCGATGCCTGCGTCGCCGGCGGTGTCACCCACCGCGCGGTGATGTCCATCGGTCCGCGCCCGGTATTCAATCGCCCGCGCGCGCTGGAAGTGCATCTGCTCGATTTCAACGCCGATCTCTATCACCAACCGCTCACCATCACCTTCCTGCGCCGCCTCCGCGACATCCGCGCCTTCCCCGACCCGCAAGCCCTGGTGGCGCAGATCCACGAAGATATCGCCCAGGCGCGGGCTATTTCCGACGTTCTGTAACCGCAGATTACGCAGATTTCGCAGATCAGAGTTAGTTATGACAAATGGACCCACACAATCATTATCTTAATCTGCGTAATCTGCGAAATCTGCGGTTAAAAAAGTTCGAACCGGCTACTGGACGCTTTTTCCACGCCCGGTATAAAATATCAGCCGGCATTGCCGCCCATCGGAGCCTGCTATGCGTATCGCCCTGGCCCAAATCGATTGCCGTCTTGGCAATATTCCCGCCAACCTCGCCACCCATCGCGCCAGTCTGGCCGCGGTGAACGCCCGAGGTGGGGCGGAATTGATCGTCTTCCCGGAGTTGAGTCTCACCGGTTACCGCCTGCGCAGCGACATTCACCGCGCCATGCTGAACGACGCGCAACTGGCCGGCGTGTGCGAGCGCTTGCGCGCCGACGACGCTATTCCGGCAGACAGCTATTGCGTCGTCGGCTACGTGGAGCTCTCCGCGCGCTCGGTGCTCCACAACACCACCGCGGTGCTGCACGGCGACTGCGCGACCCCCCTCTTTCGCCATCGCAAAGTCTACCTGCCCACCTACGGCATGTTCGAGGAAGAGCGCTACACGCGCCGCGGCGACCGCTTCCGCACCTTCGACCTTACCACCGCCGCCGGCGAGCGCTGGCGTGTCGGCATCCTCTGCTGCGAAGACGCCTGGCACGATTCCGCCTGGCTGATCATGCAGGCGCGCGGCGTGGACCTGGTGATCGTTCCCTCCGCCTCCCCCGGGCGCGGCGTCGAAACCGAACGGCTGGGCAGCCAAAAAAGCTGGCACGGCGTGCTCTCCACCCAGGCGGAATTCACCGGCTGCTATGTCGCCTATTGCAACCGGGTCGGCTTCGAGGACGACATCCACTTTTGGGGCGGCTCGACCGTCTTCACCCCCTCCGGCGAAATCGCCGCCGAAGCCGGCCTCCTCGACCCCGACCTGCTCGTCTGCGACCTCGACAAACGCGCCATCACCACCGCCCGACTCCTCACCCCCCTCACCGCCGATGAGCAGTGGGAGTTGACGATCCGGGAATTACAAATCGCGCGCGAGGAAAGCCTGCGGGAGGAATAAATTTTACCTCATCGTTCTTTGAACCAGCCGGCAATACCCTAGCCCACGGCACCGCCGTGAGAAATCGATTCATAGTCCCGAAGGGACGACCGAAAATAGCCCACCAGTTCACTGGTGGGTCAGGGTAGCAACCAAAACCCGAAATCACGGTGGAAAGGCAATCATCGACCGTCCGTTTGGGATAAAACCAGAAAGCTGATCAGGGAGTTGACGCCATGACGGATAAAACGGCACCTGAAGGTAGGGAAATCGAGAAGGAGGAGAAAATACGCTGGCAATATCCGGGATTCTGGCAGTGCGTTATTAAAACGTCCCCGGCAGGATTTGTCGCAGGCATTCTACTGTCCATTCTCGGAGCTTTGGTTGGAATGCAGATCGTGCCGACAAAAGTCTTCATGGATCATATTTCAGTCGCAAAAGGTATATTGATAGGCGGGCAGCTAGGTTATACACTCGGTGTTGGTTGTGGGATCGGTATATACTTGCTGACAAAGTCTTTTCCGTTTGCCTGGATTATTACGGTAACGGCGAGCTATTTGGAATTTATTTTATTAACTTACATGGTTGCATGGGCTGTTTATCAGCATATTTATTCGACTGAACTCTTCTGTATCGGTTTGCTGTGTTTCCTATTGCTACCAAGCCTGGCAAGCAATCTGAGTTTTTGGGCATACATAAAGGTCACGCATAGGATTTAGCCGAGAAGCGGGAGGAGTATTTGTATGAGGCATAGGACTGATCTCGATCACTGGATAATCCCGGCCGTCATTGTGACCGTCATCCTTATCATCGCCGAACATCTACTGATAGGTATCAAGACTGACATCAATGTCGATGTGGTAGTTGGAATGGGCAGTTTGGTAATTGGCTGGTTATCGGGTGTGATCGCTGTGCGCGAATATCGAAAGTTACCTCCCGGTGAAAGACGTGCAAAGGCGAAGCAATCACACATCGCAAACATGCAAAAACCGTTCTACCGCATCTTCGAGGTGCTGCTATTGTTGTTGCCCTTTGCCTTGAAAACCGTTCCTATCTTACCGATCCTATACTTTACGCATTTATTTTATCTCCGGGCTGCATACGTGCAAGACGAAGCGGAAGAATCATCCGGATTGACAACAAACTGAGTTCGAGTTTCCATGATCAGTAGCTGGAGGTGCTGATGCCCACCCGCAAAGCAACAGACCCGGTAATCCTGGAAATGCCCGCCCAGCAGATGGCCGTCGTCACCTCCACCGGCGATCCCAATGTGGTCGCCGCGGAAGCGATGCCGGCGCTCTACGGCGCGGTCTATACCCTGAAATTCGCCCGCAAGAAACATGGGCTGGGCGAGTTCAAAGTGGGGGCGTTGCGGGCGCGCTGGCCGAATGCCCACCTGGTGCCCAAAGAGCAGTGGCTGGGTATCTGGGCCTTGCCGATCCCGGAAGATGTCACCGAGCTCCCGCAAAAAGTCGCCGGTATCGAGGTGAAGATCGAGACCTGGGCCTACGGCACGGTGGCGCAAATCCTCCACCTGGGGCCATTCGTCGAAGAAGGACCGACCGTGACGCGTCTGCACGCGTTCATCGCGGAGAGCGGCTACGAGATCGCCGGCGCGCATGAGGAAGAATATCTGACCCGCCCGGACGCGAAGAATCAGAAAACTATTATACGCAATGCGGTGCGAAAGCGAGAGTAAACGCGGAGCTGCAGCGGCGCAGAGAATTATCGCCGAGTAATAATCTCCTCTGCGTCGTGCTCTGTTTCTCCGCGTCTCTGCGTTGAACCAAAAGAGAAAACTTATGACCGACCAACAACACCAACTATTGAACATCAACCCCGACCTGGTGCGCCGCATCCTGGTCAACGCCATCCGCGAGACCGGCGAGGCCGTTACCGGCAACGCGCGCGGGCGCTGGGTGGTCAATTTGAGCGGCGGGCTGGATAGCTCACTGGTGTGCTTCCTGGCCGCGGAAGCGGTGGGGGCGAAAAACGTGCGCGCGCTGCTGCTGCCGTGGAAAACCTCCGCCCCGGAAAGCGCCGGCGACGCGATGCGCGTGGTGGAAGCCCTCGGCATCGACTATCAGGTCTACGACATCACCGAAGCGGTAACCGGCCTCTACAACGCCAAAGGGGTGCCGGTCGATGAAGCGAACCGCCGCGCGCGCGGCAATGTGATGGCGCGCATGCGGATGATCTTCGGCTACGAAGAGTGCGAGCGCTGGAATGCGCTGCTGCTCGGTACCAGCAATAAGACCGAAGCGCTGCTCGGATATACCACTATCTGGGGCGACAGCGCCAGCGCGCTCAACCTGATCACCGATCTCTACAAAACCCAGGTGCGCCAACTCGCCCGCTCCATCGGCGTGCCGCAAGTGATCCTGGAAAAAGCCCCCAGCGCCGACCTGGAGCCGGGGCAGACGGACGAAAACGACATCGGCTTCAGCTATTACGCGGTGGACAACGTGCTGGTGCGCTTCATCGACCACCAGATGCTGCCGGATGAAATCAAAGCCGTGCTGCACACCGAGCAAGGCCATCTCGGCATCGACTGGGACCGCGCAGTCGATCGCCTCTGCGGCATCGCCACCGACACCCAGATGAAGCCCGGCCTGGTCGATATCATGGAATACAAACGCCGCCTCATCCCCATCGTCCCCAAAATCTCCCGCGCCACCATCGAACTGGACTACCGCCCGCCGAAACAGTGGGGCCGCTAAAAAACGCCACCCCCGCTCGTAGACAACCGCAGCCAAAGCCGCCTTGGGCTCGTAGTAGGCCCGCAGCCGCAGCAAGGGCCGTCGTCCCCTCGCGTCACGCAGACGGCTCTTGCTGCGGCTGCGAGCCTACTACGAGCCCTGTTCATGCTACGTGTGACGAATGAAAATAATAAAGCTATAATTGGAAAGAAATATCATGTGTACCATGCATGTCAAAACAAAACGGTTGGATTGCCGGATAGCCGAAGAAGATAAACGTCTGCTTGAGCGGGCTGCCGCGAAAGCAGGATTGCGTTTAACGGATTTCGTGGTAAGCACTCTGGTGGTGGCCGCGCGTGAAATGTTGCGTGAAGATGAACCGATCCGTCTCTCACGTGCCGAATGGGACTATTTTATTGACTCGCTCGATGCCGAAACAACTCCCGGTTCCCGTTTATCCGCCGCAATGGCACATTTCGCACAAGGCACATTTGAAAACGGCCGGTATCGTGGGTGAACAAAGTCTGGAAAACGTCCTAAATTAGCCGGGGAACGCGTTCGTAGTAGGCCCGCAGCCGCAGCAAGGGCCGTATTGGGCTTGTAGTAGGCTCGCAGCCGCAGCAAGAGCCGTCTCCCCCCGCAAGGCCGTTGTGAGGTAATCCGATGTATGCGTATCGCCGAATGACAGCGGAGCAACAGCAAGAAGTCCTCGCCTACCGACGATTGATGCAGTTACCACTCCATGAGCCACCCCACTTCGAGCGTGACAGCAACATATTCTTCTTATCCGCCGCCAATTTCGAGCATCAAAAGATAATGGACCGGGAGGACCGCCGAACGGCCTTCTTGCATCGCTTACTCACCGGTTTAGTTGAAGACTGCCAGGCGGATGTGTTTGCCTGGGTACTGATGCCCAACCATTACCATCTGTTGACGCGTGTCGATCTTCCGCTTTTCTCCACCTGGATTGGTAAACTGCATAACGCCACCGCGACGAAATGGAACCGCGAAGATCAGACACCTGGCCGAACGGTCTGGTACCGCTTTTCAGATCGCGGCATCCGCAGCGAACGCCATTTCTGGGCCACCATCAATTACATTCATTTCAATCCCGTCAAACATGGTTATGCTGAACATATCGATGCCTGGCAATGCAGCAGCATCCATTCCTACCTCGCCGAACACGGCCATGACGCCGTCCTCGAATTGAATAAGAACTACCCGCTATACGACTACGGTAAAAATTGGGACATTTAACCCCCGCCAAGTTCGTAGACAACCGCAGCCAAAGCCGCCTTGGGCTCGTAGTAGGCCCGCAGCCGCAGCAAGGGCCGTCCCCCCCGCAATCTACAACAAACCTCAGCAGGACCTTTCTCCCCTATCGCGAAATAGGGGTGAAACGCGGAGGTGACTATGCCGGAATTCTTACACGGTTCCCTGCAACAATATCTCGATCAACTCGCGTCGGGCGATCCCACGCCGGGCGGGGGAAGCGCGGCGGCGTTGAATGGGGCGATGGGGGCGGCGCTGTTATGCATGTCGGCGCGCTTCACCGTCGGGCGCGAGAAATACGCGGCGTTTCAAAAGAACGCCCAACTGGTGCTCGAAAAAGCGGACGCGCTACGTGGCCTGTTGGAGCGTCTGACCGAGGAAGACGCGGTCGCCTACGCAAATTATCGCGCTGCGTCCGCGCTACCGAAAGGCACCGAGGAGGAGATGGCGACACGCACTGCGGCCATGCGGGAAGCCACCAGGGCGTCCGCCGCCGTGCCGCTGCAAATCGCGCGCCATTGCCACCGCCTGCTCGAATTGGCGGGCACGCTGGCGGGCAATTGCAACCCGTACCTGGTCAGCGACGTGGTGGTTGCCACCCATCTGGCGCTGGCTGCCTTTCGCAGCGCGGTCATCAATATTCGCATGAACCTGCTCTCGCTGGGCGACGCGCCGTTTGTCCGCCACACCGAAGACGAGTTGGAGCCCCTGATCGCCACCGCCGGCCCGCTGGCGCACGCCGCGCTGGAGACCGCCTACGCGGTGATGAGTTTATCATTGGAAGGAGACATACCCGCATGACAGCGATCCAGCTTCGCGGCAAAGAGGTGGCGCAGCCCATCCTCGCGCAACTGTCCGCCGATATCGCCGATCTCGCCGCGCACGGCGTCACGCCGTGCCTGGTCTCCGTGCAGGTGGGCGAGGATGATGCCTCGCGGATTTATCGCACCCAGCAGGAAAAACGCGCCACCGGGTTGGGCATCACCTATCGCCGGCTCGATCTGGCCCCCGATACCAGCGAAGAGCAACTGGCGGAGCGGCTGCGCGAGCTCAATCGCGACCCGCAAGTGCACGGCGTGATCCTGCAGACCCCGCTGCCCAAAGGCCTGAACCTGGATGCCATGCAGGGATTGATCGCGCCGGCGAAAGACGTCGACGGGGTGACGGAAGGCAATCTGGGCGCGGTGATGACCGGACGCCCGGGCTTGTATCCCTCCACCGCCCTCTCCGCCTTTGAGTTGATTCTCTCCACCGGAGTGGATTTGAAAGGCAAAGAAGCGGTGGTGGTCGGGCGCAGCGCCATCGTCAGCAAGCCCGTCTTCATGATGCTGGTGAACCGCCGTGCCACCACCACCATGTGCCACACCGGCACGCAGGCGGCGGGCATGTTCGAATATCACGTCCGCCGGGCGGAAATCCTGGTGGTGGCTACCGGACAGCCCAAACTGGTGCCCGGCGAATGGGTGCGGGAGGGAGCCATCGTCATTGACGTCGGCATCAACTACGTGGAAAACGCCATCGTCGGCGACGTGGTCTACGCGCCGGCCGCCGAACGCGCCGCCTATATCACCCCCGTCCCCGGCGGTGTCGGCCCACTCACCGTCGTCATGCTGCTGCGCAACACCGTCCAGGCCGCCCAAATGCAGACGGAGATTGGGAAGATGTGAGTGTGGGAGTATGAGAGTATGGGAGTAGCTCGATATCAGCAGGGCGCTGGACATCTACCAGTCTGCCCTATAACTCCCATGCTTCCCATATCTCCCATACTGCTCATTCCTCCAAAGACAATGACTACCCCCGGAATTTCCGAACCACAGCCTACTTTCCGGTCGGGAACACGCGGCTGACGATCTCTTCGGCACTGAGCTCGAGCCCGGTGGTCACGCCGTGCACTTTGCGCAGGTACAGCGCACTGCACAGCACTTCCAGCAGCGGGTGTTGCCGCGGATTATCGATCTCGATCGCGCCGGTGACCACGCCGTGGGTCGGCTTCGCTTTGCGTCGGATGATATCGAACACCGCGCTTAACGGTGTCTCGATTTCCGGGTCGGCACAGTTGACGAACCCGCTGTAAAGGCCGGTGCCCACCTCAGCTTTGTTGCCCCAGATATCGCGATCCGGCCGATACTGGTCGCCGCCGTGCATTTTGTCGAAGGCGGCAACGCGGGTCTTGATGTGGAACCAGTTGCCGATCAAGTCGGCGTTCGCATCCAGCACTTCCAGGTAACGCTCACGCATGCCATGGCAATGCCCGGTGTCCGGCGCCCAGCGCAGTGCCGGCAGATTGACCTTGCGGATGGCATCGAGATAGCGCGACACCTGTTCGCCCGTTTCGCAATTGCTGTCGTAATGGTTGTGCAGGCAGCACTGGAACCCCGGACGCAGGCGATCGGCATACCCGGCCAACTCTGCCCAGGTGTCGACAATGCCCGGCACGGCATCGGCGCCCACCTGGGCGCCGGCGGGGTGCAGCATCACATATTGCATGTCCGGGAAGAAGGAGATCAGGTGGCCGATTGCCCGTTTCTGCTCCTTGATAAACGCCGCGTTATCGACCCCCAATCCCGGCGCGCCCAGGTAGGAGCCGATGACGCGCGTCTCCCGCGGCAGCAAGGCCAGCGTGCGGCGGACGGCTTCCTCATCCAACCCGGTGTCGGCATGTTTATACTCCGGGTCCAGCACCCCTTGCGGAATCTCGATCTCCGTAATGCCCGACGCCAATAAATAGCGCCCGGCCGCCTCAAGCATCGCGGGACGGAAGTCGAAAATGTGACTGGTCGCATAGTTCGTGCAGGTAATCGCCTGCCCGGCAGCATGGATTCGATTCATGAAGTATATCCTTTCAACGATAGATTGACCGGTCGGTTGGTTGTAAATGGTTAAGTTATATTGGCCGGCTTCAGCCGGCCAGTCCCAGACCCCGGATTGATCCGGGGTCCGACGGTGGACAGGGCTCCGGCGAACCAAGCGAGACGTCGACGGTCAATAACTACGATCGCGCCAACGCCGCCGGCACGGCCACCGTCACGCCGTTTGCATTGGCCTCGCGCGCTGCTTCCAGGATGGCAATCACGTCGCGGGCGCGCGCGGTCGAAATGGCCAGCGGTTGTCCCGTGGTGATGGCATCGTTGAGATTGGCGTAGAACTGCGCGCTGAGATCGTCACCGACATCGTAATTACGCCCGCCGCTGGACGCGGCGACGCCTTGCGGTGCCACATCGACCGTCATGCCGGCCAGTGACGTGCGCAGTTGCATCGTCGTCCAGCATCCCCAGGCGCCTTCGGCAATCAGCGTGGCCGTGCGTCCGACGACAAACCAGCGCGGCATCGGAATGCGCGCGTTGTTCGAACCTTCGATGGTGATCAAGAGTCCGGTGGGAAAGCCCAGCCGCAGGAAGAAGTAATCGTCCACCTCGGTGGCCCACAACTGGCTGCGCAATTGGCAACTGATGCTGGTCGGCCACGCGCCGGCCAGTTCCAGGCATTGCAACACCAGGTGCGGTCCCCAATCCGCCAGAAATCCGCCGCCATACGCGGCCTGGATGCGCCATTGCGGGTTGAAGTCGGGCACGCCGTAGTTGGCCCATTCCGGCCCATACGTCATCACGCGCGCATCGATCGACAGCAACTCGCCCAGCGCCTGTTCCTGCACCAGCGCCTTCACCATCTGGTAATCTTTATCCCAATTGCGGTTATGAAAGACCGCCAGCAGGCGTCCGGTCTTGTTCGCCGCGGCCAGCATGGCGTCGGCATCGGCCAGCGAATTGGCCATCGGCTTCTCGACCACCACGTGCTTGCCCGCCTCCAGCGCGGTAATCGCCAGCGTCTTATGCAAATGCCCCGGCACGGCGACCACCACCAGGTCGATCCCCTCATCGTGGATCAACGCGTCGGGATCGGTAAAGGCGCGCGCGTTGAAGACGTGTGCCGCCTCCGCCAACCGCGCGGGACTCTGATCGCACACCCCCGCCACCTGGTAGTCCGGCAGTTGTGACAACGCCGCGGCATGCAGTTCCCACCCACTGCGTCCCATGCCGATAATGCCCACTCGAATCATCGAAGGAAGTCCTTTCTGGTAAAGTAAGCGATATACGTTATAATATCATAGATTACGCTGTTCCGGCAGAGGTAAGCTGGCGCTTTGGCTGCTGGCTGTTGGCTTTGGGCGGGTAAATGCGTAGATCCGGGTAAATCGCCATCTTCCCCATCCCGACCAATATCCGCTATGATAGGGTCATTATCGCCAACAGCCAACAGCCAATAGCCAATAGCCAATAGCCAATAGCCAACCGCCCAAAAGGAGCAGACCCATGATCACCATCCCCCGCGAAGAATTTCGCACCCGCCTCCACGGCATCCAGCAGGCGCTGGACCGCGCCGGGCTGGATGGCCTGCTGGTGTATGGCGATGAATATCGCAAGGAAAATCTGCGCTATGTCTCCAACTTCTGGCCGATCTTCGAACGCGGTGCCTGCTTCATTCCCCGCCAGGGAGAACCCATTTTGGCCGGTGCGCCCGAAGGCGAGCAATACGCCCGCGAGATGAGCGCCTGGAACGACGTGCGGAATATCAAAGAATTTGCCTGCGTCTCGGTGCCCGAAGAGATCGATTATCCGCAAGCCACCTTCACCACCCTGCGCGAGCTGGTGGCGGAGACGCTCCACGGCGGCACGCGGCTCGGGATCGTCGGCTGGTGGGACATCCCCGCGCCGATCATGGAGCGCGTGCGCCAGGCGGCGCCGGGGGTGGAACTCAGCGATGCCGGGAGTCTCCTCACCGAATTGCGGTTGATCAAGTCGCCGGCCGAGATCGCTTGCCTGCGCGAAGCGGGCCGGCAGGCGTGCATCGGTTATCAGCGCTTGTTGGAGATGTCGGTGCCTGGCAACACCGAGTTGCAGGCGACCGGAGCGGCGGAAGGCGCCGCGCGCATGGCCGGCGCCGAAGACATCAACTTCACCGTCTATGGCAGCGGGCCGCGCACGGCGACCATCATCGGGCGTCCCACCGTGCGCGTGATCGAAGATGGCGACATGATCATGGCCGCCTTTGCGGTGCAATATCAGGGGTATGTCTCCACCGTCGAGTATCCCTTCGTCGCCGGCACCGCGAGCGCCGCCCAGCAGCGCCTGCTCGCGATGCTCTTCGAAGCCGCCAACGTGCAGTTGCACTACCTGCGCGACGGGGCGGTTTCCGGTGAGATGGTGCGCGCGGTCAAGGCGGTGTTCCGTAAGCACGATGTCAGCGCCTATGACGTCTATCCCCCCATGCATGGCATCGGCCTCGCGGAAGCCGAATCGCCCTATCCCAGCGAAGACGCCACCTACCTGCTCAAAGCCGGCATGTGCGTGAATTCCGACATCAGCCTCTTCGGCCATCCCGCCGGCTCCAACCGCATCGAAGAAGGTTTCGTCATCGGCCCCAACGGCCCCGAATCACTCACCCCGCTCATTCGCGACCTCTGCGCCGCCGCAATCAGTTTCTAAGGTATGAGCGAAATTGTTTGGAAGTCCCGGACCCGGCAGAGCCGGGGTTGAGTGGTAATAAACCTCGCATCAGCCTTACCGCATCCTGGCGGTAAACCGCCAGGCTACCGAGATACGCCCCGGCATCTATGCCGGGGTGGGGAATTGGTTTCTGATGAGGGTGTGAGTAAAACCGTTTGGAAGGGTGTGAGCGCAGCGAGCCCCGCCGGTCCCGGTGGTTGAGTAGACCATGGATGGTCGTATCGAAACCACCGGGGCCGGCGGGGCTCGCTGCGCTCACACCCTTCCAAACAGTGGCTGACACCCAACACCCTACAACTCAATCGATTCCTTAATCGCCCGCCGCAGGATATCCCGCGTGACGGTGTCAACGACTTCGACGCGGCCGATTTTGGTCGGCAGCACGAAACGGACTTTGCCGGCGAGGGCTTTTTTGTCGGTTTCCATCAACTCGATCAACACGCCGGGATCGGCCTTGGGGAGATGCGTGGGCAGACCGAAACGCTCCAGTAAACGGATCAGCCGGTGGACCGGCTCGGCGCGCAACATGCCCATGCCATGGGCGATGCGCGCGGCGATCACCATACCGATGGCGACCGCTTCGCCGTGCGTGAAGCGCTCATAGCGGGTGTGCGTCTCCACGGCGTGCGCGGCGGTATGCCCGAAATTCAGGATGGCGCGCAGTCCGGATTCCCGTTCGTCCTGTTCCACCACCCGCGCTTTGATCTGGCAGGAGCAGCGGATGAGATACTTGATGGCCTGCGTCTCCAATCGCAAAATCGGATCGACGTGGTTTTCCAGGTAGGCAAAGAAGTCCTCATCCCAGATGACGCCGTACTTGATCACTTCCGCCAATCCGCCGCGCAACTCACGCTGGGGCAGGGTGGCCAGCGCATGCGGATCGAGCAGTACCATGCACGGCTGCAGAAAGACCCCGATCATATTTTTTCCGAGCGGATGATTCACGCCGACTTTGCCGCCGACGGAACTATCGACCTGGGCCAGCAAGCTGGTGGGCACCTGCACGAAGCGTATGCCGCGCTGATAGGTACCGGCGACGAAACCGGCCAGATCCCCGATTACCCCGCCGCCCAGCGCCAGGATGACCGCGTGACGGTCCACTTTCCGCTGCAACAGATCGCCGTAAAGGCGGTTGGCGGTTTCCAGCGACTTATAACGCTCCCCGCCCGGCACCAGCAGCGTGTGGTGCGGCAGTGCCGCCTCCGTCAAACTGCTGCGAATCGCTTCACCATAACTGCGATCGATCTCACGATTACTGACGATGACCACCGAGCTGACTTGCCCGGGAAGTTGCGCGAGCAATTGACCGGCCCAGGCGTGACAGCCTTCCTGAATATGGATGTCATATGAACGGTCGCCAAGGTTCACGCGCACGCGATTGAGCCAATCCAATACCTGTTCCACCACCGCGTCAGGGTTCAACGGGGTGGTATCGACTTGCACGTCCGTCGGTGCCAATGTGGGCTGTCGCGTCTCGAGTAATTCGTGGATTTTAGCCAATGGTTCAGCCACCTTTTCTAAATATCGTTGATCCGCGCTCTCCCGGCGCCGGCAAATAACCTGCGGCGCCGCGGCAAGGTGAATCAACGTGCCGGCGCGCTTGACCAGCGCCAGAGTATCGTCATGCGAGAGCGCGCTTCCGCCCAGCGCCATCACGGCACTCGGTCGGGTCAGGAGCGACGATAACACCGCTGTTTCCACCCCGCGCAAGGCCGCCTCGCCCGCGTCGGTGAAAATGTCCGGGATCGTGCGGATCGCCATGGCCGCAATTTCTGCGTCGCAATCGATGAACGGGAGATGCAATCGTGCGGCTAATAAGCGTCCAACCGTGCGTTTGCCCGCGCCCGCTTCCCCGGCAAGGAACAGGTGTGTCATGTGTGGCGCTCCGATGGTGGTACCAGCATCTCGGCGCGCGCTGCTCGTCTGTTATAGGATACTTGAATATCACCCAGCGTGTCGCCCGAAAATTGCTCAACAATGTTGGAAGATAAGACAAATGCGCAAACCGCTTCCGCCACCACCCCGGCCGCCGGCACCGCGCAGACATCCGAGCGCTCGGCATGCGCCTGTACTGCTTCTCCGGTGGCCAGATCGACTGACGGTAGGGGGCGGGTCAACGTGGGAATCGGTTTCATCGCCAACTGCATCACCAGCGGTTCGCCGTTGGTCATGCCGCCTTCCAGGCCGCCGGCGTGGTTGGTGCGCCGCGTCACCCGCGTGCCGTCACGATAGATGGCGTCGTGCACCTCCGAGCCGGGAAGCTCCGCCACCTGGAATCCCAACCCGAATTCGACCCCTTTGATGGCCGGAATGCCCATCAGCGCACCTGCCAACTGTCCATCCAACCGCCGGTCGCCGTGGACGTGGCTGCCCAATCCGATGGGCAGGCCGGTGGCAATCACCTGCACGATCCCTCCCAGCGTGTCCCCCGCCTTGCCCGCCTCACGGATGCGCTCGCGCATCGCCTCCGCGGCCTGCGGGTCCGCGCAACGCAAATCGGATGCTTCCGCCGTCGCTTCAATTTGAGAATAATCCGCCGGATCGGACAGGTCAATTTGGGCGTGCACCCCGCCGATGGCCAGCACGTGACTGAAGATGCGGATGCCCAGCGCATCGAGCAGGCAACGCGCTAACGCGCCGACCGCCACCCGCGCCGCCGTCTCCCGCGCGCTGGCGCGCTCCAGAATGTTGCGCAAGTCGGGGGTGTCGTATTTCACCATCCCCGGCAAGTCCGCGTGGCCGGGCCGGGGGACAGAAATTGGGGGGACGAACTGGTCCGGCGGGCCGAACTGCCGCATACGGTCGGTCCAGTTGGCCCAATCACGGTTTTCAATCAACAGACCGATCGGCGACCCGAGCGTCTGCCCGAAGCGGATTCCGGAGAGCACGCGCGCGCTATCGCGCTCGATTTTCATCCGTTCGCCGCGTCCGAACCCCACCTGCCGTCGTGCCAAATGGCGATTGATCGCCTCTTCCGTCACCGGCACCCCGGCCGGCATCCCTTCGACAATCGCCGTCAACGCCGGCCCATGCGACTCTCCCGCTGTTAAAAACCGCAGCACCCTACCCTCCGCTCAGCGCTAAATGCATGATTACTCATCGTACCGCGCCGGGAGTATTGTACTCTGTGGGTTCCCGTTCGGACAATATGCGGGCGAAAACGTACCGCAACACGAGTGCCGCTACTTTTCGGACGGCCTCCGAGGTGCAAGATGATGATTATGCGCTGGAAGGTAAAAGAGCAGATAATCGTTCAGTAGTCCGCGCCCGCCGTGGCGCGTGGTCGGGCATTGTCACCAAGGGTGGAAGAGTGAAACCATGTGCTGTTGGCCGGCTTCGGCCAGCCAGTTCCCCCCCCCGGATTATGCTCTTTGCCAAATAAATATCGCTATGGTGGACTGACTCGGCGGAGACGAACCTGGCTTCACTATCAGATCATGGTGAATCGTCCGCAAGCCGGATGCATCCGGCGCAATCGGGTAGCCCGGCCATGTATGGCCGTGGGGGGTCGACGCCCGGTAAGCCCACCATAGCGATATTGATTTGGCAAAGAGCATGATCCGGGGGGAATCCAACGTAAGGGCACGGTTCCCGCCGCGGCCTCTTACCCCAGCTTCAACGCCACCCCATATCCCCCGCGCGGGTAGCTCCAGTCGATATTATCATGCGGGCAGGCGAAACGGCAGGAGCCGCATTCCAGACAGCCGCTGTATTGCACGGTGAGCTGGCCGTTCTCCCACACATAGACCCCGGCCGGGCAGATGTAGGTGCACGGTTTGTCCTCACAGCGCCGGCACACCTCCTGGTCCTTGACCTTCAGGTGCGAGGCGGTCTCATCGACGGTGTATTTGTCGATGAACAGCTCTTTTTGAATCTCGGCGCGTACCGGTTCCATGTCCGGCGCCACGGACGGTTTCGTTTCCACCATCGTTGTTAACCACCTTGCTTGTACCCAGTATGAAGTATGGGCGTATGGGCATATGGGAGTATGGGCGTATGGGAGTAGCCTTGAGTCCCGGAGGGACGATTGATCCTAGCAGCCCGCGGATAAAGGCCTTTTTTCAATTACCCATCCAGCGTGACTACATCCCCTTGTGATTAATGGCGTTGGGCGCGTTTTCTCGCCCAAGACCTCACGAATC
>Ga0209697_10005096_pt1 | contig 16583 bp, 15 predicted proteins | sample AliMusrvi5mmetaG_FD_184115 | JGI IMG/M metagenome (GOLD analysis project Ga0209697, IMG submission 184115) | Freshwater lake bacterial and archeal communities from Alinen Mustajarvi, Finland, to study Microbial Dark Matter (Phase II) - Alinen... | ecosystem: Environmental > Aquatic > Freshwater...
AACGGGATTGTCGGGATGCACCACAATGGCAATGCCGTCAAGGCAGATCGTGATTTCCTGGAGCTTTTTTTCATCGGCCTTCAACTCCCGCGAGCTCATGCCGATCTCAACGGTTTTGTTCATAGTTGCCTGAATACCGGCGGTGGAGCCGCCCGCCTGTACATTGATAATAAACGTGGGTTGCTCGACCATAAAATGTTCGGCAAGCTTTTCGGTAAAGGGCATGACCGAGGTGGAGCCGGCTATATTGACGATATGCTTGCGGTAAATGGCTTTGGCTCTCTGGTCGCCGTTGCAGCCCGCAGCGCCGACAGCCAGAAGCGCCAGCAGAAAGATCCCGCAACATTTTATGAAGCTTTTATTCTTCATCGCCTTCCCTTTGATGGCGGACAATCTTGCCTTCGACCATAAAGATGACCAGCTCACAGATATTGACGGCATGATCGGCGATGCGTTCGAGGTATTTGGAAATAAACAGCAACTGGGTAGCCCGGGGCACGGAGCCGTAGTCTTTTGCCATATAGCTCACCAGCTCGTGGTAGATCTGTTTCAGGGCATGATCGACCTTTTCATCCTCCCTCACAACGGCGCGGGCCATGTCAGGGTCTTCGTTCACGAAAGCATTGAGGCTATCCCTGAGCATCTGCTGCACGGTATGCGCCATTTCCGGCAGGGTGATATAGGGCTTGAGCTGGGGCTCCTTGTTTAATTCCAGCACCCGCTCGGAAACGTTGACCGCCATGTCGCCGATGCGCTCCAGGTCATAGTTGACCTTGATCGCCGTGGTGATAAAGCGCAAATCGCGCGCCGCGGGCTGCCGCAGCGCCAGCAGGCGCAGGCAGAACTCGTCGATTTCTATTTCTTCCATATCAACAACATCGTCGTCGTCGATGATGCGCTGCGCGGATTCGGAATTGCGCTCCTCCAGCGCTTTAATGGCGCCATTGATGGCCTGCTCGACCCGGCCTCCCATCAGCAGCAGCTTTTCCTTTAAATCATGCAGCTCTTTGTCAAATGATTTGTAAATATGACCGTCCATATATACTGGTCTCCCCGAATTGTGCGCTGCCGCTGTACGGCCGCTTTAGTTGTGTATTGCAGCGTGTGAATTGAGTGCATTATGCATGGTTTGCGCCGTTAAAGTCAAGACTTAGGCCCTGTCCGACTAAAAAAAATTAACCGAACCTTAACACAAACTTTTTTCAGACTTAACCAAGGGGCAACATAATCTTAACTGAAAACTTAAACGGTGTTAACACATGCGTCATATAACCTCCCCAACATGAACATGCAACAGGTGCATGCAGTAAACCTTAAACCCAAGAAAGGGAGGTACACGTATGAGAAGTAGACATTTGATGACAACACTGGCGGCACTATGTACAGCGCTGGCGCTTTTGCTTGGGGCTGGCGAGGCGCGCGCAGCCCAGAGCAATTTCATCGTGATGGAACCGGGCGACAGCGTCGGCCGCACCTTCTACCTCGACCAGCAACAGAACTCGTATCAAGCGCACGTAGGGAAGCTGTTTCTGGTCTCGGCGGTCGGCCCCGCCGACTCCGACTTCCCGGGCATTCTGACCATAACGGTGGGCACCTCAGCCAGCGTCACCACCCCCGGCTATCTTGATTATGAGCTTGCCGTGGTTGGGTATGCTCTGGGCGGCGCGCCATACATTAACAACCAGGCTGCGTCGTGGGCCAATAAGATCACCATGACCTACACCATAAACGCCCAGTTCGGAGTCGCCCTTGTCTATGTGTTTATGATCGATGTGACCCCGGATCTGGTGGTGCTCCCCGCGCCCTTCACCATTAACTTCGCGCTCGCGGTAAAGAAATAATTACACTGCGCAGAAAGGAGACGCCATGAAAAAAAGAATTATTGCGGCAGTATTTTTTCTTGTGTTCGCCGTAGCGCTGGCGCGGCCCGCGATTGCGAGCGAGGTCGATGTACTGGTCGATAAACTCGTTAAGAAAGGCGTGCTGTCAAAAAGCGATGCCAACGAGGTTCTCAAGGAAGTCAGGGAAACCCAGGAAACCCAGTGGCAGGAGAAGGACAAGGAGCGGGCCGAAGTCATAAAGGCCACCAAGGATGCTATAAAAAAAGATAATCCAACCCTGTTTGCGGGTGGTATCCCCGACTGGGTCCGCAAGATGCAGCTCAAGGGCGATTTACGGCTCCGCTATGAGCATATTCAGCGGGATGTGGACACCAATTTCGGCAAAGGACAGAAGAAATATGTCGATGTCGACCGCTACCGTTACCGCCTGCGCCTGGGCGTGGTGACCAAGGTGACCGACGATGTGGATGTGGGATTCGGCTTTGCCAGCGGCACTGCTGATCCGCGGTCGGCCAATCAAAGCTTTCAGAAAGAATTCTCCAAGGGCCAGCTTAATATCGACTACGCCTATGCCCGCTACAAACCGTACAGCTGGTTGACGCTGCAGGGTGGTAAGTTTGAAAATCCGCTCTGGAGGCCCTCGGAGCTTATTTGGAAGGATGATATTCGGCCCGATGGCGCGGCGATACTGTTCACCTACGACGCGCTGCCGAACCTGAATCTGTTTACGAATATCGGCGCTTTTATTATTGATTCTCAAAACACAACTTATTTGTCAAACAGCACCAAGGATCACAGCTTACACAGCGACGACCCGTGCATGCTCGTTTTCCAGCCGGGCAGTAAATACAGCTTCACGGACAGCATCTATTTCAAGAATGCGCTGTCCTTCTACGGCACGAACAATGTGAGGCACCACACGTTCGCCGATTATTCCAGCGGCACCAATACCCTGGACAAGACCGGCCAGTACAAGGGCACGCTTAAGAACAGCTACAATGCCATTGTCGCCAGCGGCGAGGTCGGCTATAAGAATCCCATACCCTATGTCCCGTTTGCCGCCCTGTTCGGCGAATATATAAAGAACACCTCCAGTTCCAGCAGCAATGGGGGCTTCAAGGATAGCGGTCCCGGGGGCTCCAATGATACCGGGTATCTCGTCGGCGTGAAGTTCGGCAGTGAAAAAGTCGTGAAGCGCTATGATTGGCAGTTCTGGGCCCGCTACGAGCGCCTGGAGCAGGATGCGTGGCTCGACTTTTTGACCGATTCGGATACCTATAGCGGCAGAACGGGCGTGAAGGGTCCGAAGATATCCCTTACGTATGGTCTGTTGGACAATGTGAACGCCGTGGCCAGCTACTTTAATACAAAGCTGATCAACGGCGGCAGCCATGAGGAGAACTTGTTCCAGTTCGATCTGAAATATAATTTCTAACCTGCGGCGGACTTTGCCCGTGGAAACAGGATTTATTATTCTGTTTCCACGGGCTGGCGCTCTGCCGTGCGTAAAGGAGAAACGCGTATGAAGAAGGCACTTGGTTTTTTGACAACCGTGTGCGCGGCCTTTGCCCTGCTGCTTGGCCCGGCGCATGCCGGCGGCAAGGAATTGCTGGGCGCGGGCGCAACATTCCCGTTCCCGTTCTATTCCAAGCTCTTTGACACCTACAACCAGGAAAAAGGCGTAAAGGTCAATTATCAGGCCATCGGCTCGGGCGGCGGCATTCAGCAGCTGAAGGCAAAAACCGTTGATTTCGGCGGCACCGATGCTTTTATGGACGACAAAGAAATAGCCGAAGCCGGGGCGCCTATTCTGCATGTGCCCACATGTCTTGGCGCTGTAGTCATTACGTATAATGTGCCCGGCGATCCGGCAATCAAGCTGACCCCCAGCCTGATCGTGGATATATTTCTGGGCAAGATTGAAAAATGGAATGATAAGCGGATACTGGATGTCAACCCCGGCGCAAAGCTGCCCGACATGAATATCGCAACAGTCCACCGCTCCGACGGCAGCGGCACCACCGCCATCTTCAGCGACTACCTTGCAAAGGTGAGCGCCGAGTGGAAAGAGCGCGTGGGCGCGGGCAAGTCACTTAACTGGCCTAATGGCCTTGGCGCAAAAGGCAATCCCGGTGTGGCAGGCCTTGTGAAACAGGTGCCCGGAGCTATCGGCTATGTCGAGCTGATTTATGCGGTGCAGAATAAAATGCCCTATGCCGATGTAAAAAACAAATCCGGTGTTTTCATTAAGCCCTCCATGAAATCGGTTACCGCCGCGGCAGGTATGGCCATTCCCGATGACACGCGCGTGAGCATCGTCGACACAGCGGCAAAAGACGGCTACCCGATTTCCGGCTTTACCTGGTTGGTTTTTTATAAAGAACAGAAGTACAGCGGCCGCTCAAAAGAAAAGGCCGCGGATCTTGTAAATCTTCTGGGATGGATTCTCCATGAGGGTCAGCAGCTTGCAGAGAGCCTTGACTATGCGCCCCTGCCTGCCGAGGCCGTTAAAAAGGCGGAAATAGTGTTAAAGTCAGCCACCTATGAGGCGGCAGCAATAGTGCAGTAGTACGCCGGCATGCCGGAGTGCGGTGCGGCGCTTCCTCCCCCTTTGCGCCGGGCCGCGCTTCGGAGCTTGCGTTTTCCCTGCAGCGGATTTTCAGCCGTGCATAAGCGAAACTGAAGCGCCCCTGCAAAAATGTACACTTGCAGCAAGACCGCGGCAATCATGAACGGCGAACAACAATGGCTCGGACAACAGCTGAAATGACCGCACCGCCTGCGATGGCGGGATTATTGATTCGGGATAGACCGGAACAAACCGCAGACAAACATATGTTCAAAGTATCCTCTGACGGGATTTTTAAAACAGTTTTAACAGCCGTGGGCGTGCTTATACTCCTGCTGCTTGCAGGCATCTTCGTGACGCTGGTGGTCGATTCGCTGCCTGCCATGAAGGCATCGGGATTTGGATTTTTTACCGGTACGACATGGGATCCGGTCTTCAAAGTGTACGGATCCCTGGTTTTCCTGGTCGGCACGCTCCTGACCTCGTTTCTGGCTCTTGCCCTATCACTGCCCTTTTCCCTTGCCATCGCCATTTTTCTGGGAGAGTACTTCCGCGAAGGCATTGTTTCTTCATTTTTGAAAAGCGCCATTGAGTTGATGGCGGGCATACCATCGGTTATTTTCGGCATGTGGGGCCTGTTTGTTTTAGTGCCCCTGGTGCGCCAGGTGGAGACGCAGTTCGGTGTGGTGCCCTATGGCATCGGCATTCTCACGGCGGCCCTGATACTTGCGGTGATGATTATCCCCTACTCGGCTTCCATCAGCAGCGATGTGGTGAATCTGGTGCCGGCGGACCTCAAGGAGGCTGCTCTGTCGCTGGGGGCCACGCGCTATGAAATGATTAAAAAAGTGGTGCTGCCCTCTGCCCGGTCGGGCATTTTCGCCGGTGTTCTTTTGTCACTCGGCCGCGCCATCGGCGAGACCATGGCCGTCACCATGGTAATCGGAAATGCCAATATACTGCCAACAAGCATTTTTAGCCCGGCTAATACAATGGCAAGCATCATCGCCAATGAATTCGCCGAAGCCACCGATGCGGTCTATGTGTCATGTCTCATCGAGATAGGACTTCTGCTCATGATGGTAACCCTTGTCATCAGCCTGATCGGCAGATATATCATGTACAGAATGAAAACGTAGAGACGCCCGGCGGGACGAAATTTGCGGCACTATATAAAAATAAAAAGAAAATAATCGCACATGAGTACTTCAAACATCCAGCTGCGCATCGTTAAAGACCGGTTGTTTCTGGCCCTGGTGGTGCTGCTGTCCTTTGCCATGATCGTGCCGCTGCTGCTCATTATTTTCCATATCGTTAAAAACGGCATAGCGGTCATCAGCTGGGAGTTCCTCACCACACTTCCCAGGCCCATGGGCGAAACCGGCGGCGGCATAGTCAATGCCCTTGCCGGAACAATGATGCTTATCGTGCTTGCAAGCCTCATTGCCATTCCCCTTGGCGTGCTTGCAGGCATCTATCTTGTTGAGCAGAAAAAGGGCGCCATTGCGACCGGGGTGCGGCTGTGCATGGAAGTGCTCCAGGGCATCCCCTCCATAGTTATCGGTATTGTGGCCTATGCCTGGGTCGTACTCAGCATGGGAACCTTCTCCGCCCTGTCGGGCAGCGTGGCCCTTGCCATCATGATGCTGCCCGTGATCGTGCGCTCCACGGAGGAAACACTGAGGCTTGTTCCCGATATTCTCAGGGAGGCATCCCTTGCCCTGGGCGTTTCCTATTCCCGCACGGTGCTGAAGATCATCGTGCCCTCGGGCATCACGGGCATTCTGACCGGCGTTCTGCTTGCCATAGCGCGCATAACCGGCGAGACAGCGCCCCTGCTGTTTACGGCTTTCGGCAACCCGTACATGAGCCTGAATGCATTGAGGCCCGTCGACAGCCTGCCGCTCATGATTTTTAACTTTGCCACGAGCCCCTATCCCGAGTGGCATGCCAAAGCCTGGGGCGCAGCCCTTGTGCTCGTGGTTTTTGTTCTGGGAATGAACTTTATTGCAAAGGTGATAGCAAAGCGATGGAAAGTCCAGTTTTAAGAGTCGAAAATTTTTCAGCCCATTTCGGCGAAAATCCCGTGCTCAAAGACATCAACCTGTCTGTGCAGCATAACAAGGTAACGGCGCTCATGGGCCCTTCCGGCTGCGGCAAGACAACACTCATCCGCTGCATCAACCGCATGCATGAGCTTATCACCGATGCCGGGGTTGCGGGGTGCATTTACCTGCACGACGATGATCTGTACAAAATGAACCCTATCATGGTGCGCAAGAAAATCGGCATGGTGTTTCAGCGGCCCAATCCGTTCCCGACCATGAGCATTTATGAAAACGTGATTGCGGGGTACAGCCTGAACGGCATTAAAATCACACGGGGCGATAAGGACTGCATCGTGGAGGAGTCCCTGCGCAAAGGCGCCCTGTGGGAAGAGGTGCGCGACCGGCTGCACAAAAAAGGCTCGTTTCTCTCGGGCGGGCAGCAGCAGCGCCTGTGCATCGCCCGCGCCCTTGCCATGAATCCCGATATACTGCTCATGGACGAGCCCACGTCAGCCCTTGATCCAAAGGCCACGGCCCATATCGAGCAGCTCATCTGCGAGCTGAAAAACAATGTGACCATACTGCTGGTCACGCACAATATCGCCCAGGCAGCCCGCGTGTCAGACTTTACCGCGTTTCTGTATCTCGGAGATCTTGTCGAGTTCGGCACCACGGAAAAACTTTTCACCGTGCCGGAGGACAAGCGGACCGAGGAATATTTGTCGGGCAAATTCGGATGACCCATATATTGCAGGGGCGTATGGCCATACGCCCCTATGTCGCACATCAAGAAAGGAAAGCATGCAGCCGGAAAAATTAAATGAACTCAAAGGCGCTATCATTCAATTCAGCGCTCATATCGAGCGCATGATCTATAAAAGCGTCAAGGGGCTTGTCAGCCGCGATGAAGCGCTGCTGCTGGAGCTTATCGATCAGGACGAGCCAAAAGCCAACCGCTTTGAGCTGGACATCGATGAGGCCTGCACCAACCTGATAGCGCAGTTTCAGCCCATGGCCAGGGATCTGCGCACGATTCTGGTGGTGTACGACATGAACGCGGCCCTTGAGCGCATGGGTGATCACGCCGTCAATGTCGCGCGCAATGCCGGTGAACTCATCAAGTCGCCGCCCATCAAGCCCTTCATCGACATACCGCGCTTGAGCGATTTGGTGCGGGGCATGCTTGCCGATGTGCTTGACGCGTTTATCAACGAAGACCCGCAGCTTGCCATGGAGGTTTGCCGCCACGACAGCATCGTCGATGGCCTGCGAGACCAGATCCTGCGGGAACTCATCACCTTCATGACGGAAAACCCATCTATTATCAGCAGCTGCATTAATATCCTGCGGATTGCGGAAAACCTCGAGCGCATCGCCGATCTCACCACCAACATTGCGGAAGACACTATCTTCATGCTCCAGGGACGGGTGATCAAGCATCACAATCTCTCCTGATAGGGGCTGCGCCAGACAACCCGGTGCGGCGGATGTCTGCCCAATAGTTGGAACCGAAGCATTCCCAAAGTCCCTTTATGAGCGGGCACTTGCATTGTTGCAGAATCTGCAGGAAGGTATTGGATTCGAATAGCCGGACCTCAGGGTATGAGCATTTCGCCGAAGACACCATTTTCATGCTCCAGGGCCGGGTGATCACGCATCATAAAAACAAGTAATCCCCCCTCGAATTAACGCATTCTTAACCGAACTTTTATTTCCCCTTAATTCATTCCGCCTATACTGCATACAAAGACAAAGAAGAATGCCACCAATGCCAATATGAAAGAAGGGTATCCCATGAAGAAAACAATAGGTCTTGTGCTCATGCTTATAGGCTTTTTGCTGGCGGCGCAACCTGCCGGGGCCTTTGATGCCGGTAGCTGGTTCACCGGCAGGGTTGCCGCTCTGGACAAAGTATTTTCTCAAACACGGATGACAGCGCGCTCTTCCGGCAGGCAGGGCCCCTCAAGCTCATTGCCGCAGGTGATGAAGCATCTTAAGGAGCAGCACCAACCCAAAAAGCAACACAGCCGGCGCTGATGCCTGAAGCACTCGATAGGGCGCCAGGAGATACAAGTTACAACAAAATGAAAGGAGTCCGTATATGAATGAATTTGCAAAAAGAATGACCCTGGGTTTCGTTCTTGCGCTGCTTGTGGCGGGATTTATCGGCTACGGTGGCGTGAAAAGGAAAGTAATGCCGCTGTACGAGGAAGAGTTCAATCAGCAAAGCATCTGCGCTGGGTTATTCCAGGATCTCAGGGCTTTTTTAGGGGATAGTCCAGCCACGATACTTTCCTATGACTACTATTATGGCGTCGAGTTTCCCCTTCCTCTTGCCTATAGCGCTATTGAAGACAGGCCATTTTGATCCCTCACGTTTCTCCCTGAAACAGAGGCTGCATAGGCGCAGCAATCTCAAACGAATATTTCCAGCAAAACCGAACAGGTAAAACGCCCCCTTTTTGCAAGGCATTAGAGCATGTAGCTTTATTCTGTAGCCGTTTGCATCGGGGAGTTATTGGCTCATTCGCCCGTGCTATATTCTCGCACGATACGCCAATTGTGGAAATAGGCCAATGGCTCGAACCGCACGGGCTGCTTCACCAAAAACTCCCCGGTGGCCATATGGCTACAGCATTTTGTTACATGCTCTAGATGATCCGAGGGTATTACAGGAGAGGTTCAAGGCTATGTCGAAGATCAACAGCGAGCGGCTTGGCGCGAAAATACTCGGCAGGAGTTTTCAGCCCGCAAAAATCACAGAGATACATGAGGCGGGTAAAAAAATATATGAAAACTGAAACCGGGAAAAGCTCAAGGCGGAGATAGCAAAAATCAGTTTGTGTTCCTTGTATTCTGGCTTCAGCAACTTTTTATTCAGCGCGGATTCTGGTTTCTACGCGCCACATATTTCAGCCAGGAGGCTTGCTGTGGTTTTTTTTGAACGTGCGCAGTATTCCTCCAACTTTATAGCCCACACCCCGTATATTTCTGATAAACTGCGCCAAATGCCTGGAGGAAGGGTTCAAAGTTCAAGATGTAAGGTCCAAAAGTTCAGGAAGCGCATCAGGGGTTCTTTAATTGTTACGTGTCACGACTTACGCAGACTAACTGTCCACAATGACAAAAAAGGGACCTGCGGTAAATTGCAGGTCCCTTCTGTAGAGAGTTACTTTGTCATACGGCATGATTGCTTTGTAACGGCAATTTTTTCATTAGTATTCTTTCCACTGATGGTTATCGAAGTTTGCAACGGCAAACTCACCGTTGTAGTTGATGACTGCCCAGGCAGTATGACTGCTCGGGTCAAGCCCGTAGGTGCCCAAAGTGTAGCTTGGATCCCATGGCCCCACTACAAACTTCTTTTTTCCGCCGATATTGTTATCCACAGCCTTGGTCCATGTACCATCAGCATCCCTGGTTACCAAACCAAAATCACCTGTTTTAAGATCAAAGCCGTGCATATTTTGGGAACTGTACGTCATCGACAGCGTATATACATCAGTCTCATCACTTCCCAGGTTATTCTCCATGCCATACAGGTTCAGAATGTCACTGGCGATATTTTTCGTTTTATCAGACCAACCCGTATTCACTGCATTGGTAAAGCGGCGGCCGCTTCCGTCCGTAGCCAGGCTGCCATTTTTTCCACTGAGAATTTTGGCGGTCGTATTTTCGTAACTATCTTGTATGGAAGTATACGGCTGGCCCTGGGCTACCAGGAATTCCTTGCCATTGAGACAATAACCGAATGTTTCCCGCTTAATAAAATTGAGCGTTGGGGTAGTGGAAATAAGATATTCTCCGCCACTAAACGTGGGATAGGCTTTGGCTGAGTAATAATCCACCGTCACACACGGGCCATCGATTGTGACAATATAATAGCCGATGGAGTTGCGTTCCTGGGAGATTGATGTTTCCCGCGTGGGATTGTCGTATTTCACATCATTGTTGACGGTACCCGGCAGTTCGGCATTGCCCAGTGGAATGTAGAATTTTGAACTGGCGGAACTGCAGATAAGCTCATGAACATTGGAGGAGCCATCGGGGCTCATGATTATAGAATTTTGATGCGTATGGTCATGGCCACTCATGTAATAGCGCACGCCGTTATTATACAGACTCCCGATAAAAATGTTCTGCGCCGCGGCATTTTGGCTCGGATCTGATCCGAAAAGCACATCGGTATGATTTTGGCCGATTAAATTCTTGTGGCCAAAAACGAATGCGTGGCCATTTGTCGGCTTGTCCTGAAGTGAGCTGGTGATCCAACCGAGCTGGTCGATTATATTGGTATTTGTGCTTGTGCTGCCTATGCCATCAGTCCGGGTAAACTGGTCCAAAAGCACAAATCGGGCATTTTTGTAAGTAAAGGAGTAACTCAAACCCGCAAGATTGGGGCTTGGGCTGCTGAAATCGGAACCAAGTGCAAAAGGCTTGCCGGTCGGCGCAACAGGGTGTGTGTTTGCGTCATCGGGTGTGGCAATAAATGTATCCACAGGGGTTGCATTGTTGAGACCTGTTTGGGTCTGCGGGAAAATACGCTGAAATTCCATAGCCGCTACCTGCGACGACTCATGATTGCCGCGAAGCGGGAAGAACCCGATGTGGGCATTATAGAGTGCTTGAACATAAGTAGCTCTCGTATCCAGTGCGAGATTGGCTCCATTGTCGGTTAAATCTCCAACTGCCACCACGAACTTGACGCCATTTTTTATGAACTCCTGGTTGATATGGTTGATAATGTCCACGGAGAGCGAATTGGGGTTTTTGCCGTCATCAGGCGTAGTCCACTGAGTGTCTGGTATAACACCAAAACTCCATGGTCCCGCGTCGTGTGCTGATGCAGTACCGACAAAAATCATGATAATCGATACAGCCGTTACTGCATAGATTGAAGTTAAGCATAATGGTTTTTTCATAGCGTGTTACCCCGTCATTTTTGTTTTTTGGTTTTTTTATCCCCTGTTGCTGTCTGTTGAAATTAGTTTTTATAACTGTTCCTTGCACCTCCTTTCTTATAGTTCCTGTTCCTGTGTTTTGTTGTAGCCTGGCATTGTAAGGATAGAATAAACGTTGTGTGAAATTTCAGTTAATATATGGCGTACAGCAAAATGGTCAGCAGGAAGAAATCCACTGATGATGGAGAATAAAGAGCTTTGGGGGGATTTTGTTATGGGAGTTTCAGCTGATAAAAAATCACTTTGGGATGGTGAAAATCACATGAGAGTTGTTGTGTGTCTAATCGTATGCAACTACATCAGTCGCGCACCGTTCGCGCCTAATATGCTACCCCACACGTACGGGGCAACACTCCAGCTAATTTTCTCTCCGTTTTATTTTTACTGCAATCCTTCCTTGCATATTTCACCAGAACTTCACACAAAATTAATCGGTTCTTAATCTGCCCTAGTTAAGCTTGTTAGGAAAGATGAGAAAGGCGGTGGATAAAAAAATTCAATCGTCAAACACTGTTCATACCCGGCATGTTCAAAAACCGGAAAAACATGTTCAGCCGGTAAAGATATTACGGATGTTTGGTTCTTGAAACCGGATTGCCCAAAAATCTTATAGCGAAATGGGCTGACAGAATAAACCATACAGAGAGGGCTGATAATGGGCACTATATATTCAAAGCAGGAATTTCTTGGCATAATCGAGCGCGAGCGGGCGCGTGCAGATAGAATGGGGGGGTGGTTTTCTGTTGTAACTTTCACGACAAATACATTGAAAAAAAACGAGGGTGAAAAAAGAATTTTGTGTGAGCTTCTTATACGAAACACCCGGGATTATGATGATATCGGCTTTATTGAAAAAAATTGCTTTGCCATACTTTTCCCGCGAGCTTCATATGAACAGGCTCATAAGGTGGCGCATAGATTTTGCAGCGCCATCATACCTGAAAATCCGGGCGCCACATCTGCGGTTTTCACCTACCCATCCCAAGGGGAGTCCGGCAGGCAGAAGGATGCGCAGCATACCGCAGCCGAGGCTTCCAAAACAATTTCCGACCTGACGGCATGGGCAAACACGAATGGTGATTTTATACAACACTTGAAAATGCCCGCAACCCATATGCCTCCGTGGAAACGGATGATGGATATATTCGGCGCTGCTGCGGGCCTGATGCTTTTGCTGCCTCTGTTGATGCTCATTGCTGCATATATAAAAAGCGTATCCCCCGGCCCTGTTTTTTTTAAACAGAGGCGCGTAGGATTCCTCGGAAAATCATTTCTGTGCTTTAAGTTTCGAACCATGCATATCAATGCAAATACATCTGTCCATAATAACTATTTCAAGAAATTGACGGGCAGTGAAACGCCGATGGAAAAATTAGACACTCAAGATCCTCGTATTATTCCCTATGGCAGATTATTGCGGAAATCCGGTCTTGATGAGCTGCCGCAGCTGCTTAATGTGTTTATGGGAGACATGAGTCTCATAGGGCCAAGGCCCTGCATACCGTATGAGGCTGAGCACTACCAGCAGTGGCAGCTGAAGCGTTTTGAAGCGGTGCCGGGTATTACCGGGCTGTGGCAGGTGAATGGAAAAAACAAGACAACATTCAATGCAATGATGCGGTTTGACATAGCCTATGCCATGAAGAAGAACCTTTGGCTTGATGCAAGGATACTGCTGAAAACCGGCCCGGCAATTTTTGATCAATTGCTTCAGAAGAAGGACACCGGCCTTTATAAAAACGAATCAGGGCGCAACAACACAGTATCTCCTGCATTTTGACAAAGCACCTGAATGTACACCGTATCGCCTTTGTCAATCGGTGCCGCAGACTGGCAATGCGCCTTATCACAGCCGATGCGGCTTACATTAAACCGGCTGGCAAGCATAAGCGTGAAACGGTTTAGCGTTTAGTGTGTGGAGTAGAGTTACTAACTGTACTGTGCAACTTTATTTTTTTGAAATCATTTATGAAAAATCCGTCGCTCCCGCGAAAGCGGGAGTCCAGTTTTTGGGCGCTTTATGGATTCCTGCTTTCGCAGGAATGACGTTCCCTGAGGTTCTTGTTATTAAGTTGCGCAGTACAGCCAAGAAGATCAAAAGTAACCGTACATTATTGAAACTCCAAGTACCGCAGAGATTGGTTCACTTCGTTCGCAATGACAAGCATAGGGGCTTTTGACCTAATCGAAGTTCCTTATGAGCGAAGCGTGGCGATCTCAATTGCCTGTCCGCATACTAGAGCATGTAACAAAATGCTCTAGCCATATGGCCACCGGGGAGTTTTTGGTGAAGCAGCCCGTGCGGGTCGAGCCATTGGCCTATTTCCACCATTGGCCTATCTTGCGAGAATATAGCACGGGCGAATGAGCCAATAACTCTCCGGTGCAAACGGCTACAGAATAAAGTTAAATGTTTCAGAAAAAATTTCAGCCCTTTCAGTATTCCTCCAACTTATAGCCCACACCCCGTATATTCCTGATAAACTGCGCATCCGCCCCCAATTTTTCCCGCAAATGCCGGATGTGAACGTCAATGGTTCTGTCAATAACATCTTTGCCCTGGCCGCCCGAAAGATGGTGAAGAATTTTTTCCCTGCTGAATACACAGCCTTTTTTGACAGCCAGCAATTCAAGTATTTTAAATTCCGTAAAGGTCAGCTCGATTTTTCTGCCCTGCAGAATGACTTCATGCTTGATAAGGTCAAGGACAAGAACGCCGCTGATTTCGATACGTCCGTTATCCCGTCCCGCGGGAGAATTTCGCCGCAACAACGCCTTAACCCGCGCGATAAGCTCTTTCATGGAAAACGGCTTGGTCAGATAATCATCAGCGCCCAGTTCAAAACCAAGAACTTTATCCAGTTCATCGCATTTTGCGCTAACGATAATTATAGGCACGCCGGCACAGCTGCTTTGCCGCCGCATGATTTTACAGATTTCAAGACCATCGATATCCGGCAACATTAAGTCAAGAATCACCAGCTCCGGCAGCATCGTTTCGAGAAACTCAAGAAAGCTGTTGCCATTGGCAAAAGCAGTTACAAAATACCCGTTTTTTTCAAGGTTCAGGATGATCAGCTCGGCAATTTCAGGATCATCTTCAACCAGGGCGATGTTTTTTTTTAGCTGACGCTGCTCGTGTTCCATGCCGTTTGTTTTTTTAATGATTGTCACGATACACTACGCAAGCTATCGAATTATTTCAGTTTCCTACGGCTGTAGCGCGGGTACACAAGACCCATTTCATAAAGAATCTCTCCAAAGTGTTAACGGCCAATAAATTTTTCGTTAAATCTTCGTTAAGGAGGTAGGCGGTTTTTGGATGGAAGTTCGGATATAAAAATCCCGCAGCCTACACTAGAGCATGTAACAAAATGCTGTAGCCATATGGCCACCGGGGGGTTTTTGGTGAAGCAGCCCGTGCGGTTCGAGCCATTGGCCTATTTCCAAAATTGGCGTATCTTGCGAGAATATAGCATGGGCGAATGAGCCTCTAACTCCCCGGTGCAAACGGCTACAGAATAAAGTTACATGCTCTAAAATGCGCCCAATATTTCCCTGAGCGGCCCAGCAGCGGCACCGCACTACCAACTGGAATACTTTGAATAATTGGAAATGCCAGTTGATTTTTAACTCGGTCTTAACATATTTCTAACAAAAAAAGAGTATACATTGTATATATGAGAATAAACCTCAACGCACCTTTGCGGAGAAAAAAATGGAACCCGCAAAAACCATAACATCACATCGGCATTCACCGCCGGTCAAGCCAATCAGGCTCGTCTCCCCCGCGCATCATCCAAAAAAAGAGTTTCCTTTGCGAGTAGCAGCCATCGACATCGGCTCCAATGCCATTCGCTTCATAGCCGCTGAATTTTTAAATTCCACCCGGCACATCGTGCTGGAATCAGAGCGTGCGCCGATTCGCTTGGGCGCGGGAACATTCTCGAATGGCCGGTTGGCCTCGGACGGAATAAAGTCCGCGCTGCAGGCTTTGGCGCGGTTTCAGGAGCGGCTTCGCATTTTAAACATCGAGCACTATCGTGTTATTGCCACCAGTGCGGTTCGTGAAAGTTCAAATGGCAAAAAATTCGCCCAGCACGTACATGAACAATTAGGCATACCACTTGAAATTGTGAGCGGGTCGGAAGAAACGCAGCTTGTGTACCGATCGCTCAAGCCCCTTATCCATTTGGGGAAAGCCCCGTGGCTCCTTGCCAATCTGGGGGGAGGCAGCCTTGAAGTGGCCCTTGTCAATCAAAGCGGGGTCCTGACCAGCGAAACGCACACTATTGGCGCTGTCAGGCTCTGGGAGGAATTTAAATCCTCCGCGGACAGCCCCAGGCAGTTCGTGCGGCTCCTGAAAGAGTATGTCGCCACGCTGCGTCTATCCCTGGGCAATATCAGAGGTCCTTTGGCCGGTTTGATTGCCACGGGCGGCAACATCGAGGAACTTGCCAAAATGGCTGACGCCCCTCAAAAAACCAGCGGAATACGGGATTTATCCATTTCAGGGCTCAAGCGCCTGATGGAAGAACTGCCGCACCTGTCTGTCAAACAGCGCATGGTGCGCTGGGGAATGTATCAGGACCGGGCCGATGTGGTGATGCCTGCCGCCGTGGTCTATGCGCACCTGTGCGCATTAAGCGGACAGGAGAGCATGCTGGTGCCCTATGTGGGAACCAAGGAGGGCATACTGCTTGATTTGGTTGATCGCCTGACGCTCAACTCAACCTACACCCATCGAAAAGAAAAACAATTGCTGCATTTAACCGTAAGCCTGGGCCGGCGCTACCAGTTTGACGAGGCTCACGGCCAGCAGGTGTGCAGGCTGGCGCTGGCGCTGTTTGAACAGCTGCAAACACTGCATGGCCTTGACCCTGATGACCATCGCATTTTAATGGTTGCTTCGCTGCTGCACGACATCGGCGCTTACATAAGCTATAAAAAGCACCATAAGCATTCCCTGTATTTGATTGCGCAATCTGAGCTGCCGGGATTCAGCTCCGATGACATGCTGATGGCCGCAAACATCGCCCGGTATCATCGAAAGAACAGCCCGCAGCCGGACCACGACCAGTTCGCCCGTTTGACCAAATCCCAGCGCCTGCGCGTTACGAAGCTCGCCTCGCTGCTGCGCATTGCCGACGCTCTTGACCGTGAT